>ENA-OWNT01004145-OWNT01004145.1-seawater-metagenome-genome-assembly--contig:-NODE-4145-length-12994-cov-4.093056_pt1 | contig 12994 bp, 18 predicted proteins | sample MGYA00238136_ERZ651165 | MGnify/ENA primary metagenome ERZ651165 (study PRJEB26861, sample SAMN08777766) | seawater metagenome | isolation source: coastal seawater | place: USA: Florida | collected... | reverse complement strand
AAAAACAAAAAAAAAGAAAAGAAACACACACTTGATCACAACGACAAAACACAAAGACGCGTAGTGTCAACAATCCGGCCGGTAACAGTGACCACCCCGCCAGAGTCACACGCGCGAGTTGATGGCGACGTAGCACACTCCAGTTCAACGGCCAAAGTGCAACTACCGCGTTTGGCACCGGCCTGGTAAGAGCAGGTCAGGATTTCGCAAGATGGCACCGCGGTGCAGAGTGGGTCCTTGGACCAAATGCGCAATTTGTGTGCTTGTACAATCCATTGGTGGCTTGTTTTATATGTTTGGAGTGTTCTCCCCAGCATTGAAAAACGAGTCCTGGATCGGAGGTGCTGGTCCCAACGGCACCTTGACACAGGACCAACTCTCGCTTGTCAGTACAGCGGCCAACATAGGTGGAAATATCGGCACCCCAGTAGGCTTGCTTGTGGATCGATTCGGTAAGTGTCCCCACTGCTCGTGTGTGTCGACACGAACTCTTCCTCAATCGCCGGAACTCCTGGTCACATGTGATATCACTTTGTCAAAGGTGTGACGTTTGCATTGATCACGGCGGCAGTACTAGGAAGTAGCGGCTGGATACTGATGTTCTTGATGCTCTTTCTGACGAGCATTGCCTGGCCATATTGGCCCCTACCGATATCTGGGTTCTTCCAAGGACACTCTCAAATTTGGACGGACGTCAGCGTCATTTCAACAATGGTCAAAGTGTTCCCACGGCACAGGGGTTTGGCAATCGGGCTCGCGAAGTCGTTTGTTGGGCTGTCCGGATCCATCGCCACCCAGGTGCGTGCCGCATCGCAGTGCATGCATGAAACGCCGTGACATCTCGCCTGATGAACATCATCACAAGCTGAATTTCTTCTTTCTTGTGTGTCCTTGTTGTGTCCTTGTTGTGTGCGTGTGCGTGTGCGTGTGCGTGTGCGTGTGCGTGTGCGTGTGCGTGTGCGTGTGCGTGTGCTGTGGCTCATTGACTCGACTTACTTAGTTGTACACTGGGTTCTACAAACCAAATATCGTGCCGTTTATCATGTTCGTCGCAATAGACGTGGTATTTTGTTGCCTGATTGGCGCCGCAGTGATTGGTCGTTCCCTGAAGAAGCCGAGCAATCGCCACCCTTCCGCGGCCGACAAAGCTAGCGCACACAAGAACGTTATCAAAGGATTCTATTTTGGTTATGGAATGACTATACTGTTGGCGGCTTTTGCAGTAGGACTCGCATTCATTGAACAATTTGTCCCTGACGTCTCCTCGGAAGTCCGAGCTGGGTTGACCGGTGGCATGGTGTTCGTGTTCGCGGCACTCATCCTGTCCTATATTTCACTGGACTGTTTGTGCGGCGGCACTGAAAAGTATGCAGCTGCATTGGGTGGTCAAGATGAAGATGGGGATGCGAAGGCGTCTGGAAAAGATTCCGTACGCACTACTGGGCTGGACACTAGTCGTGACGAGTTGCGTTCACCAATATTGCCGGCGGACAACGAAGCTTTAGAAGGTGGCGACTCTGTCGAGAAAGCAGCAGTTGCAGTTGTTCGTCCAGATCGTACCCTTCGTCAGGCCGTGGCATCATTTGATTTTTATCTCATTTTCGTGACTCTGATGCTTGCGGGAGGCGCTGGCATGTTGCTCATCAACAATATCTCTCAAATAGTCGCTGCAATTCCAGGCAAGCTGCATCGCGTTGACACCCATTGATCATTGTGCCGTAGCACTGCCTCACCCTTATGCGCTGCTGAATTGGACAGGAACACAAAGTGGGGACGAGGATATCTTTGTCACATTGATTTCTGTCGCCAACTGCGCAGGACGCTTGATATCCGGGGCTGTGTCTGACCTTGTGATCGCGAAGACAGGGGGGAAATTTCCCCGCCCAGCTCTGATGTCCATTGCTTGCTTCATAATGGCACTCGCGTTTGCGCTTGTGGCCTCTTGGTCCACGTTGACCAGTCTCTATATTGCCTCGGTGCTCATTGGAGCTTGTTTTGGCGGCTGTAATGCATTGAACCCGGCATTCACCTCGGAGATTTTCGGTTTGAAACATTTCGGGAGCATTTATGGCACATTTGGGCTCTCGTTGGCAGCGGGATCCTTTGCTTTCGCTCACTCCCTCGCTGGAGCATTATCTGACAACTTTTCCAACTTTTCAGTCAGTGATAATTGTGTTCCATTGCCTTCGAACATGAATGGTTTGTTGCTCCATTCCAAGTACCCGTGCTCGTGATACTTTTGGCGTTTGACAGAATGGTGGTTTTCTGCCGGCGTGTTTGTGTAGGCTGGGAATGTTTCGGATATACTCTGCTTATCGCGGCCGGAGGATGCGCCATCAGCGTGCGTTTCGCCACTGCTTTAATCCTGTCGACGCTGCTCTAATCTATCATATGTTGGCTACGACAGGGGATTTTGATGGCAGTGTTGTCATGCAGGACACGCAATCTCTATGTCAAGACATACGGATCACACGGAAAAGATACATCAGCGCATTCTTTGTAGTCGTACTCAGAACAACTGAAAGCCCAGCATCTCCGCAGACAATAAAACGTTGCTTAGTTGGGGTTTATTTTATGACAGTAACTTAGTTGGATGCCACGGCACGCGTCATCAAACAAAGATGTTGGCCCTGTGGCTTGACGTTCTATGTCTAGTTGGTTGAAGGCCAGCTACCAGCATCAGTGCCGGGTCCATCCTCGTCACTGCCACTGCTATGGTCGGCAGCGGCGTCGTCAAATTCGCCGTCGTTAACGTCGTCGTCGTCATTAAGAATCGAAGAAGACAATTGCATGAGTCCCGTCAATCGCTCATGCAGTTCACGGTTGTCCATCGTCGTCACCGAAGCTGCAACGGTATGATCACCAGGGCGGCGCGCCCTCAGTCTCGTGGACCGCCCCCGCGGTGGTTCTGCTGACTTCGGCTGCGGCAGTCGATCGCTGTCTCGCATGGCTGCAAGTAGATTGGAGCGGTCACGTTTGATCTCTCCTAGCTGTCTTCTTGTCATCACAAGCGACTGGCGAAGCGCGTCAATCTACACAAGCAAAAGGCGATGAATTTCAGGAACGCCCGATTGAATGAAAGCCACATTGAACAAACCCTCTCTTGAAGTTCGTGTTCTTGTTCTTCTCTTTCCCGCTTTTCTCTATCCAGATCTCTTTCAATCTGCGCGCGCCGAAGGAAAACTCGGTTTTGTTGTATGGTGAGGAGAATGACACGGCGCAGCACACATTCGTACCTGGCGACTGAGAAACAACTGTTTTGCTTCTGCTTTTCTCAATGCACTATTTTCTTCCCTTGCAGCTTTAAGGGCTTTGTCTTGGTCGGAAAGCTGCTCACGAAGCAACTCGCGCTGCCGAGACAACCAACAAGGTGATGGTCAATGCAGTGCCCAATATTGCACAACGGTGTCAACTTAAACAACCTCGCGGCTCATATCGGATTCCATTTTCTCCGCGCGAATGACAATGTTTCTCTCAGAATTCCGAAGCTCACTCTACAGTTTCGAGCACAGGTTGCCAGATGTGAGACATCAATAGGCGCACGTGCCTTTCTTGTGATGAACACACCTTCAAAGCTGTGACTCGCTCCTCTGCTGCTCGACGTTTCGCTGTCTCACGTTCGATGGCCGCTTGTGCAGCACCCCCAAGCTGCAGCATAGAGTTATGCACACCCACACAATACCACAACATCGCAGTCAGCAATCGTGCTACTTGGTGACTTTCATTCTTCAAACAACCAAACCTCTTGCGCGGCACGAGTTGTTGCCTCATGCTTGTCCTGAACCTCTTGTATGGCATTAAGCAAGAACTTTCGCTCTCGTCGCAGAGACCTCAACTCTGAAGCAATTGCTGTCAACAGAATTCAAAGGGTGACGCAAAGTGGGGCAGGGACATAGAATTCGAATGCACACCTACACGCACACGCACCAGCTGCAGCACTTGGATCAATATTTCCCACATCAAGGGCGTTGAGATGTTGATCAATGTCCGCTGGCACCATCTGCTGTTGAATCTTTCTGACATCACTGATTGGTTTGTCGATGGCTACCGAATGGAGGCCGCCACTGTGTCGATTCAGTCCAGCAGATCGTAGCCGCGCTTGAAGTACAGACGCCAACATCCGCACCCGACTCGCCGCGAACCCAACCCGCTGGTCCAGAACCAACAGTGTTCGAAAAGCACCGCTGACGCGTCCTGCACACAATGAAGGGCAGTGCCAACGTCAATATGGACAGACGGACAAGTGCCATGTCGACACAATTTACCTTCTTGGACCTCCATAACTTTCTTCATAGCTAGGAGACCAGACCGCACCGCAGACATTGCTTGCTGCCGACGTCCAATGGTCTGCACCCAAGCAATGCGAACTCACACTGTGAGGGTCACTGGCATATCATTGGCGCCACTCACGCAAAAACGAAACGATTGTGCGTACCTGCTCCGCATCACCTCGAGCTTGTGATGCAGTTTGTTGGAGTCGGTTAATCTGCATCAATAAGTAAGATATCAACTTGTGTGACAAAGACTGCGATGGTAGCGCAATACAAACCTCCTCTTTCATTCGTTCAATTTCTGCATCTTTTGCCTCTAGCTTCGACTCGAGCACGTCGTTGTTACTGGTGGCGGCATGGACGAGCTTCTCCAATTCAGCAGCTTTCGATTCGAACTGTGCGTTGGAATCTTCGGTCTGTCACATTCGATAAAAAATGACACATTGGTGAAGACATGGGCACGTAGTCAAGTACAACGCACCTGGAGCGCACTGCTTTCCTGTTGCACGAAGAGAGCAAACACTTGTTGTCGCCAGCTGCAATGCACACCAACAAAACGCAACACAGAGTACACATGATCATGGGTGCACCCACGCTAAACAAATTTGCGCGTGCAAGGGCAACGAACGCTCGTAAAACACAGCCATGCGCTGCAGAGGCGTGGGCGGGTGACGACAGAACGTTGTCCAGCCTTTGAGCCTCGGCCGCGTGAGTACCGTTCTCATCGTGTGCGCCTTTTACGCACATAGCTTTCTGTAGAGCCTCTTCTTGTATTCGCATGACCTTCTCCTGCGCGCCGAGCTGGCGTTGAAGCCCATCAGCTCGTTTCGTCAGCTCAAGTATGGTAGCTGCGTCTCTCTGCTGCTGTTGCTTCAAGTCCTCACTCTGCAAAAGACAGGTTCCGCAATCGAGTCAGTGGATTATTCAGAGCAATCAAACTAGGACGATTTTGATGTTGAGTCGACCCCAGGAACAACCTCAAATTGCAACGCACCTTCTTCTGGTGAAGCACGCTGCCATTGTACGACTCCACGGCCTGGCGCTCGAAATATTTTCGCAGCTGATCAGCTTCGGCGCGCTCGGCAATAATTTGTGCTTCTAGTGCTGCTATCCTGCGATCCGTGGACAATTGCATCCCAGACCGCCGTGTGTGGCTTATTCCGAACGTTGTGTGAGGCGATGATTGCCTTTGATGTCGTTCATCACTGCGCTGTGGGTGGTGCGTGGCAGTGTTGCCGTGCGATGCGGCGCCGTTTTGACTGTCCTCATCCTCGCTGCCGTCCTCACCCTCATCCTCATCAGTGGTTTCACCATCACTAGCATTCCACATCGGGGGAAGCTCAGGCTGAGCCGCTCCAAAATGCCTAGAGGCTATTAAGCCCCGAACAGCTGCTCGCAGCTTCACTGCTCCTGCATGTTTGCCTGCTTGTGGCTGTTGGCCGAGCGTGGAGTCGGGGCCTGGAGAATCCGGCACACTATGATCATCAACATCGTCACCAAGACCATTTTCGGCAGTCGCTGCCGCGGACTCTTGTAATGGGCGAGGCAGTTGCGGAGTTGGACGGGTTCGCGTGGAAAAGCGTTGCGCAGTGCGAGCAATCTCCAACCGCCGACTCTCCGCCTCTCGAAGCAGTCTCCTTGTTTTCGAAATTACTTGACTAGCCCTGTCGTTGCTGAAACTGCCGTCCTCCACGCCGTAACCTTCAGCGTCGTCGGAACTCGAGGCGTCATCCAGGGAATGGTGCATGTGCCCGTTCAAGGCTTGCAGAGAAACGGAGGACGCGTCCAACACGTTGTGAGTTTCTTCGCCATCGACGCCGGTGTCATTCGCTGCCGCTCTCTCATGGTCCGTAATTCTCCGCCCGTCAAGATGAGTAAGAGTAGGGAGTGTGCGAATGATGATGTAGCGATAGTCAGCGCGCGACGTTAAAGGGTTTCCTTGCAACGACAGGCGCTGTAGGTTGGGGAGGTTCCTCAGCGCAGCGACAGCGCGCGGCGTTGTCAAGTGGTTGTGGGACAAGTCCAAGGTTATCAGTTGCGGGAGCTGTGCGCCCTTAAGCTCGTCGATGTAGAACAATGCATTGAACGACACATCAAGTTCCACCAAGTTGCGTAAAGCTATGTTGGAGATTGAGTTCAGCCGGTTGTGGCTCAAGTTCAAAGTTTTAAGCGTTTGCAGCAAGCGGAGGTTGGAAGCATCGGGGATCTCGTTGTAGGAAAGGTTGAGGTTCCGAAGGTTGCGATAGCTGCGGTTTATGTTTTGAACGAATCTCACAGAGAGATCCGTTATTGCGGGAGCGTCTTCGTTGGGTTGATTGAGCGGCATCGCCACGCTCAATCTATGGCACGAGAGACCAACTCGCTCTGAAGGCGTGCCTCGCCGTCTGCTCGCCGAAATAAACGGCGGAAATTGCTCCCTCGTAATTGTTTCTATAATTTCGATGTCAAAGCTTGGTCGTGGTCAATCGCCAACACAAGCTATGACACCATCGCGCTGTCACACCACCACACCACCACACCACCACACCACCACACCACCACACCACCGCAGCCGCCACCCCGTGGAACGGGGACCTCGTTTGTCGGCGGCGCCGAAATATTGTTTTGGTCGTGCTGTTGATACCGTCGACGTCGTGGGTTGGTTGGTTGGTTGATGAGTTGGTTGGTTGGTTGTTTCTGGTTGACTGACTGCTTGTTGGTTGGTTGGCCGTCGTCATTGTCGTCGTCATCTTCGTTGGCTTGCTGCCGTCGTTGGCTTGCTGTCGTCGTTGTCGTCGTTGTCGTCGTTGTCGTCGTTGTCGTCGTTGTCGTCGTTGTCGTCGTTGTCGTCGTCGTCGTCGTCGTCGTCGTCGTCGTCGTCGTTGACGTCGTCGTTGTTGGTTGTTGGTTGTTGTTGGTGTTTGTTTTCGTTGTTCGTGACAGCTCCTCGTTCGAGTCTCCAAACAAACCCTCCAAAAAATGCACGACTCTCAATCACACTTCAATCTAACTAAACTTCAACTTTCAACTATGGTATAGTGGTACTGTGTAAGAAGCGACTGCCACAATGCACTCGACGCCCCGCACCACAATTTTTTTGTATCGTTCAACAGTTGCAACAGTACACTACTCACTTCCAACGATCGCTGCTTGATTTGATTGTGAAGGCTGGATCACAGAAGATCGGACGTCCACCCACCGTTGAAAATCAGTCATCCGGCTTCCCACAAATGCACTCATTGACCAACCCACACAGTGATTTACTCAATCAGTCAGCGATTCAAGCGTTGATTCACTATGTCAATCGATGCCTCAATCATACTTTTAGTGTAGCATTGGTGCATTGAACACAACGCTCACTCATTGCTAAAATCATTCAATCAGTCAGATACTTTCCTAGTAAAGCATTGATGTGTTATGTAACTCATTCAATCAGTCAAGCAATGTCACAGTCAGTAGGGCAGAAAATTCGCACTATTTGGGAGAAATCTGCACTTTGAACTGTGAACTTTGGAGCGCATTTTCTGCGGTTTTGTTGTCGTGTTTTGTTGTTCGCTCGACATCGACCTCGACAAAAACGACGACGACCTCGACAAAAACAACGACGACGACGACGACGACGACGACGACAACAACGACAGTGGACGTGAAGCAACGCAAAGTTGCGTTGCTTCTCCTGTGCTTGTGAAGTCCTGAAGCTGCGTTGCCCGGCTTTGGATTGCACCCCTTTTCTTTTGTTTTCTGGAGCGGGGATTGGTGTCGTGCGTTGGTTGTTGGGACGGCTCGGTGGGACTCGATTGAACCTTGCACCAATCACAACTCACAATTCACTTGTGTGCGCGCGTCGGTACTGTCGCTACCTCGACGTGTTTCCACTCGACACTGACGTCGATTCTGTGCTCGGCATTACCCACATACAAGGCACTTCGCATACTCCGGGCGCCTTGAGAAACTCTTTCTGTCGAGGCCGAAGTGCCCCCTTCGCTTGCACACGTCGGAGATCTGATGGGCCGCCCGTGTGGTATCGACAAGTGACACAGGCAGACAATGCAATGTGACGGCGAGCCGAGAGGACGGGATATAATGCCACAGGCGTGGCCGGCTACGAAGCACGAACGAACGCCAGGCGGACGTCGTTTCAACTTAGTGCAAGCCACCCACATCATGGAGTGTTGTGACGTTCGCCCTCCAGCAGATTTCGTGCTCGATGACCACGCACGCAAGAGCTGCAAAACTTGTCGTTGTACCGGCCACCGGACGATGGTGTGACGAAGGCGACGTCTCATATGCAGCAGGTTGGGCGGGCGAACCCAAACTGTGATTGTGGTACAAATTTTCGAACATTTCCGTCGCTAGGGTGGTTTTCCCGCGTTCTTTCAAGTGAGACATCGTTTCCTTGAGTTTTTTTTGTGCCACTGATCCGGCTGTACTGCTCAGTCAGATGTCCGACGACGACTCCTCTTTTGACAGTGATGACAGCGATGACGTGCCGCGGCTGGCGGACATCGCGAAGAAAATCGAATCCAACGAAATGTCCGTCGAGAAGAACGCTGAATTCGAAAAAGAGGAGCAGTTTTTGGCTCGACCAGCGCCGAAAATGGAGGACATTTTGCGTCAGGATGTGGCTGCGCGGCCATCCAAGAGGAAGGCATCTGAAGCTGGAAGTGCCAACTCGCCATCACGCGGCAAACGCGCGGTAGCTGGTGCAGCGAGGACCACGGCTGTGTCGAAGGAAAATACTTCGACTGTTCCGAAATTTGCCAAGGGAGCGAGGCAGAAAGACGAGTGCCCGCCGCATGTTGACGCGAAATGGCGACTTGCATGGGCGCGTGAATCGCGGAACAAGTCTGAGCGTGAGGCTCAGTTCACATGGTGTCCGGTGGTCCTGCGCGACCAAGCTCCTTTGGAGCAAGCTAAGATCTCAAGCGGAATGCATGCAGGCCAACAGTGGGCAGAGACGTTCGAGAGCAGCCACTCTGGCCAATTCTTGGCGCCTTGGTACCAACACCTTGCACCGTTCATCGTTTCCAAAGAAGCCTCTGCACCAGACTCACACCCGACCCAGTTTTGCGTTGGTGATGTTGTTCAAATTTTGCCGCAGCGCTTGCCAGAACCCGTGGAGACTTCGTGTCCTCTGAACTTGGCGGCGCTGCCTGAATTGCACCCCCCACGCGACAAAACTTGGTCATGCGGTGACGAGGTTGAGGTTTGGGATGCCGGTATCGCCGAATTCTGTTTGGCCACCATTGTAGACGAGCAAGATTATGTGCTGCCACCAGGCGAAAACCACGGCCACCACTGTGAAACTATTGGCTGTTGTCCGCATCAAATGCCACATTATACTGTGGTTGTGGAAGGGCATGGGGACTTGCAGTTCTCCGTTCCGTTGGACCTAATACGCGATCGGCAAGGAAAACCGCGAGATTTGGAGCAGTGGAAGCGGGTACGCAGGCAATACGTGTTTGCTGCAGGCGCTAAACGACGACATCGTGGCTCTTGCGCGTAACTTGATCACATAATTGTTGCAGGTAATCATCGCCAATCGTAAAATTCTGTATCCCTTAAGCAGTACGGCCCGATTTAAGAGCAGTTTTAGCGTGGACAACTCGCAAAACTCTGCTGCAGCCTTTGACAGTGACTCAGACAGCCAACCGTCCAGCCAACCAGTTCCTGCACAAAGCTTCGGCACAGGAATTTATCAGGTTCGACGATGCATTGTTCGTGAGCCGCACAACGCTGCAAGCTGGCTGTCGCTCACGCCTGCGATGAATAATCTGCGATCCCCTAGATCCGGCCTCGTAAAGTTGGAATCGCGCTATCAAGAACGGAAGAGTCTGGATTTCTGGCGAAACCACTGCCTGATGCAACCAGCGAGGATGTGGATGGGCAGCTGCGGAAGCCACTCGCCAAAGGCAAGCCCAAGTTCCACGTCAAACAAAAGGTAGAGCACTTTTGGGAAGAAGAAGGTTTGGTCTCAAGATGACATTGTGCTCCATCGATTGTCGCCCAGCTGTCTCAGCCGCAGACTCCGTTTTTCTCATCACATGCTTGCACGCAGGTTGTCGATGGCACGCAGCCACAGTTGCGAAAGTCAAGGCGTCCAATCGCACCTACAAGCTCGTGTGCGTAAACGTTCTGTGTACACCCACACTGCTTCATTTGCGTCCTCACACCACGATTTGTCCACCCAGGTACAGCAATGGCGACAAGTCTGACGGCTATGTGATGGAGCATTTTTTGCGTCCCAAGTGCGTGGTCCTCGGTCGACATTCACCCACCACGCCCTTGCGTGTCTGCAAGGTGTCTGCTCTCGGTGTGCTTATAGTTGTGTGGTGTCTCTGTGGCACAGAACGTCGGCATCGAGGAAAGTAGTGGTCGCTGCCGACTTAGACGAGGACGTCATTGAGTGTCCGATGCGGCAAGTCCGAGACTACTCGTTCGTAGGACGTGTTGGAACAGTTGTTGAAGTGTTGACGCCGCCACCCCGGACATCTGCCGACGTTCCGGACAGCCCCGCCAAGCGCTTACGAAGGAGGCGCGGCACATCGGCGCACAAAAGTCGGTCGTTTCACCACACATGCACCCGTCTTCGTGTCCGGATGTTTGATGTCGTGTGTTCCGACGGAGATATGTACCAAGACCTGCGAGACATCGTTGTGTGCGGACGTCATGCTTTGGTCGTCATTCACCAAGGCTCTCCACCTGAGGAAGTCACCTCTTCGGCCTCCAAGCGGACGAGGTCACCAAAAAAAAAAAAACACAAAGGAACACGCACGCACATCTCTCAGCTGCAGTGGAAACAGTAAGATTTTGTTGGCGTGCTCGGGAACAGTTCTTGAGTCACAATTTTGATGTCGTTTGTCAGGTATTCGGAGGCTGCTGCAGCATTTCAGAAGATCGACGATGCGGAGACTGCCGCGGTTCGTGCTGCCCCCCGCCCCTGCCCCCCGCCCCTCGCTCCTCGTTCTGGTTGTTGCCTTCCATTTGTCACATGTCTGTGCTTGCGCATATTTTGACTTCGATTGCAGGCTGCCAGAATACCTGCTGCAGAGGAAGCCGAGCTAAGGCGACTAGAGGTAGGCTAGCGTTGCATGTTGGCGAGTTTTTTGTTCTCGTCATGCACTGTGTGTTTCAATGCCAGGCTGAACAAGCGGAATCGGAGCGAGCTGCGGAAAAGATGCGAGCCAAGCGCGAAAGGGTTCGTCAACTTTCGTGTCTGTCGACTTCCAACCTTCTCCGTGCCAGAGTGCGAGGACTGATATTCACACTGTGTGCTTCAGGCCCTCAAACGCGCACAGCGCAAAGTGTATGACGTAGAAGCAGAGGAAGAGGTGACCCCAACTCTGAGAGTGGGTGAATTTATTAGGTGCGCCTCGTGTACGGCTCGGGGATTCGTGTTTCAAGCGCGATGAGATGCTGTGTCTGGTGTAGCTACTACGACACAACAACGAAGCGGAACAAATCGTACCGCGTGATTTCCATCAGTGAAGCACCTTTGTATCGCGTTGAAGTACAGTCTTTCAATTTTCCCATTTTGGATGACGACACTGTGTAAGTGTTGCGTTTGCTTGGCCCGTGTTTTGTTTTCCAGATGAGGACTGACACACGCACAACGGTGATGGTATCGTTTTCAGCTGTCGGCGCGTCAAGACAGTTGACGGACAGGCAGTCTCAGCATCCGAATCGAAACCGCGGCCACTGCATGATTTCAAGAGGGTGAGTGTGTCCGCGGTCTGAATGCTGTCAACGACCGACACCCACAACATAACGTGGTACTGGTTTCAATGGCAGATTCCGGGCAAAGTGGCTGATTACGACACGGCTTCCCGCTTCGTGGCGAACGTTGTCGAAAGAATTGGCAAGGAAGTGCAGAAGCGGTTCGGCAAATCAACATGAAACGAGTGGCGGTGTTCTTTCGCGACGTCTCTTGGGCGGGGTTCTTGAAGCACTGAGCACGAGTACTAAGTAGAGTACGAGCACTCGAGTAAGGTGATAATTTTAAAAATTACGATTTAGGAGATTTGGCTTGCAGAGTCGTTGGTGCACTCCTTCACAAGGACGTGATACATCTATGTACTATTTACAGTAGCAGGATGAGATGCAAGAGGATAGCCCCAACGTTTGCAAAAACAACAGCCACCACGGTCAGATGGAGTGTCTTGGTCTCTGTCTTCGATCCACCTTGTACAACGAAATCGACAGTGGAATGGCTTTCATTCTCGGCGCGCTCCTTAGCTGATGCCCTCCCAGCTGCGAGTGCCTTCGGCACGACAAAGAATCTGTTCACAGACGTCGCGGCGAGGGCGGCGGCGGCGGCAATCGTTGGGGCGGACGAATTCACTCGTAGAAAAGATAGTGCGGCCAATACGATGCCGAAAGCGACTTGCACATTGAAGAACAGCTTCGTCATTTGCATCATGATAGGCACAAACTTCGTTCGGCCGAGTCGCTTGAACAAGTATGGACTTTGGAGGAAGAAAAAGTAGACAGTCAGCACCAGAATACCGCCAGAGAGGCCCACATCTGCAATTGATAAAATATCCATGTTTTGAGTTTGTGAAGTATGCGGCCTGTCTTCGTTAGGGAAAAAGACTCTTTCGTATTGGGATTGGGTTGTCGGTTGTGTCGTGGAGTTTTGGTGAAAGGTGGCAAAATATGCAACTAAGTTGATCCGTGAGCTTATTTATTGAAGTCTCGGGCTTGTCGACCCGCAAGGCGGGGCAGGAGCGGCGGCGGCAGGAGCG
>ENA-OWNT01004143-OWNT01004143.1-seawater-metagenome-genome-assembly--contig:-NODE-4143-length-12999-cov-3.998684_pt1 | contig 12999 bp, 8 predicted proteins | sample MGYA00238136_ERZ651165 | MGnify/ENA primary metagenome ERZ651165 (study PRJEB26861, sample SAMN08777766) | seawater metagenome | isolation source: coastal seawater | place: USA: Florida | collected... | reverse complement strand
GTTCGTCGTTCGTCGTTCGTCGCGGCCTTCGTTCGTCGTTCGTCGTTCGTTCGTTCGTTCGTCGTTCGTCAGCGACAGCGCGGCTATGAGTGACTATGAGTGACAGTGAGTGACTGTGAGTGAGTGAGTGAGTGAAGTTGGCGCGGTGGCGTGCTGAGTGAGATGAGTGAGTTGTTGGCGCGTTCGCTGCTCACGCTGCGTCGCAGCGTTGCGCTGCGCTGTTGTTCACTTGACTGACTGACAGTGAGTGACCGCGTTCGTTCGTTCGTTGCACTGGTGGGTTGGGTTGAGCTGAGCTGAGTGAGTTGAGTCTGGTTGGTGGATGTGTCTTCGTTTCTTACTACTGCGCATTTGCATTTACACTTTGATAACTTTTTTACATCACTGCGTAACAGTGAACGTAGATTTAGTAAACTGTTCTTAACGAAGTGTACAGTACCCGTAATTTGGTCTCCATGCGTTGTTGCGCCGGGCGTTGGCCGTCATTTAAAATTGACTTTGCGTACAGCGCGGTTGGGTTCTACATTTAGTAAATGACTTTTTAGAAGGCATTGAAAGCCACTGACGGATTTAGTACATTGTGAAAAACTCACTGCACAGTATGCAAAAATGAAGTTCGAAAGCGCAACGTTGGCCGGGGCCGGCCAGCCAGCACTCACTCACTCACTCACTCACTCACTCACTCACTCTGAGGTCTTTGCTGTCCTCTGCCGGCTGAGCAGCGTCCACTCACTCACAGTCACTCACTCACAGTCACTCACTCACTGTCACTCACTCACTGTCACTCACTCTCTCCTCGTGTTCAAAATCCGAAATCCGACGATTCTTTGCCATAGTATCCTTTTTTGACATTACACAGTTTGACCCCAGAAATGGTCATTGAAAAACACGAAATAGTGATTATAGATATGTATGGTTGGCGCACGGCGACACGGCGGGCAGGGCTCTCTCTTTCAAAATCACAAAGAGCAAAGCGGCTTCGAAAAAAGCAAAATTCAATTTACTGTATAAACAAACTTTCAACTTTGCACAGTTTGTCATGATGCCTATCACGCCCACACAGACTGATGAAATAGTGAAATGATAACGTCATAAAACGTAGTATACAGTTGTGATTATGAATACATGATTTCAGTGACGTGTCGTTCATGCACCGTTCAGTTGACACTTGCCATAATTCTATTCCACATTCATACATCCTAGTACTGTCACAGTTTGTACCCAGTACAGTGGTTTTCGCTATTAAATCGAATTGCTCTCTCGGTCTCTGTCCGTCTCGTTTGAAGTTTGAATGCGTTTGCGCGCGCTTTGCGTGTTTCGCGCGCGCTCACGCATTTGCACACATGGTGCAAGTTGAGTGTTGAGACACGACGAACCGACGACCGACGACCGACGACCGACGACCGACGGCTGACGACCGACGACCGACGACCGACGACCGACGACCGACGACCGACCGCCGACCGCGGACCGATCGACGCCCGTCGACCGCCGACAGACGACCGAACACTGTCCGCGCGTGCTTGCTGTGTGTGTGCGTGTCTGCGGTCAAACATGTATTTCGTGAGTGTGTGCGTGTGTGTGTTGTGGACGGTGTTGTGTGACGGTGTTGTGCGACAGAGAGTGTTGCGTGTGCCGGCCTACTTGTCGGCCTGTCTGTTTGTTGGTCTGTTGGTGCGTTCGATTGTCCCTGCGTCCGTCCGCCTGTCGGTCTGTCAATCAGTCAGTTGTCTGCCTCTCTCTCCCTCTTTCTTTCTCTCCGGTTACGCTTGCTGTGCATTGTGCATTGTGCATCGCGCGTCAGGAAGAGAATCACAGCGCATGGACAATGAAGCAACACTGTACTGGCCGTTTGGCCTGTTGATTGTTGAGACAGTACATTTCGGAACAACTCTTCGTACTTGCCAGCATGAGAAATAACAAAACTAGTTGTCTCGCCATTCAAAGTGGAAAATTCTTCTTGGAACACGTGCTGTGTCAAGCCTCGGCGCCGATGGCCCAGATCATCTCGCACCTTTCGTGGTGAGTTCGCCGGCGTCAAGGTGATCGAATTTTTGAAGATAATTGCTTCATAATGGCTCGCAAAGATCGTCCATTGGACAAGACGAGCCAAGGTGCTCGTGCTCATGCAGGGGGGCGCCGCGTTCGAGCTGAGACTGTGGAGTGGAAGGCAAAGCAAAAGGAATTCGATCGGACTTTCGGTTTCGAAGAATTGGATACTGCTGAGCCTCGAGTAGGATGGCTCCTGAATTTCAACACCAGCGTCAGCGTTGGGGATGACAAGCTGGAATACAGCTGCTTGGAGATGTTTTTCTTGAAGCAAGATGGCAGTTGTTTCAAAGCTTTTTATGAGTACCGCCCTTATTTCCTGGTGGAAGCACGAGAGGACACTCACAAAGAAGTGGCAACTTACCTGCAACGACGCTTCCAAAGCGTCACTACTGACATTGCAGTGATTGAGAAGCGAGACATGGATCAGCCCAACCATTTGTCTGGAATCAAGCAGAAGTTTGTGAAATTGTCGTTCCGCAACGTGCAAGACTTAATGTTTTGCCGGAAACAGGTGATGCCAATTGCTGAGCACAATAAGAAGAAGGAAAACCAGAATGCTGCATACGAAGCGTTCTCGAACGGCAATGGGAAAGGACAAGGCAAAGTTTCGGACAACATTGTTGGGTTGAGGGAGTACGATGTTCCGTATCACGTGCGTGTTGCGATTGACAACGAGATCCGTGTCGGCTCGTGGTATCGCGTAACGAAGGGTGCAGGAGTGCTCACCGTTGAGCACCTGAAGGATATGTTTGTGAAGGTGCGCATCGCATGGTAGCAGGTCCGTTTCATCGCAGATCGTTGACTTGTGTGTCACTATTGTTTCCTCAGGCGGAGCCCCGAGTGCTTGCGTTTGATATTGAGTGTACCAAAGCACCTCTCAAGTTCCCCGTTGCCGATGTTGATCAAATTTTCATGATATCATACATGATTGATGGACAAGGGTATCTGATTATCAGTCGCGAAGTTGTCTCGAAAGATATCAACAACTTTGTGTACACTCCGAAACCAACCTACCCCGGGCCTTTCACGGTGTTCAACGAAAAAAACGAGCTTGCTTTGATCCGACGCTTTTTCCAGCACATCCAAGAAACGAAGCCGAACATTTTCGTGACATTCAACGGCGACTTTTTCGATTGGCCATTCTTGGAAGAACGAGCTCGAAAGTATGGAATTTCCATGTTGAGTGAGATAGGCATCCAGCGAAACCGCGACGACACGTTTACGGGCCGCTGCGCTGTGCACATGGACGCATTTTGTTGGGTAAAGCGGGACTCTTACTTGCCCCAGGGATCTCAGGGCCTGAAAGCCGTCACCCGGAAAAAGCTTGGTTACGATCCAGTCGAAGTGGACCCGGAAGACATGGTCAAGTTTGCACATACTCAACCCGAATACATGGCGTCGTACGTTTTGTGCAAGAATACATTTCGCTGTTCACGGAGGACTTTATTTGACCACCACCTGTCTGCTTGCTTCGACGCAACTCGAATTGATAGGTACTCTGTGTCGGATGCTGTGGCCACGTATTACTTGTACATGAAGTACGTGCACCATTTTGTGTTCTCATTGTGCACCATCATCCCCATGGGGTCGGAAGATGTTCTGCGGAAAGGGTCGGGTACACTGTGCGAACAATTGCTGATGGTGGAAGCTTTCAGAGGCCAAATTGTCTGCCCGAACAAACAAAAGGGTCGCGGCGTGTCCTTTTACAAAGGTGAGCCTGATTCGTGAATTCTAGGCAATACGTGATGTTATTGGACTCAATTAACATGTGTGCCAAATTGATGGAATCAATATGCCAATGTTTGCTGTCGCGGGGCGTGTAGGACACTTGCTGGAAAATGAAACATATGTCGGGGGGCATGTTGAGGCCCTTCAATCCGGCGTCTTTCGAAACGACATTCCGAACAATTTCAAGCTTGAGCCGGCGGCGTATCAAGGCCTCATTGACAAGATAGATCGATCTTTGACTTTTGCGCTGGAGGTCGAGAGCGGGTATCAGCGAGCAGACGTTGTCAACTACGAGGAGGTTCGTTTGCTTCGTGAAAGTCTAACGCGTTCTCAACGAGTGCTAAAATCCGTCCTCGATAACTCGTAGATCCGGTCTGAAATCGTCGAAAAGCTCGAGTTGCTTCGGGACACTCCGAACCGCAAAGAACTTCCCGTCATCTACCATTTGGATGTCGCTGCCATGTATCCCAATATTATTCTCACCAATCGCCTCCAGGTATGTTCATGCTGGTCGATGGGTTTACCTTGTACTCGCCTTTCGTCTCTGACGAATGACGAATGCTGCGCCAGCCACACGCTATTGTAGATGAGTCAGTGTGCGCCTCATGCGACTACAATGACGACCGGAATGAATGCAAGCGGCCTCTCGAGTGGGTTTGGCGAGGCGAGTACAGCCCTGTGAAACAGCAAATGTACGAACACTTGAAAATGCAAATCACATACGAGGAGTTCGACGGAATTCCGTATCACGAACTTCCACCCGAACGGCAGAAGGCAGAGTTGAAGAAGCGTGTCAAAGGTTATGCGCAAAAGGTCCACAAGCAGGTCAAAATCACAGAACATACCGCAAAACTCGCGACTGTTTGCCAACGTGAGAATTCCTTCTACATTGAGACGGTCAGAAACTTTCGGGACCGCCGCTATGAGTACAAAAAGCTTACGAAGACGTGGTTCAAGGCACAACTTGCAGCGCGCAAAAAAGGGGATGAAAAATCAGCCAAAGAGGCGGATGACAAGACGCTTCTTTACGATTCATTGCAGTTGGCCCACAAGTGTATCCTCAACTCATTTTACGGTTACGTCATGCGCAAAGGCGCTCGATGGCAATCGATGGAGATGGCTGCAATCACCACAAACACGGGAAGTAGTCTAATCAAACAAGCTCGCCAACTTGTGGAAAGAATTGGCGTTCCACTCGAGCTGGATACCGACGGCATCTGGTGCATTCTACCCGGTTCATTTCCTGAAAACTTCAAGTTCAAACTGCGCGATGGGGACACCGTGACAGTTTCATACCCCTGCGTCATGCTGAATGTTGACGTTCATGACCACTTCACCAACCACCAATATCAGGACTTGTCGAAATCTGACGGAGACAGGAAGCCAGGAGAGTCTAGAACCTATGAAAAACGCAGTGAAAACTCAATATTTTTTGAAGTCGACGGGCCGTACAAAGCCATGATCCTGCCCGCTTCCACCGAAGAAGGAAAGCTATTGAAGAAACGCTACGCTGTGTTTAATTTGGATGGAACACTGGCTGAATTGAAAGGGTTTGAAATGAAGCGCCGTGGCGAGCTGCAGCTGATCAAGACCTTTCAAGAACAAGTTTTCGAAAATTTTCTTGGAGGACAGGGGTTGGCAGGATGCTATGAGTCGGTGGCGCGAATCGCAAATTTCTGGCTTGATGTCCTCGACTCGCAAGCTGAGGACATGGAAGAAGACGAGGTAATCGACTTAATGTCCGAGAAAAAGAATCTGAGTCGAGCCCTCTCTGAATACGGTTCTCAAAAGTCCACTGCAATAACCACGGCAAAACGATTGTCTGCGTTTCTCGGGAATGAACTTGTCCAGAACTCTGGTTTGTCATGTCATTTGCTAATCTCGAAACAGCCTGCTGGAGCCCCAGTCACGGAGCGTGCAATTCCCGTCGCCATCTTCGGCGCGGCGGAGGCTGTAAAGGTACATTTGACTGGCAAAAGTTGTGTCCTGATGAAAGTGCTGTCGTAAATGTGTGTTGGTGATGTTGTTTGCAGGCCAAGTACTTGAGATTGTGGTGCCATGACCCTGCAATGACAGAGTTCGACGTGCGCGACATCATTGACTGGGATTATTATTTCACGCGTTTTGCAGACACCGTCCGTAAGATCATCACAATCCCTGCCGCTCTGCAAGATGTCGACAATCCCGTGGACCGTGTAGTGCACCCCGATTGGCTGAAGCGAGTCCTCCGCGAGCGCAACAACCCGTTCAAGCAACAAAAGATTAGTTCTATGTTCAAACCTTCCGGCAGAAAGACAAGCAGTGTTGATCTTGAAGACATCGGTTCTCCGAATACTTCTGTGAAGACGCCCCTCAAGGGGCGCGTGGCCCGTGTTGTCAAAAGGACGAAAAAAGCGCGTGCGAAGGATGTGGATGACGGTGACAGCATCGTCGAAATTGACTCGCCAGAGAGCACCGGCAGTGCAAATAGCGTCGACGATCTTGGCAGTCCGGAGTCTGATCCAATTGACGTGTCTGAGGACGAAGATGAAGACGAGCCCACAGACATTGCAACTTGGTTGACGCGACGAAAGAAGAAGTGGAAGGCAAATCGAGAGTCCCGCAAACGACGATTAGAGTCCACTGGTTCCTCTCGCATTGCAAAACCTAGTATTCGAGGTGGAATGTCAAGTTACATGCGTGACGCTGCGTCTGCGGCGTTGAATGGTTATTGGCAGATAATCGCCATTACCCCAACACAACGAGAAGGCCTTTTCAAAGTATTTGCTCTGACGGGACCTACCACTGTTCAATCCATCAACTTGGAAGTGCCAAGACTTATTTATGTGAACAGTCGTCGTGAAGAAGACTCCAACGACTCCGCGAACGCAAACCGCCGCGTCGTGCTTCGGACTCTCCCGCGTGACGCTGCTCCACTCCACTTGGTACAGTTGAAGCTTAGCGAAGACCAATTTGTGCACAAATCAAAGCAGCTGGATCGTACATTGACGCATAAAGATGTCGAGGGCGTCTACGAAACGCAGGTGCCCCTGGACTTCACTGCCGTTCAGCACTTAGGCTGTGTCACTCGAATCAAGCCCGGTCGACGCAGCGCGCTGGAAGGCGAGATTCGCAAAGGATCAGCCGCCAAGTTTACTCTTGACGATTTTGACATGTTGTCAGCTAGTTCACACGACTACTTATCGGCGAAGTCCTCAGTATTTGAGAAATTGTGGCTGTATCACAGCACGACGGATTCCAGAGGGTTGTGGCTTGCGTGCGCTCGCGACACGCAATCGACAGACACCAATTCATATCGTTGTAACGCGTGGATCATCAACCCATATTCTGCAAGTGAATCCACTCCCAACTTCGGGCGTATTTTCAAGGAACTTCAGCAAATAGCTTCGCAACAGTCTGAGGCTCAGAGCGTGAATGGGGAAAGCTCCCACCAGGACGATTCAACAGAAACGTCGACGGACGGACCCAAATCACAGTTCTCCCAAATCGCGTCAATGAAGTGTGTGTTCGATGTTCACGTTGTGAAGAGCAAAACAGAAGCACTTCGGGCCGTCAACGAGTGGCTCGACTTCCAAAATCTACACATGCGCACCGTCCCGACTGTCGTCGCTGCGCAATGCACTTCAAAAGCGGCGAGCATCGAGGGCTCTGGGTTGTCCGGTAGGTTGGGATTGCCGGCCTTAAAGAAGTTTCCTGTCGTCAAGATCCCTAGTAATCAGGGAGACAGCCAGTACCCCGTGTATCGATGGCAGAACTTGGCGGCAAGAACAGCCATCAACAGGTTTTTGACCTTCGACCAGTGGTGGAATCACCGTCTGCAGTGGGCCCGGTATAGCGGGGTTCCGATCGGAAACATGGGAGACGATTTGCCCAGCAATGCCGCTGACGTGCTGTTTGCCAGAGTTCTCGAAAAAGCCAAGTTTCTTCTTTGGGTGAGCAGCAACGTTTTTTGTGCTGCAAGAAGACAACGAGTTAACAATCCAATTTGCATACTTTTCCAGGCATCCCCGGGACCCCTACCAGATCTGGGTGGAAAAGAGTCCGATGAGTACAGTGCGAAGGCTCTGACACACAACCCCCGAATCAGTAACCCCGGCAGCTATCGCCGCGTTTGCATCGAATTTTCTTTGCACAATCTTGCTGCCAACACGTTGGTTAATGCATCCAACATTACAAATATCGAGGGCAGTGAAAGTGCTCTGGCATTGGATGTTGTAGCCTCAACTGATGATGGCGGCTTCAAAGGGCGCACTGCTTTGGATGAGTATGTCGTGCTCATTAGCAAACTTCCTACCTGTTGCAGCATCATTCTAACATCTGTGGTGTTTCTGTATCGCAGGGCGGCCACGTGCGCGAAGCACTTCAAAATGTTGCGGGCCATCGTGTGTCATTGGCTCACAGAGGTGGTGCAAGACGGGGACGACCAGGCTGATCAACTGTTGATGAATGCATATCGGTGGATCTGCAGCTCCACTTCTATGCTCTACGAGCCCGCGCTACATTCTATGCTGCTGACTTTGATGCGAAAAGTGTTCTTGCAACTTTTGGCCACGTTTCGATCTCTGGGCTCCACGATCGTCTTCGCTGACTTCAGCCGTATCATCATCTCAACGAGAAGGCGAAGCGCCGCAGACGCCGCCAATTACGCGGCTTACATTGTCGAAACAATCACCAAAAAAGACTTATTTCGTTGGCTGTCTATCACCCCCGATCGCTACTGGGGACAATTGTTGTTTATGGATAATGAAAATTTCGGCGGGATTGACATTACACAAGATGCTCGGGCTGCCGCAGAACACGATGAGGGATATCTTTCGCAAGAAACATTGGACATGCACTGGAACCTGGCGAACTATTTAACCCCAGAAGCAAGAACCTACTTTCACGCAATCGTGGGCCAGTTCCTTGAAGAGCCGTATCGCTATTTGCAGCAAGTTCTTGCTGAAGCAGAACGTGCTGGGACAAATACTACTATGACACAACAAGAAGAGCGTCTGCAGGCGTATGTGGAAGTCCTCATCCAAAATGAGTTCACTCCGAGATTAATGGACAAGACTGCATTGGTGCAGAAACATGATCGTGCGAGTGACTTTCCGAAGCTCGCCGGGTCGCACCTTAATTTGCAAAGTCCAGCATTGGAGTTTGTGAAAGCCGTTTGCCACATTTTACAGCTGGAGTTATCTGTGGAAAGCGTCGTGAACATTTTGAAAGTTCAACTGTTGCGCCTGTGTGCCGTCCGTGACTTTTCTCCCGAGTCCAAATGGCAAAATCCGAGCTTAGAATTTATTTTACACGACGTGACATGCAGTTTTTGCAACGATTGCGCAGATTTGGATTTGTGTCGCAATGTTGTGCTGACGGCTTCCGAAAGCGCTCCCGAAAAGCGCTGGAAGTGCAAGATCTGCCATCATCCGTACAATTTGGCCACCATCGAGCACAGGCTAGTGGATCAATTCGAAACGTTGTTTACAAAGAGCCAGCTCCAGGATTTACGCTGTTCCAAGTGCGGGGCCATCAAGCCTGACAACATCCAGGAGTACTGCAGCTGCAGTGGGAGTTTTGAGTGTGCAGAAAGTTCCCCCGCAGACATGGAGAAACACCTTCTCATCTTCCGTCGGGTGGCTGAATGGCATAAGTTTGAGTGGTTGCTCGAAGTTGTCACCATGACCGAGGCAGTTTCGACAGTTTCATTAAATGCTCAGGAGCAAGCTTCGTGAGGTCGATGAATGAAACGTTGCATTCACCATCCTTTGTCACGAGAGCGCACACTTTCTTTTGCCGTGTTTGTTGTAATATAGTGCGGTGCTTGTTATATAAAAATAAACAACGTGCTCCATATCTATGTATGTTTCTTCGACGAAATTGTCAAGGACTAGAGTGTGAACCAAATCACAGTGTGCAACAGGAGCTGCACACAAATGATGCGTTAGCCATGTCACAGTTCACGCAGTGGCTATGGAATGACAGCCCACACATGGTGCATTTCACAAGAAGCCCGTAGTGCGGCTCGTCGCACACAATGCAAAGGGACGGTGCAGAGAATTGCTGAGCTGTGTGCGCAGGTCTGTTTTGGGCATTGGGTCTTGTCGGAAGAGAAGATTTTGTCACGTCTGGGGCAAGGTCCCTTGCTTGGGAACCGATGTCGACTTCGCCAGACCGCGCGGTGGTGGTACTGTGAGCACTGACGTCATTTGTTGGCGTGTCGGCGTGCATTTCTTCGTGCGCTATCTCCATGACCTCCTCATTGGCCTCACCTTCGCGTGCATTTGACGACAACGGGTGTTTTCGACCTTTGTCGGTGTCGCGAATCTCACTTGTTTGGTCAGACTCTGCCAATTTTCTGTTGTCACGTCCAGCCAATTTTTGTCGTAGTGATTCATTCTCGCGTTGCATTTGAGAGCGCAAATCTCGCTGACGACTGAGTTGGTGCCTCAAATTTTCGATTTGCGACGCTTGTCGACTACAAAAGTCGGAAAGCTGCTGGTAATCTTTTCGTAGGAGCTCGCGACTAGTCGTGATACGGTTTTGTTGCGAAGGTGAGGGGGATTTTTGTAGAAAAGTGGCCAACGCGTGGCAGAGCTTGTGATGGGGAGAACCATTGTTCGCCTCAGGCTCAGATTTGTCAGCGTTCTTTCCAGAGTATGCATTTAGAAGACGGTCTTGCAGCTCATCAGATGACAGATACAACGTCATCCTTTGAGTAGATTCGACAGCTTCGACAAGATGTCGCAGCTGCTCGAGCTCTAGATGCAGACGATCAACGGTATCCTCCAGTTTGTGACACCGTGAGACAGTCGATTTCAGGCGTACCAGTGTTTCGCCATTGGCAAGGGTATCGGCAACGGTGTACTGGGATTGCGGAGCAGTAGCTGCCTCTCGATTGTGGAAGAGCGCGAGCTTACTCTCCAATTCATGTATCTTAGAGTTGCGTTCCCGCAAATTTTTTGTGATGAGAGCGTCTGCTTGTTTGACGGCTGACTCAACGGTGGTGGCAACAGCTGCGGACGCATCGGTGGCGGCCTGGATCCTGTGCACTGAACGCTCTAGGTCTTGAACTCGCTTTTTGAGCACCACATTTTCCGATTCAACCGTTGATAGTTGTTCTAGCAAGCGCTTCTCTCGCTCTCCAGAGCTTGTTGTCTGCGTGTCAAGGAGTTTCTGCAAATGTTCAGTGGTATCGAACACGACTGTGGAGGTGTGCGCAATATTTTGCAGCATTGCTGTGCCGCGATTCTGCTGCATACTCATGGTGTACCGTAAGCGAGCGTACACGTCCTCAAGACTCACATTCACGGTTGTTGTTGCTGCGATTGATGTTGCGGTCGCCTGGTTTGTTGTTAGCGTTGTGTCCCTGAGTGACAAAAGCGTGTCGATTGAGCATGAAGCATTGGGATAAAGTGGCGAGTTCAACATGGTACGAATCAAGAACTCACTATTCAATTGACACTCAGAACACCAGCATTGGCTGCATGGTACGACGTCACCATTTCGGCTTGTATTTGGAAAAAGACGTAGAATACTGTCACTTTTTGCGAGTGTATGTCGGCTGCCTTTGTAAGTGTGCCGGAACGTCGGCTGCGATGCCCACGATGGCGGCGGACATGGCTGGTTGTGTGTCTCTTGTCTGTCTCATGTGTGTTCCACACGGCACAAGGTTGGTGGCACAACCTAACTACGAGTAACCCTTGCAGTATGGTCAATGGGTGGTGCTTCACAGCCGGTCGTGGCTTGCGGACACCGCGTGCTGCGGCACAATCCAACTCGCGCCTCGCGGCAGTGTCGAAAACGACCCCAAAGTCGTTGGCGTTTGGGTTCACTACGTGCCACCGTCTCCATTAATGCGCCGTGCTGTTTCGAAGGCAGTTGTGCGGGCGCGGTGGTGCTGGCTCTGCTGTTGATGCTAGCTCCACAGGCGGTGTTGTGCGTGGTGCGGGTGGTATCAGCGTCGCTGTCGGCGTGGTCGGCATCGGCATTGGCAATGGGAAGTAACATCAACATTGGCGTTGGCGTTGACGTCGCAGTACAGTGTGACGTACTCGTAGTTGTCCCCAAGCTGTCGCGGGTGCTGGGCAGGCGACGGGCGAGGCGGGGGGACGTTGTCGTTGTTCGCCCGACCGGCCGCCTGAAACTGAAACGCAAACAAGGAGACACCCAACCGAGTAATATTGGGCAAGCGTGTCGGCTGCCATGCATGCACGTGGCCAACCAACTGGGGACGTAGGTCGGTCGGTAGGTTGGCAGGAAACTGGGCAGGTGGCCAAACAACGCCAGCGTAACGCAAACGCAAACGCACACGCAAACGCGACGCGGCCACGCGGCCCACGATACGCACGCGACGCACGCGACGCACGAGGCCAGCTCGGTGGTTCGGTGGTTCGGTGGTTCGCCTGAAACCCAACGCACCACTCTACAACTTGGTGCCCCCCACATTTATTCGTTTGGTCTTACGTGGCCCAGTACAGTCGCCACAAGGTACAGTATCGCAGTGGCGTACGCGGCCCGTCTCGTCGCAACAACAAACACCACCAAACCACCACCACCACCACCACCACCACCACCACCACCACCACACCGCCGCCGCCGCTGCGTCCACAAACAACAACTGAAACGATAGCGACGACAACGTCGACGACAACGACAACGACGACGTCAACGACGACGACGACGTCAACGACGACGACAACGTCGACGACGGCGGCGGAGCGCCGCGGTGTTGCACTCAACAACTCAAGAAGCAGCGCGCCAGAAGGGAAGCGCGCCAGCAACAGAGCGCGCCAACAATACCATACTCGAGCAGTCAGCAACAGTGAGCTAACAGTGAAATGAACGACAGTGAGTGAACCACCAGTGAACAACAACATGGAGCGCACAGTGAGCTCACAGTGAACGACAGTGAACGACAGTGCGTGTGAGTGTGAGCGTGACAACGATTGGTTCTCTGCGAGCGTGAGTGTGAGTGTGAGTGTGAGTGAGTGTGAGTGTGAGTGAGTGTGAGTAAGTGAGTGAGTGTGAGTAAGTGAGTGAGTGACGCAAGTGTACGTTACCCGTTCCTTGCGGAGTGAGCAGTGGGTGAGTGGGTGAGTGGATGAGTGAATGTTCTGTTACCGGGCTGTGTGTGGGCTGTGGACATCATTTATGGCACGTCTGTGGCATGATATTGTGTCACCACCACAAGGCGCGCGCTGATTGGCTGAGCAACAGGAAAAATGGAATCGAGAC
>ENA-OWNT01004142-OWNT01004142.1-seawater-metagenome-genome-assembly--contig:-NODE-4142-length-13002-cov-13.604178_pt1 | contig 13002 bp, 9 predicted proteins | sample MGYA00238136_ERZ651165 | MGnify/ENA primary metagenome ERZ651165 (study PRJEB26861, sample SAMN08777766) | seawater metagenome | isolation source: coastal seawater | place: USA: Florida | collected... | reverse complement strand
GATGTCGCAACAGTCGTATGATCCACAAACTCTAAAACTTCAATGTGCACCGCCGACCTCTGCAACAAAATCGCCACCGGAAGATTCCCCAGAGATGGACTGGATTGAGGAGGTCCCCACAACACACCACGAACATTCGACCAGCCCGCTCAGCCGGGACTTGGCAAGGCGGTTGTGCAGTATGGGGTTCATGACTGCATCTTTTTACGGTCATCCTCAGGATATTGAATGGGCGTTAGATCATGATGGAAACTTGTACTTGCTTCAATCTCGTCCGGTGACGCGAGTACAGTTCTCTAGCAGCCAATATCTGTACCACATAGTGCATGGTGGAACGCCGTGCGTCCTCGGCGAAGATCTGGGATGCAGAGGAAATGCTTTGCATGCAGTCGACCTGCACAAGCACATGGGATGGGAAATTCCATCAATGCTTCGGGGGCATCGCTGGTCGGATCAGCAATTAGAGATGTCAACACCAATGTTCTTCAACAGAGGTTATATTTGGAATAATATTTCGGAAGAAATGCCGAAAGAAGAACGTGGTTTAATGGAATCTTTCTGTGATGACATTTGGAGAGGAGCCTCCGTGCTAGAGCATACCCTTGAACGTCAGCTTGCCGAGTGGGAAGATCGTTTTCAACGCATGCAACGAAGTTTTGACGACGTTGCAATTGGCGTCATTACGACCACACTCGAGGAAATGCTTGTTGCGTACACCGACTCTTGTCGACATTCTTGGGCGACTGGCAACGCTACCAATTGGCTGGAGCATCGTATCGAGGAAGAGCTTACATCAATACCAGGAGCTCCCGCCTTACATGAGCTGGTCGGACGTCTAGGACATCGACACGTCACAGCGCGAAAGCCTCAGCAGGAGTTATTACGAATTGCTCGCGCTCACTCGCACGATCAAGGACTTTGTATATGGATGAGAAAAACTCTAAGAGCAAATCCTGGGTGCGGAAACTACATACTGAACGACATGGCAAACGTTGATGGCAATGCTTCACGGCACTCCAGCAGCCGCGATACCCGCCTTCTAGCCGCCGATCTAAGGCGGTACGTGCAACGATGGGCGTGGATGAGTGACGACGATGAAGACTTTTCGGGTCCGTTTTGGCACGAGGACCCCACCTTCGTTCTGGAGCGGTTTTGTTCCCTCATCGAACAGAGCAGTGCACAGACCAACACCAGGAGTGAGGAGCCACAGCCTCTGTTGACAGCACCTTCTCTTTCTCGATCTCGTTCAGTACCTGCGCAACGTTCCCGAACTCAGACGTCAGTTGGGCGAATGGTGCGCCGTTGTGCTCAAGTACGCAGCGCTCGCGAGCAACTCGCAAAACTTGTCCCGCGACCGTCAGTTGCGGTCGCCAATGACTCAGTCTCCACTTTTACGTTTCCACCAAAAGAAGTTGGAGCACAGACACGCGTCAGAGTAGATGACTCTGGGTGCTGGCAAGAGGCAATTGTAATGGATATTGGCGAAAACATGAACACCTTCAAAGTAGCGACGCAGTGGGAAGTTGTCAGGGTTAACAAAGAAGACATATCGTGGCTGGGAATTTGGGACCTACTTCGGATGTTGAGTACTTGCCTTCAGTGGAAGGAAAGGGTGCACGTCATGTACGTTCGAGTTGGAATGCACCTCAAGCGCTGGATACTCGGTGTTGGAGATCGGTGGTCGCGATTGCTGCAGCGGCACGACCATCAACACTCGATTAATAGCAAGGAGTTGTTGAATATGCGGGTGTCTGATATCGAAACTAGTCTTCGAATCGCACTAACAGACGGGGAATTGCAGGCGGCAATTTCGACTGCCGTCTCTGCGCGTGATTCGACGCGCATGCGTGCCATGTTTTCAAAGTTTGAGGCGCCGTATTGGGCTGGGAGTACGTTTTGTTTTTTGTCATCATGTATTGGCTGTCAGCTGACCACATGCACTCGGCGATGACCCTTGATGTTGTTGCTATGTCATGCTACTCTGCGATTGACAGGGCGAGCCGTTTATCGATCCCGAAGAAGTGCAACCTCAAGAGATTCAGAAATGGCCGCAGTGAGCACTGTGTTACAAGGGCTGGCATGCTCTTCTGGTCGGGGCGAGGCTGTTGTTGGGGTATGCCGGGTCTGCCACTCCCTAGCCGACGCTGCCGACATCAAAGATGGGGAGATCCTTGTTGTGGCTCGGACCGGTATGATCATAATCACGCGTGTGCCTTCTCCATCTGTTGCGACGCAGTTCAACAAATATGATGTTTATTGTAGGACCAGCATGGACGCCGCTTTTCAATTCAATTGGCGCGGTCATAATGGAACATGGTGGAACACTGTCGCATGGAGCAGTAGTTGCCCGCGAGTTCGAAGTGCCAGCTGTGAGTAGAATTAACGGGGCAACGACCACCCTGCAGACGGGCCAGGTCGTAGAAGTGGATGGTAGTGAGGGGACTGTGCGAGTCCTATCAAGTGTGGACGCATCATGAAGGTGTACCTCGTCAGTTTTCTTTGCATCACGAGGGAAATGGTCACCATTTAAAGTCAACAGCCACTTCTGTGACAAATTATCGCCAGTGCTGGCGTCTCTAAAAATATAAGTTCATGTGAGAAAAGAACTCCGTGTCGGACTCGACTACTTTTGAAAAATCCTGAAGCGTAAGATACATTCCATTGCCCGCTGCTTCTAGAATCACAGTGTGCGCCACGGTGTCGATAAGTTCGATGCGATGCGCCTCGACACTGGCAGCTTCCTCTTCCTGTAACTGTTGGGCTGTTTTCTTGGAGTCGGCAGTCTTTATTGCTGGTGCTTCATTTTTAGGGGTCGATTTTGATTCAGCGATTTCTATTTTGGAATCAACTTCCGGGCCTAATCCCTTCGCACGACTACGCATGCGAGCTGCGGCAAGTTTTCGGCTGGCAGCGGCAGATGGCAAAAATATAGTGGGCCCATGCAAGCAACGAACGCATGAGCGTTAAAACCTGAAAGTTCTATTGGCGAGACAACGGACGACGCATTACCTTCTTTCTTGGGCACCTTCAGACATTCTTCTTTTATGTTTCTTTGACTTTTTAGATTCCTCTTCTGGATTATTGTCGTGATTATCCAATTCTTCGGCCTGTTTTCGAGCCTTTTCGTACGCAGCTAGATTTTCTTTCGTCTGTGACAGCTTCGTGATGCGTGTCAAATACTCTCGAATATCTGCCTCCGATATGCGACCTGTGCATGCAAACGAAACCTCACCACCAACGACGACATGATGGACATATGTGCCTGCTGATGCTGCCACCCACCGTCACCGTCAAAGTCCATCATTTTGTACGCGTGCTTAATTTTGATGTCTCGCGGCCTGCAAAATTCACAGTAGATACTTGAGGGCTATTGCTTACACCTCACCCTGCGGGGGTAACATGCATACACGCACCCTTGTAGAGAGAGAGCAGAGGTGACCTCGACAAAATGCCGAAACGTAACGTAGCCTTTGTTGGTTGGATCGAAAAGCACCCACAGACGGTCCTCCATTGGAAGGACGACCTTTTCCGGCTTCCCAAGCGGAATTCGCTTCGTCTTGAGTATCTTCTCACGGTGTGCCAGGAAGTCTTCTTTGCTAAGCTGAACAGAATCAACACCACATCAATAATTTTGCGTGAGGATAAGGACAACACACAATCGCAGATACGCGGTCTTCGGCATGGAGCACAACTGCACCTGGCCCGTGTTGCTACGATCCATCTTTTTGAACGTTTCGAAAACTTTTTCTAACTGACGCTCAGAATCTGCACGGGCGGCAACGAATATTCTGAAGGTCATAGACTCACGAGGCAAACAAAACACAACGAACGAGCAGCGGTGGGCTACTGGCTACATCGTTCATAGGTACAATTCAAAACGCAAAAGCAGTTGCAAAAACGTACACACGGATATCATCTTCAACTCTTCGAGGAAAGCATTGCTGAAGGTGAAGTCATCTGGACGCTTTCGACGCCAGCGACAAGACCTACATCCCCACGCTTGGCCCATCGTTAATTGGAGAACAGTTGGAACAACAACAGCGCGCAGCGCTGAGACTACATTGTTTTTAAGAACTGGTCACCATACTGTACGAGAACGAAGTAACGAAGAACCTAATTGAATTTTGAGCCACAAATATTTATGTGGCGAGGGCACTCGCCACGAATAGAGTCGCCCGAAAAGCTTGGCAGCGAGACAGCGCCGAGCGGACTGAATGCAGTTGGGCAGCAGCATCCTAGCAGACCAGTGCGGTTTGTTGCGCCAGAAAGCAGGTCCGTCGGTTGGTAGGCAGATAAGTACCACGCCACTTCAGCATGACCGGTCGCACTATTATACCACGCGTCGCAACGCAACTAACTGGACTGGGCCCACCAACCGGCAGCCAGCGCAAACACAAACAAGCGAACAAATAGCCGAACGAACGAACGAACGAACGAACGAACGCACGAACGAATCCAACGGACGACTGTTCGAACGTGCAATAGAAGGAAGGAAGGAATCGAAGGAAGGAATCGAAGGCAGCAAGGAAGGAAGGAAGGAAGGAGTGAAGGATTCGAAGGAAGGAAGGAAGGAAGGAAGGAAGGAAGGATTCGAAGGAAGGAAAGAAGAACACAACGAACGAACGAACGAACGAACGAACGAACGAACGAACGAACGAACGAACGAACGAACGAACGAACGAACGAACGATGTGAACGGAACTGAAACTGTTTTCGTTTCCGAACCGAACGAACACAACTCAAAAGTTAGAATCCTGCAAACCGACCACCGCCGGCGCCAACGGCATCGTCACTGTGAAATGTGACATCGTTACAGTGACTGAGAGGGCACTCTGTCTGCAAAACGTGTAATTTTTAAAGTTAATTTTTTTGCTTCAACTTTTACCTTTTTACACAAAATACCTACAGTGCGTGGCAGGGCACCACAAAGTCAAAAACGTGTAATTATTATCACAAGCAGCAACAAACTGACTAAAATTACATTTCCGCACTGCTGCGCCCATAGTATCTATAAACGAGACATTACACAGAAATACCTCCAACAGTGTCGTTCAAAGCCACATAATCCCACTTAAGGAATAGTTAGTTCACGTGGCGAATAGTATCTATATCCGAGACATATCACGGAAAATTCGCCTACATAGCTATACAAAACAATGGAATACCGTAAACGGATACATACGCCAACCACCCCGCAATATGTAAAAGTATCTAGATTCAAGACATAACACTGAAAACGAGCCTATAAAGCCATTAAATACCACATAATCCTAGAAAAGGATAATATCGGCAAGTGGTGAATGAACGCAGCGATTGTCTCACTCACTCACTCACTGCGAGGTGGCTGGCTGGCTGGCTGGCTGCCGGTCACTCACTCGTTCGTTCGGTCACAGTGTCACAGTCAGTCGTCAGTCAGCGCTCAGCGCTCAATGACGCAGCACAGCGTGCCGTAGCGTTGTGGCGTTCGTTCGTTCGTTCGTTCGTTCGTTCGTTCGTTCGTTCGATTCGTTCGATTCGTTCGTTCGTTCGTTCGTTCTTTCGTTCGTTCGTTTGTTCGTTCGTTGTGGCGTTGTTTTTGTTGGCGAGGAAGCGAGCGTGAATGAAGCGTGAAGTAAGTAAGTAAGTACGAGAGCTCAGTATGCCATACTGTATACTGTCAGTGTGCGGTGGTGTTGGTTGTGTGGTGATTGTGTGGCGACTGTAGAGCAACGAACGACAACGACGGTTGTTTGTTTCTCTGTCTGTTGCTTGTTTGTCGCTGGGCGACGGCACATCGATTTTCGTTGCCTGTAGTCAGTCGCTCTATCGTACCTGTGGTCTGGTTAATTTGCTTTGTTTGGTTGTATCTTTGGGTGCTCGCAACTGTCGACATTGGCAGGCCAAGCAACGGTCCAACTAGCTCTAATTGTGTCGAAAAAGACGTTCAGGCAGAGCTGAAAAAGTAGGTGCTTTTTGGATTTGCAAGTTCGCGCCGTCTTGCTCACTTGCCCGCTGCGACTACGCCATGTCAACAGCCAGCAATTTAGACAATGTGATTGTCGAAACGGACATTAACGAGGAGGAGGATGTGGAAGACCCTCCCTCCGCATGGGGTGCTCTGTGCTCGCGGAAAGGGTTCAAGTACATTGTCGTGGCGATCGGCCTCGCTATGGCGCAGCAGCTCACCGGTATCAACGCCATCATGTTCTACGGACCGAAGATTTTCGGTACTGCCGGCGTGAGCCCAGACAACCTTCTGCTTGTGACCATGGCAGCGATTGGAACGTGGAACTTGGTCTCCGTGTTCATCAGCTTTGCGTTAGTGGACCGATTGGGGAGAAAACCGCTCATGATTGGGGCACTCACAGCAATGGCTGTTTCGACGCTGGTGTCCGGCATTTCTTACGTGGTTGAGATGGACCAGTCAGCCAGATCGGGTATTCTCATTGCGATGACCATGCTGTTCATTGGTGGGTTTGAGACTGGTCCGGGGCCATTGTTCTTCGTCATGGCTTCCGAGTCATTCAACCCATTGATCAAGTCGGAGGGCATTGTTCTCTGCAACACCTTGGCTTGGATTTTCAACATCACGATTGTCTTCGTGTTCCCACTTTTGGATGCTGGCCTCATGGAGTTTGTGCTGACAGGTGTGTGTTTGTTGGCGATTGCGTTGATCTACTTTTTGGTGCCCGAAACCAAATCTGTCAACGTCGAAGCGGTAAAAGCCGCCGACGAAGAAAAGCACTTGGAGCAAGGTGACGAACTCACTGTTGAGCAGTCCGTTAAATCACGCGTTGTTGCGTGCTGTTTTGTCGGCATTCTGTCCGGAGCACTGTATGGATACCAAACGTGCGTAGTTTCTGGCCTGACGAAGCCGTTGTTGAACGTGACAGTGTCACCGTACGACCTGACATTCGAAAATGGGACAATCTACACACCCATTTTCACAACGGACATTCTCGTTGGTGGCATGATCGGCTCGTTTTCCGGCACTCCCATCGCCGATCGTTGGGGACGGCGCGTGGGCATAATCGTTTGCGCCCTGTTTGGACTCATTCCATCGATCACGCTGTCGACGATCATGAACTACTGGGCCGCTGTGGCTTCACGCACGGTGCAAGGTGTTGCTGTGGGCATGTCGTGCGTGATTGCGCCGATGTACGTCGCGGAGGTCGCTCCGATCAAACGCCGCGGATCATTGGGGACGTTGTTTCAGGTGTCCATTTGCAGCGCCATTTTGGTTTCAGAGCTACTCAACTATATTCTCCAACCAGATCCCAACACCAACAAGTTTCCTCACAACTGGTACTGGCAAATTCAGTTTGCCGGTGGCGCGTTGTTTGCCGGACTTCTTTTGTTGTACGCCATTTTTGGAATGCCTGAGAGTGAGGTGTGGAAGAAAGAGCACGCCGAACGTGTTGCACGAGCAGCAAGATCGCGAACTGCCTCATCAGCCAGTGCTCAAGCCTCACTTTTGCAAAATGACCACCTTGCTGGTTCGGACGAAAATGCTGGAAAGGGGATGGGCAGTAAGACCCCGTCGCAGGCAGACATGCTCAAAACCCCGCGTGGGGTGGAATGGAAGACCACAACAAGTTGGGATGACCTACAAAAAGCTGCTGGTGGGTTGCAAGCGGCCATTCGCAGAAGTTTCAACGACCTGAAAGGTTTGGACACCAAAGATGGCGAGTAAGTCACAAGTTTGTTTGAATTTAAAGTTTTTGTTCTTATTCGTCCCGTGACACGTTCTCGACATCGAATACTATGACTTGTCGTCATTGGCGCGTCGTCTCCAATTACTGTCTCCGTTGTCCAAGACAACGCGCCATGTGGGCGTCCACGTGGGCCAATGCGCGCTGCGTTGTACTCTCAGGGTAAGGGAGCAATGACTCGGGGTCATACATTTCCACTTTTGAATAAGGATTTTGCTTGAGCACGTTGTCTACAATCGCTTCTTGCAATGTCGTGAGGTAGTAGTCGCCGCCAGAGGCATCCAAGTCATCAAGTGTGAACAAGCGCGTGAACCACAACATGCTCTGCAGCTTCGTTGGTCCCCCTTGTGCGATGCTGACAGCAAACAAGATCGGCCACAGCTCATCTGCTCCGAATACCGAGGGTGGACGAGTTCCATTTCGTTCCGCCACCTGAGTTGCCTAGTTTCAAGCAGATTGGAATCACACAAGCTGCATCACAACACGACAACGATGGCCCAATGCAGTGCTCAAACCTCTTGCGGGATAATAAACTTCACAACCGCCAAGATGCGTCGGAGACACTCGCACGGTACGGAACACGAATCCAACGAAGCCATCGCCGCGAGCGACCGAGGGAAGGACGAGGAGATGTATCCGTTAAGCAGAGTCAGCAATTCGTCACGAGTAGACGGCGCATTTGGAAGAGACGCCGGAAGCAAAAACTTTGGCAGAGCGCTGTAAGATGTCGTGTCCTGCTGCAACAAGTGACTTGCAAAAAGCCTCGTAGCGAGCTCGACTCTTGCTTGAGGAAGCTGTGCGCGGTATGCGGTGTCGTATCGAGTAACACCTCCAATGCGGCCTAGACAAGGGCGTGGAAATGTGAAAGCACGAACACGATGACCGAGAAAAACACGACGAGCCACACCGTAAGAGTGACAAAATTCGGATATTTGTGGATAAAACAGATGCTCCGTCAAAATAAGCAGTGCTTCTTGGGCTCGCACGTTGCCCACAATGCCGAGATCGCGTGCAAGGTAGCTAGCATGGGTCCAGGCCAAAGGAAACAGTGAGGTGCGGTGGTCACCAACTCAAAGCAGGCAACTGCAAAAAACAAACCTCGCCCATACGCGAAGAAGCTCAGCAACGGCAACTGGAGGAACGGACGAGGACTGTGCACCTGCCAGTGACTGCCATTCGGCAAGCTTGTCTTGAACAGAGTTCCAGTATGCTCCGCAGCGAAGCAAAGGCCTACTCTGCACGTGTCTAGAACCGCTGCGAGAGGTCGCTGCTGCGCGCCGGTTGGCCTGGTAAGCGAGAGCCTGCATATCAAGTCAAGACGTCTCAGAACGTGCCACACTTGTGGTTCCTTGTTCGAACACCACTATGCAAAACTAACCCGCTCGCGTAGCCATTCAGGACAGTCTTCATTGCTTTCTGGTGGCGGCGCGAATTCTCGTTGGCCTTTATCAGGCGATACACGTCTCATCACCTCTCGGAATAGGTTGAGAGTTGCTGTTTTGACTGGACAAACACTTCCAGCCTGCTTCTCGCGCCGGATCTACACAGTGCGAAGTAAGTGTAAGAAATTGGAAATTAATTGGCAAGCGTGACAACAACCGAGCACAGTAGTGATCGCGGTTGACAAACCATCACGAGAAAGACGACATGGTAGCGCAAGACGTCTTGCCAGGGTCGGTCCAGCAGAGATCTCAGTCCATCGCCACCAACAACTTGCGAACAAATAGTGAGTGCCTCTTCTTCCATCAGCGCTATATATTGCATTGTCTTGTCTTTGTAAAAATCGGCTACCACTTCTGCTGCGTGTGTTGGGTTTGCCCCTATAGTCTCGACCGGCGTCGACGGCGGGGTGTTCGATGATTGGCGAGTGCGCTGTAAATGCACGCTCCTCCGTTTGGCGGCCGCTGTGGCTGCTCTGTTAACAACTGGGGATTGGTGCCGACTAACAGAACCACTGTCAACACCAGTGAGTGCGCGGGATGTAGGGGTACTTAAAGTACCGCGTGAAAACCCTCTCGACTTTCTACGTGATGGTGTGCCCGTGAAACCGAGAATGAGGAGCTCTGAACCTCCACCACTACTTACTACGGTGTTTGATCGGTTGCGCCCCCATTCGTCATCGGCAATATCGTCGTCGTCGTCATCGTTTTGAAAGGAAATTTCATTTGATCGAGTAGTATTTCTATTGGCAAGCACTCCGCTGTCGCTAGGGCGTCCGACGTTCTGAAGAGCGTCCTCTGACACACTGTGTCTCGGCGTGAAAGGATTCCTGGAGCCACTAAAATTGGTTGTCGCACGCAACACTTGAGCGGAATCAGGTTTCATAGGATCCTGAGTAAGAACATATTGAGTGGCGATAGTTGGTCTCAGGTTGCGGTCGACTTCCCATCCACGAGTTCCGCATGTGTGCCATTGAGTACAGTCAAGAGGTGATCGTACCGCCGAAGTGAATCGCTTCGACTTAGAGGGCGTGCCTTTAAGCAGTCCCCCTGCACCTTTTTCGAGACATTTCAGGTCCCCAACATACCAGCAGCCTTGGCTGGATGAAAAGTACAAATAAATATGGTTCGCTCTTTTGTAGACTTGCGTGAAGCGATATTTTGGCGCTGAATTGAATAGGCGTCCTTCAGCTTTGTAAGTTCCCATCAGCCCTGCGAACGAGCCACGGTGTCCGACAAGCTGCACGATTGTTGTTAGCGTCATTTCTGCGTAAAACACAGGGCTCCCGCGACCCAAAAGCACCACTCAAATCCAGTACAGTGGATTCACTGCAAATAACACGCGCATCGTGCTCCGATCTTTGTCCAACAACCTTGTGCGCTCACCCAGCAACTATGCTCGGCATTCCTTGAGTTCAAATTTCAAAATTTCAAACAAAGCTCCGCTCGCACAATTTCAACGCGTCGCAAAAAAAGAAAGAGAACTCATACTTGCCAAACCCACTACCCGTGCAAATTCCTAAGACAAGCTATCATCTACTTCATACTCCGGCACGTTACCACGGCGTCTTCGCAACCTTCAAGCACGCCACGCTCCGGCAAGCAACTGCCAACTAACTGCTTGTCAGGGAACAACAACCAACCAACCAACCGACCAACCAGCGTTCGAACAACGTTCTTTCATTGACTTTCAACGAACGAACGAACGATCCACCAAACAACCAACGCAACTCGCAAAGTGCATCAATCAATCACGATTTTGAAAATACCAATAGTACATCCGCAGTACTGAGTACCACAAATACCACAACAGAATCACCTACTGTACACACTCGCCCACCCAGTGAGTGAGTGAGTGAGTGGCAGTGAGTGAGTGACAGTGAGTGAGTGGCAGTGAGTGAGTGACGGTGAACGCATGAACGAGCGAACGCCAAAAACGGTGAACAGCGCACGTCTATATATCTACAATTGACACTTATGAGGATTCCCACCTAAAGTACCCCACAAAAGCACAAATTCGTAATTATAGATAACATACAGTGGATCGTGTGTGTGGCTGCCGGGAATTATCTATAATTAACATTATACGGTAACACCGCGTTTAACGCCATTATAAAACAGGTAATCGCAGTTGTAGATAATAATCCACGCATCAACGCCTTTGCCAGCCGTCAGAGTATCTACAATTGACATTTCACGTTATCTCAGCAATCAACGCCATGCAAAAGCACAGAAATCGTAATTATAGATAACCAACACACTTCCGAGGACGGTGAGGTGAGTGACTGTGAGTAAAGGTGGTGACTGCGGGCAAGCGTGTACAACAAATGTACACTTTACGTACACTATCTCATATAATGGCGTTACCACGGGTTAATCAACTATGTACACAGCAAGTGTACATAATATGTACGATTACGATGCGGGTCCGACTGACTGTCACTGGCAGTGAGCAGTGAGTGTGCCACCGCAGTGAGTCACCACTCCCTCCCACAGTCAGCCAGTGGCCGCCACTGCGGCGGCGCAGTCAATGCTGCGGTGGCTGCGGCGACTTCGACTTCGTTCGTTCGTTCATTCGTTCGTTCGTTCGTTTGTTCGTTCGTTCGTTCGTTCGTTCGTTCGTTCGTTCGTTCGTTCGTTCGTTCGTTCGTTCGTTCGTTCGTTCGTTCGTTTGTTCGTTCGTTCGTTCGTTTGTTCGTTCGTTCGTTCGTTCGTTCGGTCCGTCAGTGCATTGAGGCGACGATGACTGACGGTCTCGCCACGACGTATCGACCGCTGACGGCGATGGGGAGTTCGTCTGTCTGGTCTGGTTGAGGACAGTGTCATCGTTGCTTTGACATTATGCTGTCTCGAGATGTCAACGACGATATGGTTCGATGACGTGGCAGCGAGCGCTGGTTGATGCGAACACAACGGGACAATGTCTTGATGCCCCGAACGAATCTCTGGATCTTACCACGACTAAACCTCTTCCGAAAATGTTCTCTTGCTTGCTACGTGAAAAGTAATTTTTGGTGCTGTGTGAGAAGCTTCTTGCCAACTGAGCGTTTGCTGCGGACGCGACTGCGCGCCGGGTGCTGACACGCCGTCGCTAAGTGGCGTAGGAAGGTTTGTCAGTCGGTGGAAACACCGAACCCGCAACTATGAGCACGAGGAGGGATGAACCGTTCCTAGAGAATAATTCGCGACATACCAGGAGCGGAAATAGTCGTCCTCGAGTTGCGCTGAACAGAGGGAGATCAGCCACGAGCGGCGACCAAGTGTACTCAAAGGCATGGGTCAGCATTTACTCAAGCGGACCTGACGGATCCGAAGTGCCACTAGGGAGCAGCAGATCTCATCGTAGCCAAAGCCACGATGGGCAGCGGTCGGCTCGCCGACGATTTAGCTTCGAATCCAAAATTGAGGATGGTGACGCTTCCACAGATTACGACACCGACACGGATCAAGAGCCGGATATGCTGGACGACGTCGCCGACGCCGCGCCGTTGATTGGAAACAATCACGTGGATGAAGGTGGAAGTGGAGACGACTCGGACAGCGATGAGGTGTCCGTGCTTGGCGATGAGGAGATGGGGGTCGACGATCACGATCATGGGCACGATCACGGTCACGCAAAGAAGGGGAGGAGGCACTACTTGAATCGCATTGGCGACACGGTCGAAACGCATGATCCTCCCAACTTCGATAGCGCCGTTGAGATCCTTGCAGAAGTGCAAAGGAAGTCCGTGCAGTACACATGCCAGCGCTGCTCCCGTTGGGCGCTTCTGTTCCTTGTCGCAATTGGCGTTGGAGTATCTGCGTTCATCATCACATGGCTCACCCGCATCCTCAACTATGTGAGATTGGAGCTTGTGTTGCAGCCGCTTGCC
>ENA-OWNT01004141-OWNT01004141.1-seawater-metagenome-genome-assembly--contig:-NODE-4141-length-13004-cov-3.928599_pt1 | contig 13004 bp, 22 predicted proteins | sample MGYA00238136_ERZ651165 | MGnify/ENA primary metagenome ERZ651165 (study PRJEB26861, sample SAMN08777766) | seawater metagenome | isolation source: coastal seawater | place: USA: Florida | collected... | reverse complement strand
GAAGGAAGGAAGGAAGGAAGGAAGGAAGGAAGGAAGGAAGGATTGGATGGGAAGCAAGAAAGCAAACGATGAAGCAAGAAAGCAAACGATGAAGCAAGAAAGCAAACGATGAAGCAAGCAAACGATGAAGCAAGCAGTGAGTGAGTGAGTGAGTAAAGAATTAGAAACGAAGTGTTGAGTGTTGGCAAACTAGCGTTGACTTGACACCTCTGTGCGATCTCCCCCTTATTGGGGCAACCGTGAGTGAGTGAGTGAGTGAGTGAGTGAGTGAGTGAGTGAGTGAGTGAGTGAGTGAGTGAGTGAGTGAGCGAGTGATGAGTGAGTGAGTGAGTAAAGAATTAGAAACGTGAGTGAGTGAGTGAGAGACGTGAGAGAGCAATGAAGAAAGTGCGGAAGGAAGAGCGAGCGAGCGAGCGGCGGACAAGTATCTATATCAGCCTGTATATCATGGACGAACACGAACACAAACACACAAACAGACGAACACACAAACAGACGAACACGAACACACAAACAGACACACACACCCACACACCAAACACCACGAAACATACACACACAACAGACAGACAGACAGACAGACAGACAGACAGACAGACATCATCATGGCGACATACATACTAACATACATACCACGTCGACAGACGAAGGACGCACAAACGCACGTACGGCACGCACGCACGCACGCACGGACGGACGGACGAACTGACAGTCAGCTTGCCAACTTTCTTTTTAGTGTCCTACGCACGTGTGGGAGTGGTACGTCCCCATCCTTCACAGCATCACAGCAACAAAGCGTCTTAGGTCGACGTTGCGTCGCCAGCCGCCATCCAATACTTGCCTCGGACGGTCAAGCAGACGGTTGGTCGCGCAGGCGGACGGTCGGTCAGTTACTAGGAAACAACGTGGTCACTACCTATCCCGTCAGCATTATATATTAATTGCGTACTTCACAGGAACCGTGCGTGTGGCTTCCGGTTTCTACACTCGAAGCGAGGACAGGGGACACTGAGCGACCTCGTTGCAGTACCTGTCTCGTATTTGCCTTTCGTCCGATTCCTCCGTTCGTAAACGCAGCCTTTCCCTTGTGTTTCTTTTTCAGCCACCGTTTCTTGCCGTTCCTACAAGAAGAAGCAAGTCAACAGATCGGTTTCCCTGCGTTAGCGCGTGCGCACGCAGACAAGACACATGGCCTGCGACGGCTGCGACGCGGCCGCCGCGTCGTTGTGACGCCAGCTTTGAGCTGACTGGATCAACCCCAAAAAGCCTACCGCAACGCTCTCATAACCGAACGAACCATGGACGGTGAAGCCATGGACGGTGAAGCCATGGACGGCACGAGCGAATCCCAGGCTGGCGATGCGATCCGGTCGATGCGCGCAGAGTGGTTCGGATTGGCGGCCGCTTTCTCGGACCAATGCGGGGACGAATCCAGCAGGCAGCACGCGGAAATGTTTCGAGTGGACGTGGACGGAACGCCTGAGACGGTGTGTATGCTAATGTTCAGCCTGCCGAAGGCCAAGACCGCCATCGAGTGCGGCTTCCGCTTCCATTCCCGCTTCGGCTACGCATGCACCAACGACCGGTTCGCCGCGAGCACAGGACGATGGACTCAGTGCGTCCTCACCGCCATCCCAGGCACGGGGGACAACCGTGGTGATGGTGGCGGCGGCGGCGGCGGCGGCGGTGGACGTGGAGAAGGAGGCGGTGGCACCAGCGGCGCCAGCATTCGCAGCAGCCTCCTGCCTCGCCACGGAGACGAACTGTGGCTGGTGGACGGTGTCGATGTGTCGTTCAGCAGCCCTGGTGAGCTCGAGTGGCTGTTGTCCACCAAGAAGGGCGCTACTCTCGGGTTTCGATGCGTTGCCTTTCCCGAGTGGGCGGAGTGGTACCAGCAAGCGGCTGAGGTACGCGCGTTGGTGTTGTGTTGTCTTTTCGTAGTCTGCGACCCATATGGCATACAGGTGTCGTCGCAATGTTCCGCTCACCGCCATCCTCTGCTGTTCTTGTGCCCACAGGAGCGATTCGAAGTGTGTAGCCTCAGCGGCAATGGTGCTGCCACCGATGTGTGGTTGGCACGCTTGAATGCTCGCATTCATGACTTTCTTGTCGCCACAGACGGGGTACTGCGAGAAACAGACAGCAAGAGTGGCGTCGAAATGCCAGTGGTTGTTCAGAAACTGCTGAATGCAGAACGAGCACGGGCGCAGTCGCAGGGCCGAGCGCAGGCGCAGGCGCAGGCGCAGGTGCAGGTGCAGGTACAGGGCCAGGAGGGCGGCGACAGCTCGTCTGCATCACTGGAGACTCCGACAGATCCGCTCCACAAATCCACCTCGTCATACGTCACCCGAGGAATCCGGCTATCACTGTGTAACCAAGCCACGCTCGCGGAACGCTTCGGTGATCATCCCAGAGCAGCAGAGAAAATGGTGGGCCACGCAATCCGGACGTCGCGTTACGTGTTGCAAAGCAGGTTTCTCCGCGAAGACGACGCCGACGGGCCGCCCTCACCAACAACAGTTCTGGAGATCGCAGCACCGCTCTTGGCTCTGTACCGCCTGAACGGGCGGTCCTTCATTGCCCATGCCTGCCCGTTGTTCACCAGCACAGACGCTCTCCATGGTTCGTGTGCTTGCATGCGCGCGCGTGCGTGCGCGGATGTTCTGTTTGGTTTGGTCTGCTTGTGGACGCCGTGCGTGTCACAGCGCATGCATTGCGAACGGAGTGCGGCGTTGTGTTTTTCCTTTGTTCCGTTTGTTTTTCCTCATTGCGTGGTGCTTGAGCGTTCACTGTGTTCCTCCGCTTGTCCAGAAATGCACAAAGATAAGGCAGAGTTCTTCGATGGCGCCGCGCACGAACTGGACTTTATGCGCCGAGCGTGTGGTGCATCTTCAGCGGACGGCGTGGCCTCGAGCACCACACGTATGTGGCACATCTTGCGGCATGTCTTCATCATCGCAGGCGTTGACGTCACTGTAACTGTGTAATTTTCCTAGCTCGTTTCCACGCCAGTTTGCAAGATGGCAGGGTGTACGTTTCGGACACTGCGCTATCCTGTATGTCTGCTCTGCCGCCAAGATCTCGACCTGTCCTCTTCTCGGGCATGGGTCTCTTGATTCCCGCAAAACTCACTTTTGACTGGGAACGGATCGCCGCCGAGTCCCCAGGGACAGGCAACGGAGGTGGCAGCATTGCGGAGTGCATCGTCCAGAACTTCGAGTTGAGGTCGACGGCATTGCCTCCACAGTGGAACTTGCTGTCAAGGGCGATTATGACCGTCCTCGACGAGCACTTGCTGCCTCGCCTTCAGCAGGTAACGAGTGACGTGGAACGCGCCGTACGCCCACCAAAGCTGCCGCCTGATCCCGACACTACTCACACAACTGCTCCTGTCCGCTAGGGTATGTCCGCCGATTTTGCCTACGGTGCATTGTATGGCTCCATGGACGAAGAAATTACGCAGATTGGTTCGTGATCGTGCATCTTGCTCGGCGCGTGAAGATGTGCTCAACGTGTTAATGCTTGTGACCGCCTGGTGTGCGGCAGACAAGAACCTTGTTCAAAAGCTCCAGCTTGCCGTGATTCCGCTCCAGTGCTGCAATGCATGCGGCGGTGCCAGCGTTACGATCGTTGGGTTTTACCCACTAAAACGCCAAAACGGGGGCATTGTTGGAGAAGAGGACGCGGACCTCGCGCGACTGGAGCACGCGTTGGAGCCGAACTTAAGGGTACGGCCACGTTTTTGCGCGAGGAACCTTGCACCATAACTTGACGTAATGGTTGTGGTTGTACTCTTGTGTGTGACCATCTCGTGCAGGCAACCCAGATAGCCAGTGAGGAATTGTGTGGGAACGCCGTGATCTTTTTCCATCGAAGCACGACTTCTAGCGATAGTTTTGTCCAACGCTGCCGTGCTGGGGCTCCCTCCCCACTGAGTGACCAGTCGACGTCGCGTGCTGCCAATGCTGTGGCCAGCAGACTCTGCGAGATAATTCGTGACACCTGCACTTTTGGCAGCCACACCTTGCTTATCACACATGCTACGCCAGAGCAGGACGAGGGACCAATGCTCAACAATGACGAGTTGGCGTTGAGTACCTCACCAGCGTCCGCGCTGATATTCGGCGTTTATCGTGCATTGCCACCTGGTGCGTGGCTATGCTCCCTCCAGCCACAGAGCTCAACTGCGCTTGAGGTTGAAATGTGCAACCACATTGTTTCATAGGTCAGCATTATGGTGGAGCACTTGCTTTCCAATTGGAAGGCGCAAATGTGTTCCTTTACTTCAGCCGGTCACGCGGACACTGGGTCATTGGTCCTGGCCCTCTCCTGCCCACCGCGTCGAATGGCGTCACAAAGCTACAAGTCCCCCCGACCGAGAGTGAAACATCGCGAGGCGTGTGGGCCGAGTACGACGTACACGCACCACCAACCGACTCAAAAGTCTTCCCGCGACACTTTGATGCATCAAAGTGGCACTGCTATTCAGGTATTGTGCTTTATGTGACGATGTATGTACCACCACACCATGGGTCAGTGTGCTGTTGTTCAACATGCCAGGAACCTCTGAGCGAGCTTCAACAGAAAGCGTTGGTACAATCAACGTGTCTTGGTTCAGCACAGACGTACGCCAGACTGTGATCAATTTGAGTGGCAATCCTGCAAGTTCTGTGTCACCATTATTCGTATGCGCATAGGTGTCCATCTTCGCAGCTCATTCCGCCCAGCTATTGTGTGAATTGCCCGTGAAGTCAGTGTGCCACGCTGAGCACGTAAATTTGCGAATGCTTGGGGCGGTCCGGTACGAGTTAAACCGAACTTTCTACCCAGGTTTCGAGCAGAGTCCTGCAGAACCGTTCGTTGCCGGTCGACTGCGCAGTACACATGTGGAGGCAACTAGACAGCGTGTTTTGGCAGAGATGCTGTGCCGAAGCACCATTGATTGGGTCACTGCTCTTCTAATTCCTGCCAATTCAATTGCGAGCGACGACAATGAAATTTTCAAACGAGCTCTTTCAGTTCTCAAGGTAGTGCATGGCGATGTCCCGACGAAGTCAAAGACAGAGGTGAGCATCCACAGAGCGTGACACAAAGGTAAGAGTGGAACCCACCGTAAACATCCGTTACTTGCCTGCAGGTCGCACACAATGGTCGAGCGTCTGTTCTCTCCGCAGCTGCTCTTCAGGCAGTAGCGGATTGGTCGATGTACTCGGTTACCACTCGCCTACCACGGAAGCACACATCAAAGGCAACTGATCACTGTGTCTCGCCACCAAATACGGGTGCAGCGCATGTTGCATCTCTTGGCTGCAGTGATTCACATCACTTTTGGACGATAACGTCGAAGCTACTGCTTGCTTCAAAGTATGGGCACAACTGCGATCACGGAGATCGGCAATCTTGGGTGCAGTACACTGGCTTGTGTGGTGAAGAATGGGACGCGGAGTTTGACTTGCGACTGAGTCTTCAGGAAGTTGGCTGGCTATCTTTTTGGACACGTCTGTTCCAATCACTCGGTCTTCGTATCCACGATAACGTGACTGACAAGGGCATTGATGCCTCACATTTAGCGGGGTGCGGTTGCCCTTGGCATCTTCCAACCGTTTCTCCATTGTCAAACGCAGTTATTGTGAACATGACTGGAATTGCAAGCTCGAAGTCTCCCCACATTGGAACAGCAACTGATGGCCAGCATTGCGACCATAGCTACCCTGCTGCCGCTCTTTCCGCCCTTGAACGCAGAGCCAGTCGCCAAGCCCACTGCCTGCAACAATGCGAAGCTGTGAAGACGGTACTTGTTGCGCACGCGATGGCCTGCGCGTGTGTGTGTTTACTGGACGTTCATTCACAGCCTGTGTTGTTGTGCTCCATTATTTTACATCGAACGTTTGCAGAGGTTGTTGCAATCACACCCAGCCACATCGCCTACTGTCGTGGCGCTCAACACCCAAATCACGCGTGTGCACGTGGCCATGCAGCGATGTAGCTTGGGCATGTACTCCTGTCGTGATCTTGTGAATGGGGCGACTGTGGCCTGACAATGCAACAATTTCCACTGTAGGCTTAGCCACAATCTTGAGAAATCAGCGGTTTGCAGGGAACAGCAACGCAGCAAACAACGACCACCACATAGCGCACCTGTTTGGTAAAATATTGCCGCTGGATACGACTGTTGCGTCGTCACTGCGCTTGGCATTGCATTGGCGAGACGAAAAGATCGACTTCGAGAAGGCCACTACCTTGCTGCGTGCAACACGTAAGAGGGCGACCGAATTGTCAACCATGGTGTTGCAGTACGTTCCTTGCACATTGGCGATGTAATTCCTTGTCCTGCATATTTTTAGCACTGCATTTTGTTCACCAATGGCCGTAGAGCGTCAAAGTCAAGATTCCCACACGTACAAGCAGCGAATCACGGTATCATCCGTGGTATTGTAGCACTTGAGTTGGCTCGCACATTAGCTTTGCGCTGCCAGGTCGACGAAGCCAACAAGCTTTTCCGTGAAGGGTGCGAAGTGTTGATGTACCCAACACTGTCTTGCGTGGCTCATTGGGCTCTATCACGGTCAAGTTCAGAGGTTGCACACAATTTGTTTTGTGAACGAGAAATTGCCGACGGGCTGCAGATCGCCCGCAATGACAGAACAGATTCTGTATCAAGTGACACCTTCATACTGCGATGGAAACGCCCACCGGTGATTGCAATCGATGCACTGAAGGCGTTTTCGCAGTTTCTACGACAATGCGGGTCCGCGGACAAGGCGGCTGCATGTGACTTTACGCTGATGAAAGTGTTGTCGCACTGGAGTAGCGGAGCAGTGGACGTTTTCCGCGCAAATTTGGCAGACGCTCAAGCAGCCATCTCATCTCTGATGACAACACGGTTACCTTGGCAGCATGCTGGAATCGTGGCTGAGTTCTGCCACAACCATTGCCACCGTAACCTTGATATGCTAGCTGTGGCCACGCGCCTGATGGATGTGGCGTTGGCGGACTTAAGAGTGACCCTGGTGTCGAAGTTCACAAGCTACCCGCGAAGTGTAAGGGATCTTCAACAAGACGCCCACAGCACTGGTGTGCGTAACCGAGATGACGGCTTCTCTCTATCGGGGACCACACACTGGACGAAAGATGCCTCTATTGTCGAATTTGCGTCGTTGTTTCCGACACAAAGATGCCTTTGTATGCAATTGGTCAACCTCCTGTTTCAGCGCGCTGAGTTGTCTATTTTAGCGAATAGGTTGCCCACCGTCACACCAACAAGTGTAGTTCACAGATTGAAGGTCAACGCAGCAACCATCGCTCGCCAAGTTCTTGGTGCTTGTCGCATTGCTGTTGTTGCATCCTATGGTGAGGTGTCACCGCACTTGCGGTTTGATGCACACGAATTGCCTTCAGAGTAAGTGGCTTGTAACAAAACATTGCGCAAGCAATCAGTTCCAACGTTAAGAAACAAAAATATTCATTGCCAGGCCAACAATATTTGCACGGTCCACTCCCTTTGGAGTCGGAGAAATTTGCAGTTCCAGTTTTTCAAATCATGGCATTGCGGCACTCAGTGGGACATTAGGTGATGGCGGAGGTGTAGTCAGCTGTGATATTGCAACACTGTTGTTGCGCTGCGGCGGTGCGTTGAGATTGCATCGCATCCTGCGCTGTGTGTCTTCGCTGTAGCTCACGTTGACGTGCACCTTGTTCTCGTGCGCCAACTGGTTCGACAGATATTCTACTGCGTGCAGCCAAAGTTGGCGGAGAAGATTCATTGCCAATGCAACATGTAGGACGAACATTTGTTGAAGGTGGTCTTCGTATTCATCTGATGTGCGGCCTGGCCTGTACTGACACTGTAGGACGACTTCCAAGTCATCAAGAAGATACCGGAAGTGGCACTCTTTATTTTGCAGCAAGCAACTGCGTTACGATCCAAGGCGCTAGGTAACAGCCATCATAAAACAGCCGATGCTCAGTTTCAGCTGGCGGAAGTTTGGCGCACCAGAAACTCTCCGGAATCAAGTCTTCAGTTGCACTTGCAAGCATACGATACGCGCAGAAAAATATTCGGTGCTTGCCATTCTCTTGTTGCGGAAAGCCAGCACGCCATCGGAAGACTGAAATTTGAAAGTGCACAATTTGCTGAGGTTCGCGCATTGTTTAGTGTGGTGGCGCGTCTAGTTCTGGTCCAAGCGGCGTTGGTAACACGTTGCCATCATTTACTGTGCCACTCGCAGGCTCGTCATTGGCTCCAAAACGCCTTAGAAACACAGCAGGGCGGGTTTTGTGGGCCACCACAAAATGCATTACCGACGGCAAATTTGTTGATAACCGTGTTGTCGCAGTTGGCTTCGGAAGCATTGCTACCCACGAACAAGGACCTTCCGACAGCCAGAGATCACTACTTACAGGCTGCTACAATATGTCACAGCATGTTGGAGACTGCCTCGAGTTCAAACATCGACGGAATCGACAGAATTAGTCAGACACAAGAAGCACTGCTCGTGTGGCACGCGGCGGTTGTTGCAAGTTGGGAAGCGAAAACGAAGTTGGCTTGGGAATTGTTGCGCCAAGGTTCGTGCCACGTTGCCATTGTAATCCATTTGCGATTGTAATCTGCTGGTGATTCTAACGCGAAAGTGCTATTTCATAGGTGTCACTATTGCTCGTAGCGGTGCGGCGCTGGAAGGCATCGCCGATGCAGAAGTTATAATGCAGATATCACCCGGTGTGCGTCGTGCAAAGGTGCTCGGTCGCTCTGTTGGAGAGTGGGGCCGCGAAATTTACCAAAAGACAAAGTGAGCAGTCGAATTCTGTAAATTACTTTCGTCAACATTTTGAGAAGGGCAGCGCACGCGGAAAACTGCCAGCTGGCTCTCATCACAATACCTTTGTGATGGTGAGGTTCCCAGTAGAGTCTTCCCCCATAGCGAAGTCACGCCTGAACATCGGTGATTTTAAGAAATCTGTGACGTCATCGACCTGTGAAAGCATTGGACGCATGGGTCAGACACTCGACGAGGTGTACGAGCGCCATGAATCACGCACCCCGTTCTCTTTCGCTTTCATTTCGAACAAATCGAGGCGAATTGCAATTGTAGTCGAAATGTCCGCGTCATCGTCGTCGTCGTCGCGGCCTCCATCAAACGCTAGATCCGTCAATCGTTGTTCTTTGATGAGCTGCCCCAGAACGTGCAACAATATTGCGTCGTTATTGTGATTGTGCCTACACACAACAATTCCTGTCATAAACGTCGGAAGTTGACGCCGTCATCGTTACTGAGAGAGCATACAGACCACAAGTAGCGCTTGAAGCGTTTGCGCAGTACAGACATAACAGAAAACTTCTGTGCACCGATGAACGATGTCAGAATTACTTGGATTGCCATGTTTACATCGTCCTCCTGAACGAAATCTCGGAGATGCATCCGAGCGTGAGCTTCAGCCTTGGCAATACAGATTGCAGGAGTCACAAACGAACACCAAAAGCCAGCTCATCGCCTCACGTCTATTGAGCACGCAACGCAAAACGGAAACACTCACCATCCTTAGAATGGATTCAATGTGGCGCACAGCAATTGGGACCCCGCCCACTTCATCGGACGCATTTCGCAAGTCGGCATACAACCGTGTTAGTTTGTCCTGGTTGATGTCGTGCAACTACAAGCAAAAAGTGGAGCACAGTTTTGAAAATGGCGAGCTCATACACGCCGATTGTGCACACCACACGAGAAAGTCATCCACCTGAGGGTTGCAGTGTGTGCGCGCGTAAATGAGATATTTCCTCAAGATGTCTTGGTCCAACTTTTCACCTTTTCCATTTTCTACAACATCGTCGTTGGGGTCGTCATCTGCCGATACTCCAACTCCGCCGGCGCCTCCGACGTCAGCACCCCCGTCTTCCTCGCCCGGGTCCTGGTTAGCACGAACATAGAAATCAGATGTTGGTTGTTGGCGTGTCACATCTAGGTTTCGTGAGGCCCAACCAGATGGTCGCTAGTCGGAACTCCCCAAGGATCTTGCGCAGCCGCTGCTCGGGCCTGAACAGAGTGAATTCTGATGAGTCAATCACGCAAGCCACTGCAACACATTACATGCAAGTTTCACGCACGGCTGCCGAAGTGGCAGGGTGGCTGGCCATGTGGCTCCGTGTAACGAAGCGTGCTAATCGCTCGTCAGAAACAGGATCAACTGAATCTAAACACACACAGAGAATATCGAACCTCTGCGCAGGGCAGCGGGCTCAGGGTGAGTTTCGTCCTGCGCTCAAGTCAGCACATACTGCCGAACCTGAAGAATTGGGTCGGTCAACGTGACGTTTTCGGCCAGCGTTCGACTCGTGTCGTAGCGGCCCCCGATTGGGTTGGCGGCGGCCAGAACGGCGCAACGAGCCTACGGCAACAGCACACAACTCACGCCACGCGCATTTTTCATTTGTGACAGTTGGCCACCAAGAACCTGCAGCGTGGTCACCAAGCCAGCTTTGGAAATTGAAATCGACTGTTGCTCCATGGCTTCATGAATACTCGTTCGGTCTTGATCGTTCATCTTGTCGAATTCGTCGATCATGCACACACCGCGGTCTGCGAGGACGAGAGCACCTCCCTCCAGAGTCCATTCTTTCGTCAACGGGTCTCTGTGAACCCCGGCCGTCAAACCGACCGCCGACGCCCCTTTACCGGTTGTGTAAATTGCGCGCGGCGCCGTCTTTTGCACGTATCTAGCGAAGTCACAGAGAGATCACGCAAGTTTCAACACCGTCGCCGAACGGCTTTTGCACGCGAACTAACTTGAGAAATTGCGACTTCGCCACTCCAGGGTCGCCAAGTAGCAACACGTTGATATCACCACGAATTCGATGCTTCTCCGTGATTTTCTCTCGCCCCCCAAAAAGAGACAAGGCAATTGCCTGCATTCACCAAACGCGTCACCTCTCGACGGGACAAGGGTGCTGTCGAACACACATACTGTTTTCACGTGGTCCATTCCATAAATCGAGGGAGCAATGCTATTGATGATGCGAGATCCGATCTTGGGATCCCTTGACAATTTCTACCGCAGCAAACAACAATGGCAAAAATTGAGGACTTAGGGCTGTGTGCGAATCCCCGGAGTCCTGGGCATGGCAGTCGTGCTCACCAAGATATGACGTTTGTCTTCCTTGGTCAACAGCGTGGTCGAAAAGACGTCCTCCTTCGATCGAACGTAGTTGGCCACGATGATCGTGGCGAAAACCGGGAAGCCCTGGCGTGTGTTCAAAGCTGCATCAAAACTATGCGTGTATATGCCCGTGACTTCAACTTCTTGGCCAGGCCGTGCGGAGTCAATCAGGTCGTCGGTCAAAACACACTCTTTCCGACGCGGCACGCGACCAGCGGGGACGCTGCCCGGGCTTTCTTGGATGGTCCCGCGCTGATAGTTGCGATAAATTGTTTTCTCGTGGTTAACCTAAAAATGCGCACATGGGGTCACAACGGTCAACCTCTCACAGACTTGTTCCGTCAGCTGCTGGTCACCCCACCTCAAACGGGCCCGCGGACTGGCAGTCAGGACAGCTTGGAATGCGAGGTTCTTCTCGATCTTTGACGGGTTTGGGCCCCACGAGGGCCCCACAGTGTTTGCAGTTGTAGTAAGCAACGGTCAGCTGCGGGAACACACCAGTCCGGCGCGTTACTACGCCAGACACCTTGATTAAGGCGTTGAGGTGCACCTCGCGCAGTTCACGAAGGCTGTCGTGGACAGGGAGGTTTGTGATTCGAACGAGTACCCGCTCGTGTGTATCTCTGTGAGCACGGCAACGCATAAGCGGAGGACGTCGCCACTGTTGACGAACGGTTGGACAGGAAACGCACTTGTAGTTCGGGAAGTCTTTCAGCACTTCTCGTTGTGCTGCCTCGTTGAACAGCTCGAGCATCTCCTTTGGCTCGTCAGCAAGCCAAATGGAGACTGTTGGCATGTACTGTGACAAATGCACATAGCTGACGTGCAAGCTTTGCCGATTTGCTGTGCACCTGGGGTCCGCAGCCACCGCAATAGTGTAAAATCAGCCACGTCATTGTCGCAGGACACGAGCCGCACACGCAGAGCAATACGAACATCTGGTTGATTTTTTCTCGGTAATAGGCAATGCCAGCGTCGTCATCACTCTCCGTGAAGGTGGTCAAAAACACGCCGAACTGCCGCTTCAACTCGCGGCGGGGTCCTTCAAACCCGATCCATTGGCTCAGAGGAGTTGATGCGTACGAGTCCAGGTTGAAAGGCTCACTCTCGTCGTAATCGTCTGGCTCCCCTGCCCCAAAAGCACCAGTCTCCTGGTCGCGTAAGATCTGTTGCTGTTGCACGAAGGCATCGTTCACATCGTCGTCGTCGTCATCGGATGACTCCAACGCTGCTGGCAAGCTGACACCACAGACACACAGTTCGGTACAACAGTCACATGAAGGGCAAGTCGTGCGGTTTGCAAAGCCAACCCCGCGGCAGAGGGGTGGTGCACGACAGCTACAGCTACAGCTACGCACCTGGACATGCGAGGGCGATGTTCCTTCGCGTCTCGCTGGGCAAGCATTTCGTCGACCGCCTGACGCTCCGCGATGTCGAGTTCCTCGTGCTCGGCATCGTCCAAGAGCTCGTCGTCATACCTGTCGAGTTCCGGGATAACGCGGTAATCGCTTTCCATGTTCTCCATGATGTCCTCCCCGCTGTCCTCACTGTCCTCTGCGGGAGTGGCAGAGGGCCGCGACCGCCGCCCTCGAGAGCGGCGTGCGGATTGCTGGGCTGCTTGACTCTGACGCATGAAATCGGCCGTCGCATCCTGCGAGCCGGCGGCCGTTCCGCCACGCGCGGGGCCCGCGCGTCCGCCGGCCCCTGTGTCGCTGTCATCGTCGCCCTCACCTGGCTCGGTGCCCGTGACTCGTCCTTCAAGGCCCACCTCGACGAGAATGCCGGTATGATTCGTGTGGCTGGCCTTGATTGAACCTCCACGCGGCAAGCTGAGCGCTTGCTTTGGGTGATCA
>ENA-OWNT01004140-OWNT01004140.1-seawater-metagenome-genome-assembly--contig:-NODE-4140-length-13005-cov-5.105275_pt1 | contig 13005 bp, 8 predicted proteins | sample MGYA00238136_ERZ651165 | MGnify/ENA primary metagenome ERZ651165 (study PRJEB26861, sample SAMN08777766) | seawater metagenome | isolation source: coastal seawater | place: USA: Florida | collected... | reverse complement strand
AAGGGGTAATTGGGGTAAATGAAATGCGAGTAAGGGATATCATGATCCCTCGCGCTCAAATGACCACCATAGACGTAGAGCAAAAGGTAGAAGAGTTTTTACCTGTTATGCTTGAATCAGCTCACTCCCGTTTCCCTGTTATAAGCGAAGATAAAGATCACATCGAAGGCATTTTACTGGCCAAAGATTTGTTGTCTTTTGCGTTTAATGCTGAAAAAGAATTTAACCTTCGCGATATTCTTCGCCCTGCGGTAATTGTTCCTGAAAGCAAGCGCGTAGACGTGCTGTTAAAAGAGTTTCGTCAGCAGCGCTATCACATGGCCATCGTGGTGGATGAATACGGCGGCGTATCGGGCCTAGTGACAATTGAAGATATTCTAGAAATCATCGTAGGTGAGATAGAAGACGAATACGATATCGAAGATGACGGTACCGATGATATTCGCCCGTTAAATAAATCGACGTACTCTGTAAAAGCCTTGACTCCAGTTGACGACTTTAACGAATTCTTCGAAACAAAATTCAGCGAAGAAGAAGCCGATACTATTGGCGGCATTGTGCTTAAAGCGTTTGGTCATATGCCAGAGACGAATGACGAAATTATTATAAACGACATTCAATTTAAGGTGACAAACTCAGATAAGCGTCGCTTAATTCAGCTTAAAGTGTCGGTGCCATCGCTAGAGTAAAACGAACGACATAACTAATTTTTACAGGTGCTGCAAAGCACCTGTATTGTTTTAACCACCCTATATTTAACCAAACGCTTTTTAACACTGCTTTTGGACAATAAAAAATACGGTAACTGCTCATCATCATGCTAAAACGCTACCTTCCGCATGCTCTGCTAGTACTAAGCGGCGCTAGTTTAACCCTTGCCTTTGCGCCGTTTAACTTGTGGCTGCTTACTATTCCAGCTTTGGCGCTGGCTATTCGCCAAGTTAGAAAGCTACAGCACAGACCTTTTTTAGCGGGATGGCTGTTTGGTGCAGGCTGGTTTGGGGCCGGTGTAAGCTGGGTTCATGTAAGCATTGCCGACTTTGGTGGACTGCCACTGGTTGCATCTGTGGCATTGATGGCCTTGTTATGCGGATACCTTGCACTTTACCCTGCCCTAGCCACAAAACTTACCGCAAAATATTTCCCTGAAAGGCTGTGGCCTATGGCTTTGCCTTTTTTCTGGGTAGTGGCCGAATGGCTACGAAGCTGGATGTTATCAGGCTTTCCGTGGCTATCACTGGGATACAGCCAACTTGGCGGGCCACTTGCTGGGTTCGCTCCTATAATCGGTGAAACCGGCATAACTGCATTATTGGTGATAAGTGCCACATTGCTGGCGCTTATACAAAATAAACGTACGCTGGCCAGCGCTGCGTTAGTGACGGCTTGCCTATTTGTTAGCGGATATATTCTTCAACAGCATAGCTGGGTTACACCAAAACACACTTATAGTGTAGGTATGGCGCAAGGCAATATTGCACAAAGCTTGCGCTGGGTACCAGAGCAAGATGAGCCCACTATGCAGGCTTATTGGTTGTTAACTGAAGGACTTTGGAGTAACGACTTAATAATATGGCCTGAAGCGGCAGTGCCGAAACTTGAGCCACTTGCCCAGCCCTTTCTTGCGAAAGTAAATGAGCGTGCTTTTAACGAAAATACGGCGCTGATCACGGGTATCGTCAACTACAACTGGGAAACGGACGAGGCGTGGAATAATCTTATTGTGCTTGGGAAACGCACGCCCGATGCGACTTACCCTGACTATCAGTATTTTCACAACAACCGCTTCGCAAAGCATCACTTGCTTCCTGTTGGCGAGTTTGTTCCCTTTGAAGACTGGCTTCGCCCACTTGCCCCTTTATTCGACTTACCCATGTCGAGTTTCTCACGAGGGGATTTTCAACAACCTAACCTAGAAGCAAACGGAATAAAGTTAGCGCCCGCCATATGCTTTGAAATTGCATTTCCAAGACAGGTGATGGCGAATGTTCACGCAGATACCGACATGATAATTACCGTGAGTAATGATGCCTGGTTTGGGCGCTCTCACGGACCTGCTCAGCATTTACAGATAGCACAGATGCGCGCGCTCGAAATGGGTCGCCCTGTGCTGCGTGCTACCAATAATGGCATTACTGCGTTTATCGACCATAACGGTAATGTTACCGCCGTGCTTCCTCAATTTGAGTCAGCAAGCATTACCGCACCCGTTGTTGCCACATCAGGCTTTACGCCGTACTACCACCTGCAAGATTTTGGCGTGTGGTTAATGATTATTCTGCTTTTTGCCGCGGCGGTGCTGCTTAAAAGACGAGGCTAAAAACTGGCCCTCGCGTTAACTATTAACGACTTTTGTAACAGTAAACGGCATAGATAACCCAAGCTAGCGCATAAAAGATAAATTACGCGTTGAGAAGTTAGCTAGGTTTGGGAAAACCTCTAGCAGCTGACTGTCTGTTAGCCCAAACCATGAACCTAGTGTAGCGGCGTACTGGTCAACAGCGATGGTGGGCAGTAACCTGCCGTCGCCTATGTCTTGGTTACCGTTTAGCATAAGCTCAGGCACCGTACCATATACATCGCCTCCATTCACTGCGCCACCTATCACGATTTGATGCCCACCCCAGCCGTGATCCGTACCATCGCCGTTACTGGTCATGGTTCGTCCGAAATCAGATGCAGTAAAGGTTGTTACGTTGTCGGCCACACCTAGCTCTTGTGTGGCACGATAGAATGCTGTTAAGCCCTCTGCTAGCTCTTGTAGTAAGCGTGGGTGATCGGCATTTTGATTATCGTGAGTATCCCAACCGCCCATCGCAACATAATACACTTGTCGCGGTTGCTCGAGCGTTTGCTGAGCGGCAAGCATTTTTGCAACACCTTCCATTTGTGTACCAAAACGCGTAGAAGGAAATATGGTTTGTAACTCACTCACCTGCGACAATGCGCTATTAACCAGTGTTCCCGTTCTTCGCGTACGCTCCACTATGCCACTAAATGCTTGTTGGAAACGGCTAGCTGCACCGCTGTTGATAGTGTCATAAAACGCCGCATTGGCTTGCTGCCACGATACATCCGTATTAATACCTACCATCTCTTCTGCCCCATTCGGCCCTAAAGCGAAAGGAAGCACGTTTCGTCCTGTTTGCCACAAGTTGCCACCTGCCATCGACAAGTTCATCGACAACGGGTGACTTGTGTCATAAATAAGGTCGGCCATTCTGCCAGCCCACCCCGTTAGTGCCACATTTTGCGGGTCGGTAGTTTGCCAGTGGTTCTGCTGGTCTGAATGTGAAAAAAGCTGAGGCGGTAAAAGCGCTTGACCCGCCAATACCTCGCTTACCGTAACAGGCTGAATCAAGGGCCCCATATTTGATACAAACGCGGCATGCCCTTCGTTATACAAACTCGATAAGCTGGCTAAAGATGGATGTAAGCCAAAGGATGAATACTGCGACGTTCGCATAGCGATAGGCAAAGCATCATCTTGTGCAACCGCAAGGTTTTGGCGTGTGTCTGCATACGCGTTATAAGCGGCAGTGTCAGTAGGTATCAGCATGTTTAAGCTGTCGTTACCACCTAGTAAAAATACACACACCAACGCCTTATTATCGTCAAAAGGCTGGGTATTAGACATTGCTTGGACAAGTGAAAACTGTGATGACACACCGTACAACGAGCTGGCCCCCACGGCTGAAGCGATGCCCTTTTTCAAGAATGTACGTCTATTCATAATCATGCTCCAAACCTATGGTTGAACCGCAAATTCAGGAGAAATAGTGGCTAAATACACTAAGTTTGCATATTTCATCCATGTTAATTCTGCCTGCGACCAATGTGCTGCCGCATTGATAAGCGCCTGCCTTGTTTCGTCATTCATTTGTCCGGCAAATAACACAAGGTCAAAGTAATCGATAATCTCCTCATCACTTTCTAGTGCAACCAGTTCATCGAAGTTAACAATACCTGCGTTGTCTTCTACAATTTCATCGCCGCGTAAATTATTAAACCACGCCATGTAGAACATATAGTTGATGTAGCGCGTTACGCTTATTTCGTTTTCTAATTGAAACTCTGGCGATATTAAGCCACTGTCTCGAATATCGCCCGGAAGACTGTAATTGGGGCGATAAAAATTGAATACGCTAGGCGAACCAAGCGGTGAAAGCCCCAAGTTGTATTCAACAAATTCATGCCCCATGCCGCCGTCTCTCGCCGATGAGGAGAAAGCGCGCATGGTATGCGCTAATCGCAACAACGGCATGCGTAGCTTACCGGTTTGTCTAGCACTCAGCTGTACAGCTTCTTCATCAAGTAATATGGCTCTTACCGTGGCTTGAAGATCTCCTCGGATGCCATCACCATTGTCATTAAACACTTGTGCAACTCGCGCAACGTACTGCGGTGATGGGTTACTACTCACTAACCGTTGAATAAGCTGTTTGGAAATAAAAGGGCCAACATTAGGATGGTTAAACAGGTTGTCCAATGCTTGCTCTAAGTCTTCTTGTGCGCTTTGTCCTGCTGGCAGTATTGTGTTGTTTAGCAGTGTTTTTTCGTTGTCATCGTGGAACGCCTCATAAGCCGCCATTGGTGACAAGCTGTCGTAGTGCCACTCCCACCAGTGAGACTTTCCTGCAAAGTGCCAACCGGTGAAAACATGGGCAAAGCCCTCTATTTCATCTTGGCCGTATGTTGGAATTGCATTTCCTGCAGCATCTTGCCTAACAGTTCCATCGAGGTTGAGTTCAACTAAACCTATAGTGAAAAGCTGCATTACTTCTCTGGCAAAATTTTCGTCGGGGCGAATATTGCGCTCTTCGTCGGGGCGCTCGTTACCCAACATACTTAAATACATGCCCATCATTGGGTTAAGCGTGACCTCTTCCAGTAACGTTCTGAAGTTACCAAAACTGTTGCGTACCAACACATCGTAATAGTTTGCTACGCCCTGTGGGTCAACTAAAAGGCGATCATCTTTGGTAGATACAACAAAGATTTGCGACAGCGCGAAGGCAACCCGTTGACGAAGCTGGTCTTCACTGTACACAACCCTGTCCCACCATGTTTCAACCCAGTGCTGAGAATACATTTCTTCTTCTGCATATTTAGTACTTAACAACGGTAAGTGCAGTGATGCAGGTAACGTGAATTGGGTGTCTAACCACGTTGCTCTATCTAACTCAGATACGCTTGCAATGCTTTCTTGTGTTGGGCCAAACGTTGACTGCATTAAAAACAGTGCAGCACTTTCCTGCCCCATGGGAATTGGCTCGTCTTCGCTTGGCGGCTCTTCAGGCGGTGGCGTTTCAGGAGGCACTTCTGGTGGAGGCGTATCGGGTGGTGAAGTATCGGGCGGCGAAGTATCAGGTGGTGAAGGTGGCAAGGGGGCACCACCTTCTACAGGTACTGGTGAAGACCCGCTGTCGCCAGAGCCACCACAAGCGGCAAGTAATACACATAAAACAGAAGCGTAAAAAGCTTTCATAACCTTCGCCCACAGTAACTCACACCTTTTCAGTGTATAGCACGCACGCTTTTTTTGGTTATAACGTGCATGCTTTAGGTATAGAAACTGCTCGCGCTAGTCTTTACGGTTACTCTTATCTACTCTAACCATCAAAGTTAGTGCTTGCCCGCAGCCTGAATTGCGGTTAACGCAATGGTAAATACAATGTCATCTACCAACGCACCACGACTTAAGTCGTTGACAGGCTTTCTCATGCCTTGAAGCATAGGGCCAATACATACCAAATCAAAGCTGCGCTGCACTGCTTTGTAAGTTGTATTACCCGTATTAAGGTCTGGAAAAACAAATACATTAGCTTTACCCGCAACCGGACTATTGGGTGCTTTGCTCTTTCCAACGCTCTCAATAGCTGCGGCGTCATATTGCAGCGGCCCATCTATCAGCAAATCAGGACGAAGGTTTTGCGCAATTTTCGTGGCCTCACGCACTTTCTCAACATCGCTGCCCGCACCTGATGTACCCGTACTGTAGCTAATCATCGCCACGCGAGGCTCTATGCCAAACATTTGTGCAGAAGTAGCCGACTGAATGGCGATGTCTGCAAGCTGTTGTGCGTCTGGATCAGGGTTAATGGCACAGTCGCCGTACACTAATACCTGGTCAGGTAACAACATAAAGAAAACCGAAGACACTAACGATGCATTTTCTGCGGTTTTAATAAGCTGAAGCGCCGGGCGTATAGTATTAGCCGTGGTATTTACCGCTCCTGACACTAAGCCGTCAACATGATCTTGTTGAAGCATCATTGTGCCGAGCGTTACGTTGTCATTTAATAGCTCGTTCGCGACAACCTCAGTAACACCTTTGTGGCCGCGCAGCTTAACCAAGCCTTCTACATAGTCTTGTTTAACAGCTTTGGGTGATAGAATTTCAACGCCGTCGTTTAACACCACACCCTGCTGCTCAGCGACGCGCCTAATTTCAGTCTCATCACCTAGTAGCACCGGACGCGCTAAACCACGCTTTGCACAAATTGACGCGGCCACAACCGTACGAGGCTCGTTGCCTTCAGGAAGTACGATGCGCTTGTTAACCTGTCTTGCACGGTTTGTAAGATAAAACCTGAAAGCAGACGGCGATAAGCGCTTTTGACGGGAGACTTTGTCTGTAAGTGAAGTCACCCACTTTGCATCTAAACTTTCCGCCGTGTGAACCATGACTTTTTCAATGCGCTTGCTATCGTCAACCGGTACTTCTTGGTTAAACGCATGAAGGTTCTGAGCAGTCTGCCACGTGTTGGTGTTTACAAGCATAACGGGTAAGCCTGTTTCCATAGCCTGCTTACACAATGCCATGATGTTCTCATCTGGCTCATAACCACCGGTAAGCAACAGCGCACCCAGTTTAGTACCGTTTAGTGCAGCAAGACAGCATGACACAAATACATCGCCACGATCGCCAGACATTACTAACAATGCTCCTGGCTTTAAAGTGTGTGTCATATTATGAATTTCACGGGCACAAAACGACACACTACTTAATCGGCGGTCTGCCATTTCGCCTTCATTAAGCAAAGTAGCGTTCAAATGCTTAGCAACATCAGTGGCACGGGGCGATACTAGGTCAGCGCTCCAGTCTATGGTACCAAGAAGGGCTAACCCTTTTTTGAAAATAGGTAGGTCTCGCAGGGCTTGCGTACGCGCTTCGTCATGCTCTGGGGCTTCAATGGCACCAATGTCTGCGCGCAGTCTACCGTGCTCATCAAAAGGTGCATTTACTTTGTTGAAGATGCAGCCTACGACTTTTCGACTTTTATGCCCACCGTATGTATCCACCACTATTTCTAAGCGATGGTTGATGTCGGTAACCGACTCATTACCCGGTACCGCAACAAACACGATATCAGCATCTAACGCTCTACTAATTTCTAAATTTAATCGCTCTGCGTAAGGATGATGGCGCGTAGTAACCAAACCTTCAATTACCGTAACGGCGTCGCTTTCGCTATTAGCTTCATAGCGCTCGATAATTTCTTCAAGTAGCTCATCAGTGCTGTCGTTACTGATCATGCGCTCTACGTAATCTAACGTAAATGGCGCTATGGGCGACACGCTGGCGTGATGTGAAATAATTGCGGTTGAACGTTCCTGACCAGTGTCACCTCTGCGAGGCTGTGCCACTGGCTTGAAGAAGTTTAGTTTAATGCCTTGCTCTTCTATCGCGCGAACAAGACCCATGCTGACGGTAGTAAGGCCTACACTGGTGCCTACTGGGATCAACATTATTTTACGAGACATAGGTGCTCCTGATTTGGCGCCTTAATCATTAAGACGCACACTCACGAATTTTTTGAAAAACCTTTTCCAATAAACAGTTTTAGGCGAAGTCTGCTGCTTGCGCGGCAATAACCCACTCTTCGTTGGTTGGTACAACCAATACTTTGGTGTTTGATAATGAAGCGCTAATCTCGCCTGCGTTACCAAAACGTGCATCAAGGTTTTTCTTCTCATCAATTGCTACACCAAAATGCTTGAAATAGCCCATTGTTGTCTCGCGAATAAGTGACGAGTTTTCACCTATTCCTCCAGTGAATACAATGGCATCAAGACTTGGCACCGCTATCATGTAGCCTGAGATGTATTTTGCTAATCGATAGCAGAAAATTTCGATGGCAAGTAATGCACCTTCATGACCGTTAAGGGCGGCTTCTTCCAGTGTTCTGCAGTCGTTACTTAATTCTGAAATGCCAAGAAGACCTGACTGTTTATTAAGTAAGTCATTAATTTCATCAGCCGTTTTGCCCAACTTTTGTTGCAGCGTACCTGGAAGGCTGGCATCTAGGTCACCACAACGAGTGCCCATTACAAGGCCTTCAAGCGGCGTGAAGCCTAAGCTGGTGTCTACCGCTTGCCCCTTCTCAATCGCAGACACGCTGCAACCGTTTCCTAGGTGAGCGCTAATAATACTGGTATCGGTAACGGGTTTGTTAAGCGTTGCCGCCGTTGTGTCTAATATGAACTTGTGGCTGGTACCATGAAAACCGTATCGACGAATGCCGTGTTCTTTATACAGTGACATTGGTAAAGCGTATACGTACGCTTTTTTCGGCATAGTTTGGAAGAATGATGTATCGAACACCGCCACGTGAGGAAGGTTCGGATAGGCTCCTTGCGCCGTGGTAATACCTTTCAAATTAGCCATGTTATGAAGTGGCGCCATACTGGCGTACTCTTCGATAGCCCGTAATACCGACTCATCCACCAGCGCTGCTTGTTTGAATTTCTCGCCGCCGTGAACCACACGATGGCCAATTGCAACTGGGTTTACCCCAGTTTGCGCGATAACCGATTGAATTGCATTTAACGCCTCTGTATGACCGGCGTTTTCAGGGAGCGCAACCGTGGTTTTCTGGCCGTCAATTTTAAAGGACAAGCTTGCGTCTTGATTTCCTAAGCTCTCTGCAATTCCTGATAGTCCAGCGTCACCGGTTTCGGCATTAATGATGGCAAACTTCACAGAAGAGCTGCCACAATTTAAAACAATAACGTCTTTATTCATTTGGCTTTCAAATTAAAAATAGTATGACAAGTAATTAAACGTAAGTGTAGCATTTATAAACAAATGTGTTGGTTAACGTAATGCTAATTCTTTTATAAAAAACGTCGCATTCACTTGTTTTTCATAAGGGCTTTCATATTTTTTATGCAGCCAATGAGCATTACATTACGCCTTCTAAACCCTTTAATTTATTGCACAATAATGCTGGGCAAATGCGGAGGTAAAAAATAAATTTCAAAAAATTTGTTTTTCGCTGTTGAAAAATAATTGCCCCATCCTTACATAGTATTTGTCGGCGCTGAAAGGTCAGGTCGACAACACTGTCGCCGAATTGTCGGGGCACATTAATTTAAACATATTGCTTTATTTTGAGGATATGACTATGCGTACTATCGATCTATCTCCACTTTACCGTTCATTCATTGGTTCAGACCACTTAGCATCTCTAATTGACGCGGCTTCACGCGCTGAGAAACAGAGTACTTACCCTCCGTACAACATTGAGCTGTTAGGCGACGACAAATATCGCGTAACTATGGCTATTGCAGGTTTTAGTAAAGACGATGTATCTATTGAAGTAGAAGAAAATACATTAACTATCACAGGCACTAAGAAAGCGGAAGATAAGGAAAACAAAGAGCGTAAGTTCTTACACAAAGGCATTTCTGAACGTAATTTCGAACGTAAATTCCAACTTGGCGACCACGTGAAAGTGCTGGCTGCCGACATGGAAAATGGCCTTCTACATATCGATATGGAGCGAGTCATCCCTGAATCCAAGAAACCTCGTCAAATTGAGATTGGTTCTCGACTTATTGAAAACTAATCGCTCAGTTTCATAATTTCTTGGTTTGTTTCCCTTATTTTTAACGGCGCCGATTGGCGCCGTTTTTTATTAGTCACGGCGCACAGTTTAAGTCAATTTTAGATTGCTCGTCTGCAACAGGAAAACACTGACCCGACGGCAGAGCGTCTGGCGCATATCTCTCTAGCTCTGGGTCGTAGAGTCCCTCTTCTAAAAACGCAACTAAATCGTCTATTTCTTCGTCAGTTAAATTCAATGGAATAAAGCGTTCATCCAATATGCTACTTGTTAAACGTTTTTGTGGCACTCCAGTGTTCTTATATGACACAACTTGCCTAACACTGGTGAAACTGCCTCCGTGGCCGAACACATTCGAATCTTTAAGGTTGTAGAGCTGTGGTACTTTAAACTTGTAATTATCCTCTGCACGACCTGTAAAACCACCCCTGCCTTTTGCATCATTATCTGTAACCACACCAGTTATGTTAGGGTCTGATGTATCAAGATCTGCAAACCCAATAGCCATAAATACTTCATCGCTGATTGCCCCTACTTTGGAGCTTAACGCAGGCCCGGTATGACAGCTTATGCAGCCTGCTTTACCAAAGAAGAGTATGCCGCCACGCTTTTCTTGATCAGTAAGTGCTGCATCTTCTCCCCGTAACCAACGCTGAAAAGGTGCTTGGTTCGCGAGAACTGTTCGCTCGTAGGCAGCAATGGCTTTCCCCATGTTTTCAAGAATATCGTCTCCACCATCAGGGAAGGCTAATTCATATAACAGTTGGTACTCTATGTTTTGTTGTACAAAAGAATTATTAAATGTGTTGAGCCTATGCACTTTTGTACCCGCTATCGCTTGAGTCTCCAACCCCGCGAGACCACGAATATTTTCGGACTTTGGTGTGCCTTGAGTGGCAAGAATATTAACAGGTAACTCTGCGTTAATTAACCCGCCTTCCTGATTACCAAACTGACCGTTCCAAAGCATAACCTCTTGAAAAGCAGTATTTAATACCGTTGGAGAAGTTAACGGTTGAACATCGGGAACAAGGCTAGGATCGTCGCTTGCTTTATCAAAGCCTGGTGCCAAAACGCGCAGTTCTCCCGCAACGCCAAAGCCCGTACCCCCTTCTCCAATGCCCTGAACAACACCGGATTTGAAACCAGCTGCAACGTGATGGCAACTTGCACATGACCACGAATTAGCAAGTCCCGCATTCACACCGTCAGTAGCAACCGCTGTCTCATGAAAAAGCATCATTCCTAACTGTACTTTCTCAGAAGTAATTGGATTATTAGGATCAGCTGGAATATTCTCGAAATCTGAAGATTGAGGAAGTACTAATTCTTCTACCCCTCCATCTAATGATTCATTCAGGGTATCCATTAGCCTTACAGACAGAGAACTTTCAACAACAGCTGGCTCTTCCTCGCTTTCACCGCCACATCCTACTAGAACAATTGCGCTTATGAGTAATGATGCATATTGGACATTAGAATTTAACTTCATGACGTTACCTCTCTTTAAAACTAGCCACATCAAAATTCTCAAAGCATTTAGGGCAAAACGTGACGATGGTGCCATCTGAATACACACATTAAAATTTGTTAATGTTAAAATAGCCTAACACTTCATGGGAAGCCAATTGTAACGACTGAACTTTAGTAGAAATAATGTCACCTTGCGATACTGCGACAAATATCGACATCACTATCGCAAAGCTAGTTAATTTAACTCATGGACTTGTGAGGGAAATGACATAGCTTGCTTTGCCTGCTTCACCTGAAGAGAACGTGCCTGAAATACACTTATTGGAAAGCTCTCCCGTGGAGGCAGATGCAATTGCTTGGAAAGAACTAGTAGCCACACCCGTATCGAAAATACCTTCGTGTTTTAAAGTTACTGTCCCCCTCAAGCCATTTATTACACCTACAAATGATTCAAAACCGACAAATGAAGCTTTAGTTGGAGTTTCATATGCCATGATATATTCGATACTCGACTCACCGACCATATCACCAGCGTACGTTTGTTTCACAGAAGCGCGAGTTAGCTTCGCACCTCCCGATTTTTCAGAAACCGTATCTTCTTCCCAGCTTACGATAGAAAAATCACCTCTGCATTCCATACCTTTTTCTCCAACGCTTTTTTAGAATGCTAACGTGGTTAATAAATAGTGCAAAGTAATTAAAGTGTAACAGAGTGTTATGTTTTGTCTTTAATCAAGAGTGAAACTCGAGATGGCTCTTCTCAATACGGTATTGTTTTCTTTCATTGACTGAGATAATTCTGAAAGTGACTCAGCTAACTCAACCTCGTGTTTAGCTGCTGATTCTACATCGACGATATCTTTTGCAACTTCTCTCGTTGTCACTGACTGCTGCTCTGCCGCAGCAGACATATTGTTTGCCATCGCTTCTAATTTAGATGCTGCATCTTTTACCTTTTTAGCCGTCTCTCTTCCGTCACCTGTGACCTCCACTGAATTTTTCACCGCTCTCGCGTTTTTATTTATATCCTCCACCACGACCATACTCGCTTGCTGAAGCGATGCGAGTAGCGAGGATATCTGGTCCGACGCGTTACGGCTGCTCTGTGCCAACTTTCTCACTTCATCAGCAACAACGGCAAAACCACGACCATGCTCACCCGCTCGGGCGGCTTCTATCGCAGCATTCAAAGCCAGTAAATTAGTTTGGTCTGACAGAGTATTAATGGTTTCTAATATGCTGCTAATTTCTGTTACCTGTTTCTCCATATCAGCAGCATTATTTTCAACAGAGCTCATGTCCTCTTCCAATTGCTTCATCTCTCTTCTGATTGACTCATTTATCTCGAATGCCGTGTTTGATAATGTGTCTAAGGATTGACTAGCAGATAATGTGTCAAATGCCGATTTTGCAATTTCATCGCTCGTCACTGATATCTCCTCCAAGGCAGATGCAATACTCAGCGAGCGTTGCTGTGTATCGCCTGCATCTACAACCATTGCGGTGCAGGACTCCTCTAACTCTGATGACAAACGAGTACTTGCTTCAATTGATTGTTCTAAGCCACGGATAAGATCTTTCAATGCCAGTATCGTTTTATTAACTGCGCGAGAGACCGAGCCTAGCTCATTTCTTGCTTGTGAGCTGACGTCTACTGTTAAATCACCGTTATCCGCTATGT
>ENA-OWNT01004139-OWNT01004139.1-seawater-metagenome-genome-assembly--contig:-NODE-4139-length-13007-cov-4.602166_pt1 | contig 13007 bp, 14 predicted proteins | sample MGYA00238136_ERZ651165 | MGnify/ENA primary metagenome ERZ651165 (study PRJEB26861, sample SAMN08777766) | seawater metagenome | isolation source: coastal seawater | place: USA: Florida | collected... | reverse complement strand
CAAGGCGGTATGCAAGGCGGTATGCAAGGCGGTATGCAAGGCGGTATGCAAGGCGGTATGCAAGGCGGTATGCAAGGTGGCATGCAGAGCGGCGGAATGATGGGTGGCATGCAAGGAGGCAACGGTATGATGGGTGGCATGGGTATGCAGCAGAACCAACGACAGATGGGAGGTGGCATGATGATGGGACAGCAGCAGCCAATGAGAGCCAACAACGGCATGATGATGGGCGGCGGCAACGGCATGATGATGGGTGGCGGCAATGGAATGATGATGGGTGGCGGCAACGGTATGATGATGGGAGGCGGCAACGGCATGATGGGCGGTGGCGGTGGTTACGGCGCCACTCCGCAAGCTGTACAATCACACCAACCCGTGCCTCCCCCGACACAGCCCAAAAAAGATGATGCATTTGGCGGATTGGCGTGGTGATGAGGCCTTTCGTTGTCCCATTACGTTTATCTATTTCTTCATTCACAGTTTTCTTCATCCAGCTTTGTGCACTAATCTAAGCGGATTGTTTGCCTCTGCAGTGGTACATACCACATCCAACAATTGAACATCCATGCTGTCGTCGATCGATTTTGATTGATCAGAGCACATGAACTACGAATCTAGCTTTGAGAGCACGATTCGTGTTATACAATCACACCACTCTGTACACTCTAAGCTACGATTCAGTAATCGGAATGGGAGACCTTGCAGAAGCGAACGTCAAAGGTTCTATTCAACGTTTCCAAGTATGTAAGTACAGTATGTATGCACACAAGGAAGTGGAGGATCATACAATAATTGAATACAAATGGACTAGCCCGGGTGTCATCTCGTCACTGATGCGACTATTCAACGAATGGGGGTGTGCGTCTTCGAGAGGCAAGAGCAATGTGCAGTTTGTGGGTAATCACGCGAGCATCGAAGGCTCATCATTCACATTTTGTTGCACAAGTTCAACGCGATGGCATGCGTGGTCATCGTCATCGTGGTCGCAAGTCGCAAGTCACAGGAAGGGCAACAAACCGGGATAATAAAGGACAAACACCACCGCTCGCTCCTCCTGCGTGCCGGTCTGCCTCCCCACTCCCTCCGCCACTCACTCACTCACTCACCCACCCACAGTCATAATCATCAGTCACTTCACACTCCACTCACAGGTAAGTCACTCACAGCGCACAGCTCACCGTCACTCACTCAGTCAGTCATTGAGTCACTGTGAGTCAGTCACTCAATGTGAGTCAGTCACTGTCAGCGGCTCAGCGGCTCAGCCAGCCTGGCAGCCAGCAGCCGAATTCAATTTTCGGCGAAGACGCAGCAGCGAAAAAGTCGGTCAAAGTCGAACGAACGAACGAACGAACAAACGAACGAACGAACGAACGTTTGTCTTTCGTTCGTTGTCGTCTGTCTGTCCGTGTGTCTGTGTGTCTGTCTGGTCATGTCCACCCCGTGTCAGGGTCACTTTTTATTGAACTCAGCAGAGACGTTGGATTCGTGGGCGTGACTACGTGTTCTCGAAAAGTGAGAACCTCAACTCGTGACACGCTTCGAGGTGTAGTGTTTTTGATAGTGACGGGTGTTAAATCGTCATCGTCGAAACAATCGGTCGGTCACACAGTGGCCTGCTAACCTCGTTGGGGACAGGTTGGACGATTGTTGATGGCGAATGGGGTGCCAGGTTCGTGGAGAAAATGCAAGGGTGTCGAGAACCAGATGCAAAGGTGAGACGAAGGCAGAGGGTAAACGGTTGAAGTGAAAGAGGAGGCTAACTAGCATCTGTGTACTCCTCTGCAGTGCAGCTTATCTTTCCACGCATGTTTCTGAAAGGCTGCGTTAATTTGGGCAAAGAACTTCAGCAGAGCAGTGCTGGTTCTTTTGGCGTTGTTGCGGACCGTTCGCGGTGGCTTCCCTGCCAACATGTCGGAGGTGCAAGCAAGGGGGGCGGGGTCGTCAGCACCGAGCTTCGACGAACAACTGGAACTATGGGCCGATCGAATCATGACTACGTTCAAGCTCCCAAGCGAAAAGGACATAGAGCGGCTTTGTGACAAGCTAAAGGAAGTATTATCGCAAGACCAGTCGGTGCCAGATGTTCCGGCGCCGGTCATGATATGTGGTGACACCCATGGCCAGCTTCATGATTTATTAGAACTCTTCCGTGTCGGAGGCGCTCCACCGGAGGTCAACTATCTATTCTTAGGCGATTATGTGGATCGTGGATACTACAGCGTTGAAGTTGTCACTCTTCTATTTTGTTTGAAAGTCAGGTTTCCGCGCCGAATTACTCTCTTGCGCGGAAATCACGAGTCGAGGCAGATTACGCAGGTGTATGGGTTTTACGACGAATGTGTCCGCAAGTACAAAAGCCCACGCGTGTGGCAACTGTTCACGGATGCTTTTGATTTCTTGCCGTTGTGTGCCGTCGTGGACGGTAGATACATGTGCATGCACGGTGGGCTGTCTCCGTCCTTCCAAACTATGGAGGATGTCCGGGCGATAGACAGGTTCCGCGAACCACCGAGCGAGGGGCCAATGTGCGATTTGTTGTGGTCAGACCCCGACAGCGTGCAAAGTGGTTGGAACACGAGCCCCCGCGGAGCAGGCCATTTGTTCGGAGAAGACATAGCTGAGAAATGGAATCACATTCATCGGTTTGACTGTGTGTGTCGTGCTCATCAGCTGGTGATGGAGGGTTATGAACTAGCCCACAACAACAACACACTGACGTTGTTTTCGGCGCCAAATTATTGTTATCGATGTGGGAACACGGCAGCAATGCTCCAAATCAATGAGAATACCACTCCAGAACAGTTTGATTTTCTCCAGTTTGAAACTGCGCCGCGTCGCGGCATCGCCATGCCGGGGAATCGAGGAAGCTCCGAGCTTGTAACGGATGAGGAACAGGAGTTATACTTCCTGTAACGACGGAATTGCTATTGTTTGAAGTAAAAAAAATATTAGAAGTTGGTGTTCCCAATTTCAAACGGAAACAGTTGGTCGTCATTGCTCATTCCACCCTCGAGTTCCAACTCCATTCGGAGTCGATTGCATTCCACATTGCGCATTTTCTTTGTAATTTTGTTTGCATGCTCCACGATGTCATTCTTTACAACGAAGTCCTCGCCAGCCTGCAATGACAAGTGCGAAGGTTGAGGGACGAGCGTCAACAGGCAGGGGTCAACGGAAAAGTTTTGCGGGGGTTATTGTGAGCAAACCTGAAAGTACGCAACGAAGAAGTATCTGACCGCCTCTTCTGCAGCGAATCGGAGCATCACTTCTGTCCGAGGCAAGGCGCATTTCGTATTGCCATACGACCATTTTGAATTGTGCTGAATGAGTTGGGCAAGCACCAACAAACGTGAAGAGAGTGCCGTGGCGCTGTTCCCAAGAATACCAAAAACTTCGTCCAAGCACGGCTTCAGATCAATATTGAGCCCTGCAAACAGCAAGTCGGTGAGCGCAATGAGGGCGTCAAGTTCGCGATGAGAAGAAACCATCTGCACTTACCGTCTTGAGAAGAGAGAGCGATTTTGACACATTCTTGAACAGCAGTGACCCGTGCGGGGCCAACGGCAAAGGACTGTAGGACGGTTGCACTGGCGCTGGAATCTCCTTTCGCAAGGTGACCAGCAGCCAGGTGGATCTATTCAAAAATGCATTTGCAACATAGGTTTATCTCGCAACCTCATTGCTTCGTCCAGCACATTGAATTTCCCCCGTACCTCCATTTCTCGGTTTGCGGCATCAACACCATTTATGAGCGAGCCGTTCAAGTGACTCTGTCGCCATTGTCCAATTTCTTCGCGAAGTTGCGTGTTCGGTTTGAGCTGCACAAAAAAGTGTGAATGACACTAAAATTTCTGGCCAGTATTCTGCAACGACATAAAGGTACCTGCTTCATTTCCAATGGTTGTCGAGTCATTGGACATGTTGATCGATGCGCCAGCCACGAAGAAATGGCGCGTCTCTCGAAGTTATGCCCGTGACTTTTCAAATATCACAACAGGAACGTGGTGTCAGGAATAATTATTGGATCACCGAACACATAGGTGACCACAACTCACGGTGACAGCAAAGGATCCCTCATCAGCGACAAAGCAATTGGGCAACACATGTGTGACGGAGGCACACAGTCTTTTCTCTGTTCACAGCAACAGCAATTTTGTCACTCAAACCACAACAGAACATCGTCATGTGTCCGGGCAGGATATTTCACCTCTCGGTCTTCCTCCGGAACCATCTCCAGCAATTCTCTTTGCACAAGTTCAACGAGATCCTTTCGCAAGCGAAAGGCAAACCTGAAGTGGCAGCAAATGTGGGGCTGAACACTCACCGCCGGCAGGACGTGTCAGCGTGGTACAACACAAGTTCATACCGTTTGCCGCAACCTGTGAGGGTCTTTTGTAGAGCACTGGGGTCCCAATCTTTCTGCTGTGGTTTGCATTCAATTAAGTTTTTCAGCACAACTTTCAATATCGGGACAGTGTCTGCCGCCTGAGATTACACATTGGGCGTGTGAGAAACTGATTAGTGAGCCTAACAGCTCAAACGGACTCAATCACGAACCTTAACCAACGCAACTGCGACCGACTCGTTCCAACTGAGCTTGTTGATGTGTGGCAAAAGTTGTTGAACAACCGTTTCGACGTCACCTTTCTGTGGTGGAATGGGTAATCGCAGAGGACAGATGAGAACATGAAGTTGCGTGTGCGAGCACAAACGTAACACGTTTTGCGGTCTACACTACCTTGATCAGATCCACACATGCCACCGTCACCAGGTTTTGGAAGTCAGAATTGTTGACCGACACAGTCGCTTCAGCAAATGCGTCTTCGAAACGTCGAGCGTGGAAGAGTTGCTCTATTGTTTGCAGCTGAGAGGAAACATTTTTAATGTGTGCGCGTCAATGGTGTTTAATTCATGCTCCGGCTCATGCACGCCACGAACCTCCGCCGTGCGATCAATTTGCGCTTTGAATCTCGACGCCAGCGCTTCATGTTCTGTCACATCAGCGATGGCCCTTGCACGAACCTATAAGCCGTTTCACAACGAACAAACAGCTTAAGCAAAGCCTGTCAAATGCATCGACGAAATCAGTGATTCCAAACCAGATTTTTGTCCTTCATCGCTTTATCAAATTCGTCAGCCAACAGAGTTTCAACTGCCGATGGTGATGCTATTCGTCGCATGATCTCCTTGAACAGGATTGGCTCATTCTTGCCAATCAAGTCCCTCAACAGCTCCACCAAAAGATCATCTTTCATGTATTGAATGAGAATGTTCTCTCCATCAATGAAACCTAGAGCCCTCTTCGCGCCACCTTGTTCCAACAGATCCATCACCAGGCGTTTGAGAACATCCGCAGATTGAGTGTACGTTTGCTGGGAATTCATTTCTCCGTTCAGGAAGGCGACCTCTTCCATTGTTGGAGGGGGGAGTTCGGGCTTTGACTCTTCGATATCATTGAACCCTTCAGCGATCGGCAAAGCTGCTTGGCCAGGAGGGCCGGACATACTGAACAATACTTCAGCGCAAAGACGGTCGGGGTACACGTCTGACTTGACAGACCTCTCGACGGCTCACGTCCACATTCAAAACAAAAATAATCCAAAAATTCCAACACAAAGTCGGACACTGATATTGCTCATCCATCGGTAGACGCAGTCGTGCAGCATCGGAGGGTTTGACACTCCACGCCACACCCATAAGGTTGCACCACGCAGGGTGCCATTTGAATACCAGATTGCCATTGCTTCCAAAGTCGCATCACCCCACCGTTCCAAACTCCCACCGTCCCAGCCTCTCACCGCCCCACCGTCGTCACCCCCAAACTTGACAGTCTGCAAAAGTGCAACGTGCCCAGCGCGACCAACGACTTTGTCAACAGCGCCAACTCGACGAAGAGTTGCGTTGAAGGGATGAAGGGAGGGACGCATCGAGGCATCGAGGCATCGAGGCATCGACAACCGTTCCGTTCGTCGTGTGTGTCGTTTGTTTGTCGTTGTTTTCGTCGGACTCGACTGAACCAACCAACCAACCAACACCGTTGATAACCACATTTTCCGTGATACCATTAGTACAGATGTCTAACAAAATGAGTACTAAAAGTACCACATTATCACTACTGATAACAGTTACAGTACGGGTAGTACTGGTTGGATGTGGAAGTTAGTACCTAGGACTTTAAAACATAACATAGAAACAACAAGTTTGGTTTGGTTGTTTGGTTTGTGTTCGTTTGTCGCGGGAAACCAAAGCGTTTGCGCGCGAAACCAAACGGAGAACTCAATCGACAACTTGCTTGCTTGAAAGTGTGTTCGTTCGTTTGCTTGCTTGCTTGCTTGCTTGCAAACATGTTTCACTCCACGTCTCTGCATTTCGACCGCCTCTTCCAGACACAACGAAGCGAAGCAACCGCAATGCAACACAACGTAAAGAACTGTGTGCCGAAGGTGCGATAGAAAAGAGGGAGACCTGTCGAGTGAGGACGGCAATTGGGTTGATGGGCGTGGCTGGTGAACGATGCGACGAGGTCGAAATGTGTCGTCGAGAAGACGTCTCGACTGAGCTGCACGGGGTACTTGAGAGGGGGTTTGCGTTTGCCATATCGCCGCTGAAGTTGCACTTTGGAAGAAATTTTACCACTTTTGTGCAAGTCTGTGCTCTCTGTTTCACCTTTGAAGTTTGACGAGAAGTTTTTGTTGTCAATTTTGAACGGAGGGTCGCGTGAGGATGATTGTTGACGAGTACAACCTGCCAGCTGCGAACATTAATCGTGTGACGAAAGCAGCACTTCCGGCCGGAACAAAGGTGACTAAGGAAGCTCGTACCGGGATTGCGCGAGCAGCCACGATATTTGTGATGTAAGTGGCATTGTCACATGTGCGCGTGTTTTGTGTTTGTTTTATATGTCCGTTTGTGCGATCCCTGCCCTTTGTGGTGACAGGTACTTAACTTCCACGGCGAGTGAGTTGTCCAAAGCGTCAAACAGATCCACAATTCAGTCCAAAGACGTTCTTTCTGCGTTGGAAGAGATAGACTTCGAAGATTTTGTGCCAGGAGTGGAAGAGGAGCTGGAGTCGAAAGCGAAGAAGAAAGTTGTCAAAAAGACAGAGACACAACCTGCCGAAGACCTGACATCCAATGATTGATTGAAAGCAGTGTGGCATTGCATGACGCACTGCACACTGGTAGAACACAAAATTTGTTGGTGACCAACACTGCAAGTACTAACATCTTATTCACTGATAGTTTCCCTCATCTTTTTCAATGGCTTCCCTTTCAGCCTCTGGTGAACGCAGTGCACAGCAGTGAGAATTTGGCATCTACCAAGCTTTTGCTGACACTAATTACGAGCACGCGGCGCAACCAACCTGTGAGTGCGTCAAATCCTTCCTGTGCAATTGGACCGATCCCCTTCAAGTGGCGCTTCAAGTTGTGGCGGTGCCAGTCACTGCGCATATGTGTGCCTACAGTTATCGCATGTCCGCATGTAAAGCGTGATTGTTTGGTGGTACGATTCTTGCGTTGAAGCAAAAAAGCCTTACCCAGTTCCTTTCGTGTTTCGAAAAACGCCTTGCATTTGCGGCAAGACATTTTTGGAACGGCTGGAGTAGCGGCCACTGCAGGAGCCTGTGTGGACACACGTGTGGCTGTGGGTTCCTCAGCTGGTTTCGGCAGAGTGGGAGCCACATGGCCTGCGTCTTGAGTCGATTGCTCTTTCGCGATGACACGATTTACTGCGGCGACCGCCGCAGCTGCCTCTGCTTCGTCGTCGTCTTCCTCATCGCTCCCCAGCGCGGCCACAGAAGCTGCGTAATCTGCGTCTGTTACACCACCACTAGTCGTCTCCGCTTTTTGTGTTGTTGGCGAAGAGCTCACCCACTCAATTGTTGGGTTGACCACTGTTACGCCCAGTTGGCTTGAAGCGGAGTTTTGGCCTCCAACCAAAGCCTCATCTGTATCTGCACGCCAGCAACAAGATATTCATGAGCCACAAAATCAGGTTCAACAAACTTCACAACACTTGCCTTTTAATGCATCTTGAACCGCTGTACTGATCCTTCTGAAGCTCTCGGCCTCGATGACGGCTTGCACTACCACGGCCTTTGCTTCAATTGCCACATTCCGCGTCTCCAAGATGTCATCTTCGATTGCAGAGCGAAGCTCGCTGCCGGCAGTCCATAGCGTCACAGGCACCGTGACAGAAACCAACATCTTCATGCGTGCCAGGTCCATCTTTTTACCGAGGAATTTAACGCAGTCAAGCGCCTGCTTCTTCGCTGACTTGCCAGTCTTCACGTGAAATTGATGTTTGATCATTGCATCTTTGATCAAGCTGACAGTGTACGGGCGTTGAGACTTTGGATTGAATGACATGGCGGCCACAAGCTGGGCAACTTCATTGAACATGAGCTTAAAAGCGTGTTCTCGCTCTTTGTCTGACACCTGCAACTCTCCTTTGTCCAAGATAACTTGGCAACATTTCGTTTGGTTGTCTGTCCCGAAAGCCTTTTTCAAGTTCTTTTTCGTAGCGCGAACACCCGTCGCGACGCTTGTGAACACAGTTGCCATCTGTAGGACTTCATCAAGGTCGGTCTCAACTCCACTCCGCCAGTTAACAACTTTGTTTTTGTAGCAAGCAATCTCAAACCGAAGTTTCTTCACTTTGTACTTGACAACGGCGATATTTGTGTGGCGCACCTGCGGCGTGATGTCCGCCTTTTGAGGGCCTTTTTGATACGGCATGTTGAATGCGCGACAGAGGGGTACGGAACGAAAACCCACCCAATTTCCGAACCTGATCTAAAGGTCGTATTTTTTTGGCTGGAATTTCGTGAGAGGGATACTGAGCTGTGAATAACCTCTCCTGCGGCACGTGTTGACTTAGGGCCGGCTGCGCCCTGAAACGGCCAATATCTCCGGCGTGGTCAAGTACGGTGCACACAGGCACAGGTGTGATTCCACACCGGACTTTCGATCAACAAACGAAGTTCGTTGCCAACGATGTCATGCACATCACCACTTCCACGTCATGGCTCGCCCAATAAACCCATCGTCTCCACCTTTCCTGACGTGCATTGAGGCGCGCTGTTCTTCCAACTTGTTGTTCGCCATTCACTCCATCTCACCACCACGCTACCATCGTGCAGTCCCGCGTCTCCAAACGCACATCGCTACACCCACACTCACGGGGATCACAGTGTTATCAGATCTTCTCAAAACACTTGCTAATGCTTTCTCATCGGCACCAACGCGCTTGGCGACGTCCAACGTCCGACGACCCGCATCGTTCGTCGTCGTCGTCGTTCGACGTCGTCGTCGTCGTTCGACGTCGTCAGCACTCGAAATCCGGCCGTCAGTGCGTGTGTGGCCACTGCTGCGCTGACGCCACGGAGCGGGCAAGTCGGCACGAAGCGCGGCGCGACGACCCCATATGGAATAATCATCAAGAGCATAGTACACAGTACCACATAAAATGCCTTTACAACGTGTCACTGTAGGTAATATAAAACAGAACGTTTGACGATTTTGTACTTTGTAAGTGGTACTATGTAATGTGGTATAGAAAATATTGAGACAGTGATGAGTTGGTAATTGCGAATAAACTTCTACCCAGTACTACAACTATCAGCATTGATTTATATGTGGCCAAGGCTGAAAGAGCATATGTAATTTGTACTATTAGTACGGAATTCCCGGCGAGATCTTGTCGCACAATGCCAACGCAACGCAACGTGGCACCGCTTCGAGCTTCGTGTTTGGCGTCCTCTGTGTTGGTGGTGGCACCTTCAAGACGACGTCCACAAGGTGGAAGAAGTAAGAATACAAACTCAAAGTCACATCCATAACCCGTGGAAATGACCTACATTACGTCTTTGCGGACAAAGATACTCGTGCCACGATGAGGTTGCATTTGATATCCATGCTGCGCGAGAACATCGACTTTGGCCATGCGAATGGTCGGCAAGTTGGAGAACAACGAACGTAGAAAAAATTGAGTCGGTTTTCAAAATTCGCTTCTGCAAGAGTATCAATACTACTCTAGTAGTGTTTGTGCAAAAAATATGTCAGGCTACCATGGAGGCAGGCAACGAGGAAGAGGAGGAGGTGGCCACCGACAGGGTGGCGGCCGTGGGGGACGTGGCAGGGGTGGCGGCGGCCGGTCAGGTGGATATGACTGGCGGAAGCACTTGAAAGGAGGAGGTCGCGGAGGAGGTCGCGGAGGAGGTCGTGGAGGAGGTCGCAGCGGGAACCATGGCCGAAGTGATAAATCAAACCGTACACAAGGACCACCGAGGAAGTTATCGCGTACCGAGGCGCAGCGTCGCGGTGCACTGTTGGGGATATTGCAACGGATCTCCGGGAAGAGCTACAATTTTTACAAAGATATCCGCGGCATATTCGACGTGGAAGTCCCGAATTCCGGCGGCAAAAGTGTGTTTATTCGCGCCGACCATATTCAAGGCGATGCTTACGCTCCACCATCAAAGTTTAGTCTCATAGTCCCACCAGGAGTAGCTGGCGTCCCACCACGATGCTACAATTCTAGGATTCGGCGCATCGCCGCCAGCGACTTCCTCGCGCGCAGCTTTTTTCGTAACGCAAAGCTCAGTGGGGTCCTGGAACAAGGTAGTGGCCGTGGGGGATCATTCCATTCGAATAAAGGAGGCGACATCAAAATTGAACAGCCCTCCCAACATGTACTCGAAAGAACGTCCGTTTTCCTGCACGAAGATGGAGCTATAGAATGTCGGCTCACGGTTGCACTGCCTGCTCGCGGGCGGCAAATTCTCGGAGAACAGGCTGTTCAAATACTGCTGCATCAACTCCCGAAACTCGCGGCCCGCGCACTTGTCTGTGATGCCGGACCTGATGTGTCAGTAAATGCTCTGACTGAGCACACCAATTCAGTTGAAGCCCAACATTACCTACGAAATGTGCGTGATCTTTTGATATTGTTGTTGTGTTACGTTCTGTGTATTTCAAGCACATTCCATTGGACAATTCATTATGACGGTTTCTTTTCAGGCACTGCGCGAGCGAGAGCTTGTCGCATTTGTAAGGAACGGGGCAATCCTACCACGTGCTTCTGGTGCGTCGGATTTGCCTATGGGCCAAGGTGCGGTCGCATTCCAAGCCCCTCAGTCGCTGGAAGTGGAGTTCGAGCTTCCACATGTTGGGAAAGTTCGGGGCATGGGTGAGTGTGCTGGATTTATAGGGTCCTCTTGTTTGCTGTGAACTTCCAGAGTTGTGCTGGTTCAGCAATGACGTTACTGTATTCGATTGCCGATTTGCGCCTTGCAGGAATATCTCGCGGCATCACTGTGCTCGTTGGAGGGGGTTTCCACGGTAAATCAACGTTGTTACGTGCGCTGGAGGTCGGCTGCTACAACAAAGTGCCCGGGGACGGTCGCGAATTTGTTGTCTCGGACCCTACAGCAGTCAAAGTTAGAGCTGAAGATGGCCGGTCGATTGACGGAGTTGATATTCATGCTTACATCAACAACCTGCCATTTGAAAAGGACACATCTCGATTCTCAACAGAGGACGCATCCGGTTCCACTAGCCAAGCAGCCAATATTATTGAAGCCTTGGAGCAGTCATCTTCACTGCTGTTGCTGGACGAGGACACATGCGCAACAAACTTCATGATTCGCGACTCGCTCATGCAACAGCTTGTTGCTCGTGCGAAGGAACCAATCACACCTTTTATCGCCACAGTGCGGAGTATTTTCAGCGAACTGCAGACATCTGTTGTCATGGTAATCGGTTCAGCGGGCGACTATTTTGCCGTGGCTGACACGGTATTGATGATGGATCATTATCGCCCAATCGATGTGACAGCGAAGGCAAAAGAAATTTCTGCTTCCACGCCGGGGAATGCATCGGCGTCACAAGGCTTGTCCATTGGGACGTTCAAGAGGCGACAGTTGCACCGTGGGTGCTTTCAACGTCTTTCCGGTAATAAGTGTTTTGCCCGTGCTCTGGGAACTGTCTCTCTCGGCCGCGACCCACGTCCTGACGGCACAGAAGATGAGTTGGATCTTGGTTCGTTCAAAATGTTTCGAGTGCGGGTAGAAAGCACGTGATAACAGCGTTGCACTGAACAGGTTGCGTGGAACAGTTGGTTGAAAAAGGTCAAACGAGAGCGATTGCTGCATGTCTGCAGCTATTGCATCGCCAAACATTCATCACCGCAACAGCCGCAATCTCGTTTAAAGAGCTTCTTCAGCGTCTCGAGGCACTAATTGACGAAAAGGTGTTCGATTGCACAGCATCATGGGTTTGCGTCAAAATGTTGCTCGCTAATCATCTTCTCATCTTGTTGCTAGGGACTGGATTATCTGTGTGCAATCGGGCACTTACAAGGTGAGGATCAATGTCCTTGCTCCTCGGTGGCTGTTTGAAGGCTCTGACAATTTGTTTCCGACCTTGCAGGTGATGTCAGCCGCCCGCGACGATTTGAAATTGCTGCCGCCATCAACAGATTCCGTGGCCTGCAAACCAAGCTTGCTACGTCCTCGAATTGATAAATTTACAAACAACGTGATTGTATTTGGTGACACTGTCTCACAAGAAGCTAAGATGCACGCCAACGCAAAGGTGCACGCGAAGGTTCACGACGACACACTGTCGTGGCATACACGTGTTGTGTCATCGCGCAGCATCAACTTCACCATCACCACGACACTTCGTCACCACCATCATCACCACGACCACCACGACCACCACCACTCCCATCTTTGTCAAGCCTCCCCAGCCTCGTCATCAAATACATTGTTTATCGGTTGGTGCATCTTGGTAATTGATGCCCAATTCGTAGCCATACCACCTGTTCCCGGGTATTCATAAGTTTCCCGGGCAGAAAGTCAATCAAGGCTGCAGGTTCCCAACAATGGCGGCAGTTGGGGAGTTGCCTGACTGTGAGTGACTGTGAGTGAGTGAGTGAGTGAGTGAGTGAGTGAGTGAGTGAGTGAGTGAGTGAGCAAAGATAAAGATCGTCACAAATCAAA
>ENA-OWNT01004138-OWNT01004138.1-seawater-metagenome-genome-assembly--contig:-NODE-4138-length-13008-cov-4.273374_pt1 | contig 13008 bp, 3 predicted proteins | sample MGYA00238136_ERZ651165 | MGnify/ENA primary metagenome ERZ651165 (study PRJEB26861, sample SAMN08777766) | seawater metagenome | isolation source: coastal seawater | place: USA: Florida | collected... | reverse complement strand
CGATGACTGGCGCTGTGACGGTGTCGTATACGAAGAATGGATCAAAGTTCACAAAGGAAGTGTATCCAGAAGAGCGCGGCCAATTGCTGCGTGAGGCTCCATCCAAAGATAGTTCGTCATGGTCACCAGCAAGTGGAGACAAGTGCCAAGTTTACAGTGAAAGCGCTGGTGGGTGGGTGGACGGAACTGTGGAGTCAATAGATGCGATGACTGGCGCTGTGACGGTGTCGTATACGAAGAATGGATCAAAGTTCACAAAGGAAGTGTATCCAGAAGAGCGCAGTGAATTGCTGCGTGAGTCCACATCAAACAGTGAACCACCCTGGTCTCCATCTGCTGGGGACATGTGCCAAGTGTATAGCGACAGTTCTGGTGGGTGGATCGACGGCACGGTGGAGTCGGTAGATGCAATGACTGGTGCTGTGACAGTGTCCTATTCGAAGAATGGATCGAAGTTTACCAAGGATGTGTATCCGGAACAGCGTAGCGAACTGTTGCGTGAGTCGCAATCAAAACACGAATTGACATGGTCACCGTTTGCCGGCGCAAGATGTCAAGTTTACAGTGAAAGCTCAGGTCGGTGGGTTGAGGGCGTTGTGGACTCCATTGATGTAGCAACTGGCACTGTGGCGGTATCATATGACAACAACGGATCGACGTTCACCAAGGTCGTGCATCCATCACAACGCAATATCTTGTTGCGCGAGTCCAGTACGTCTGACAATGACTCAAAGTTGTCGATAAATGTCGAGTCGAAAAATGTACCTGGCGTGCAAACGAGTCAGTATGCCACTGTGCAGCATGAGGAAGCGTGGCTCCCGCGTGCGGGAGGCAGGTGCCAAGTCTACAGTGAGAGTGCTGGACGCTGGATTAACGGCTTGGTGGAATCGGTTGACGCGGTGACTGGAACAACATCAGTTTCATACTACAAGAATGGCGCGAAGTTCATCAAGACCGTATCTCGTTCTGATGGCAGTGCTTTGTTACGCGAGTCAAAGTCCGACGCTGAAGAACATTTCGGGTCCCACGATCTGCGGTCGGAGTCAAAAAGCGACAATTCGTGGGTTCTTCAAGTCGGTGAGAAGTGTGAAGTGTTTGATGAAGGCACTGGAGAGTGGTGCCCGGGGTCGGTGCAATCAATTGACCCCATCGATGATTCGGTGTCGATTGAATTCTTCAAGGGTGGTGCGAACCTCACAAAAGTTGTTCATCGCAACGAGCGTGGACAGACGGTGCGAAAGGCGAGACCCAACCGCTGGCACTCGTCACCCCTAAGCAGTTCGACTGTTGCAGAGACTGCCACATGGCAACCTGAACCTGACGATCGGTGCCTTTTATACAGTAGGTCTGCTCGCGCGTGGCTCGATGCTGTGATCGACTCCATTGACCCGCGAACGGGCGCCGTGACTGTGACCTACGAGTCAGACGGGGGCTTGGTGCGGGAGCGAGTCCCATCTTCAGACCGCCGCGCGTTGCTGCGGCAAGTTGATCCAATTTCTCCGCAATTTGTGAAGGGGGATGCCACCGACACGAAACGGCAGAGCTATCAGGACGACTTAAAGAAGTTGGAGCGCTCCTTAGCAGTACATTTTGGGAAAGAAGCAGTGGCATCGCGTAGCAGCAGTAAAAGTGGAAGCATATACCGAAACGAGTCTCCTGCACACGCCGCTGCCCAAATGGATCTTCAGCAACGAGCTGGCGGCAAGAACTCTGCGCCTTGGCGTGCGTCGGAATTTGCTGTTGCTCCGCGTTCCTATTCTGTATCGTTGCAGCCGGAGTTTGGTGGTCTCGGGATTCGTCCACTGGCTGTGGCCCCAGCTGGTATTGCCGTCGGCGGCTTCATTCGCGGTGGCTTGGACGGCTTGTTTAAGTTGCCGGCCGAAGCATGCGGTGAAATTCAAGCTGGAGACATCGTGGTTGCAATCAATTCACACGCTATTCGTTCACTTGCGGATTTCCGTTTCCATATGCAGACAGCAGTCCAGGCGTTCAGGGACAATGGCGTTCAAGTGAGGCTAGATTTGACTTCCACGCGCACAAAACAACAAAAGGCCACTCACGGGCAATATTTGAGTGAAGAATGGGTGTGGGATCGCTCGTCGGTGGCCAAGCACATGCATCTGATTGACAGGTGTCGTGAGCTGGAGGAAGCCATTAGAAATCATGTCAATGCCAACGACTTTGAACGGGCTGGGGCTGTTGACCGAGAGCTGGCTGGAATTATGGCGCATTTACTGATAGACCGTCACAAAGACCTTGCGACTTTGAATAAAAGTTAGTTACAAAGCATTGCACGTACAAGATATCCCCATGCGAGTGACTGAGGCGGCCGCACCCAAAACTGTCAATCAGCCGCGTCCTTTTGAAAGCGGGTACATCTCAAGTGCATGTAAAACATGCAGAGATTGTGGTTGTAGTCGATCCGGATCTATGGTCACAGTTCGATCAATGTCATTCCTCGTCATGGAAGCAACGGCAATTTCAGTTAGATCTATGTCACCTCTCGCCATGTTAGCAATGACATGATGACATCGACAGTACATTTCGTGTCGAACATTACTATCACGCCAGCATGTAATTCTGTAAATCTAAACCACGGTTGGAAAGTAGAGCCATCGTACAAACAATGCCATATACGAAGCTTCAGCAACCGTTCCGGTTTTTTGTTGTCTGAGCACAGCCACCGCACAAGCAATGCCATATAAATCTATAAAGGAAGTTTCAACAGCCGTTCCAGAATACAGGACTGCCGAATTCCCACAATGCACGACCCACCACTTTATTCGCTGATATCGGTCGGTTCGGTTTCATTTTGGCTGGATCCCGCCCCCCCGAATGGTTGTAGAGGATTATATTGCATTGCATGATGTTACATCATATCATAGTCCGTCCCGTCCTTGGAGCATCGATCAAAAATCAAAACCTAGCGGCGACAACAGAAGACACAAGAAGAAGTCGAAGAGTCAAAGCGTCGAAGAGTCAAAGCGTCGGAAATCGGAAGTCGGAAACCGGAAATCGGAAATCGGAAATCGGAAATCGGAAATCGGCATTCGGAAATCGGAAATCGGAAATCGGAAATCGGAAAATCGGCATTCGGAAATCGGAATCTCAAACGTATACAGGCTATGTACCCATGCGCCTCAGCTTGCTGTCCGAGAGAGTGAATGACGAATGACTGTGAGTGACTGCGAGTGAACTCAGGGAGCTCACAGTGAGTGAGTGAGTGGCCACGTCAAACTTCTGTGCACAACAGCCTCCGCACCCATGGAGCGCACATATATCTCCACAACTGCGATTCAACCGATTATCCACGTTTATTATTCCTTTGATCAGTTATATCCTGATTATAGATACAATCCGAGCGCCAGGGGCTGAGTGAGCAACCAACCGCGGCTGCCAGCTAGCGAGCTGCCAGTCAGCGCGCTGGCTGACACTGTTCACTCACTCACTCACTCACTCACCGTTCATTCGTCGTTCTCTGTTCGGTCACTCACTCACTCACTGTCAGTGGCCAAAACGGTCTGCGGACAGACAGACAGACAGGCAAAAGGCAGATAGGCACAACGATGTTTGCTTCAGCAGTGTTGTTGTTGTTGGAATGGTGTTGCATTGGGTATTGTTTGGTATCGGCGTTCGTGTTGGGGAGTCGTGCCTGTCGGTTCTAAAGGTGGTCGGTGTGGCGTTGGAGGGGTGTGGTTGGTGGATTGATGTGGCTTGTGCTTGTGTGTGTGTGTGGTGTTTCTCTCGCATGGCATCATGGCGTGACGTGATATCCGTGGCGTGTTGGACGAGCAACACCGCGAAGGAGCGGTTCCTCACTGTCCAACACGTCGCAACTGTTCCAGTCGCATGGTGCGTCCTACCACATTGGTAGTCGAGTAAGTTTCGAATGGAAACGCCAAGGAAAAACCAGGTAGATATTTTCTCTGACGTACTGATTCATACGAAGCAGGGGAGAATCATGACGGACGTATCGTCTGCCACGATCGCTGAACAGCCCGCTCTGCCGGAGCCGGTTGGGTGCGAATGGTTGTGCTGGTGCAGTCACCAGAACGGCGCAGAAGCGAAAGTTTGCACTGCATGCACAACACCGCGAGCTCTTGACGACAAACTTCAAAACTCTGCATGTGATCAGAGCACCTTCGAATCGAAGGGCGAAACCGAGGAGTCACTGGCACCGTGTGAGCGGATTCTTGCACTGGTGGTTCGTGCTGACGCGAACATGGGGGCTGGAAAAATTGCTGAACAGTGTTGCCTTGCCACTTTGTCGTCCGCGTGGAGCGCCACTCAGCAACCTCCGGCGACGCGCAAGGCTCTGGCAGAGTGGAGAGTTGGAGGGCAGACCAAGGCCGTGTTCCAATGCGAAGGCGCATCAACGTTCACCAAGTTACAAGCGCGCGCCGCTGTATGCGGCGTCCCTGCGCTCCTCATTCAAGATAAAGGTGAGCCGACAGTTTTAGCTGTTGGGCCAGCCACCGCCAGCGAGCTGGAGTTAGTTACAGGCCAGCTTCAAACGCTTGACTGGCACTCCGTCGACGCTGTGGATGGACAAGGCATGGAATCGGAGAGTTTGACAACACAGAGGACATTAGCTTTGTCGCTGCTTCAGCAAGTACTCCACGCTGAGCCCGACACTGAAACAAAGAAAATTAAGCCCAACGCAAAGTGTCCTTGTGGCTCCTCAAAAAAATACAAGAAATGCTGCTCTTCAAAAGACTTGGCCAAGAAAGAAAAACAGGCAAATTTGAACAAAGTCCTGACCACAGTTCTGGGTAAGAGTGCCATGCCAACCACCAACTCATCGACTTCTGGACAGGCCCAGTTTCATCACGCACGTGGTGAGCGAGTTCTTGCTTTCCGCAAACAAGGAGAATATGGCGCCAAGAAATACATTAAGCCCTGACGAACAAGGACGAAAAGTCAGCAGCTGCCATCGAGGGGGGCTGGCAGCAAACAAACAGGGTCTTGCAAGGCCGGGCCTCGAGCTTAAGCGACGAAATTGATTCGTCGCGGGACGTTGCCGATCCCTGAAATAAACGAAGTCTGCATTCGGTTGTTGGCAGACGAACCAACTTATTTCACGATGCGGTCATGGAAGGATTGCAAACGGAAAGTAGAGCTGATGATACGTGAAGGATTCGATTTATCAGAGTCAAGAACTTCATGTTGACGTGCATGCTTTCTGTCTATCATCCATTGCTGCTGGAGGGGTGCTCACGACTACGGACCAGCATTGTGTATGTCCAACATAGTTATTACGTGTCGGAAACTAAACAGTATTATTGGAATTGTTTTGTAATTTTACGAAACAACATTGTCTTATGATTTGTATACCTGAGCAGCGAACCGTGTTGTGCATGAATAGAAGAGATTACTCATCATCACTGTCAGACGACACGTCCGAATATGTTTCACTGTCCGAAGACTCCGATGACGAAGACTCGCCCAGTATTAAGTGAAGCTCATGCATGAGCTCACGAGTTGTCTGCTTCAACTGTTTCTCGTGCCGTCCACCAATATCTTTCACGCGCTTCTCCAGCCGGTCGCCGAGGGATGAAGTATGAGCGGCCACGGCGTCAGTTATGACGCGAGTGCGTGAAGTCCACGTTGGATCACCAGACTTAGGCGCAGGATCATGCAATACTTGAACCCACTTTGGGAACATTTCCTGCCAGAGAGGATTGCAAGAGCCAGCCTGATCCCAGACGCGATGGCTGCGGCGCAATTGCGTTTCGATGTCGACGACAATTCCTGCCAGCTCCAGCTGACGAGCTTGTGCTTTTTGGTTGTTCACCCGCTCGTACGAATCTCCCATGAGAGCAATCAGCAGGTTCAACATTACCACAATCACCGTGAAGGAAAACATAACGAACAAGAACCAAAGCAGCCAAGAGTCCTCCGAAGCGTCGAATACATCTGGTTCGAATCCGCCCATAAGACCGCTCCATTGTTGCACAAACGACCGCAAGATAGTCGACTGTGAGTTGGGTGATTCACCTTTTGCATTGTGCAGCAGCACGAATGTCGAGTTTGTGAAACCCAGCAAAATGACAAATAGAATTAACATGAAAAATTTCATGTCCTTCAAGATTTCCACGATCATGCGCACAAGTGCACCTGTTGCTCGATGCGCTCGCATGTAGAACAAAAGCCGCGACCACGTCACAAGGCTCAAAAGGGATGCAGCCACCGTAACCTTTGATGATGAGACAAAATACATCGCAACCAGAACTTCCACTAGTAGAATTTGAATGATAGCAAACCACGTCCACAGCGAACGAAGGGCATGAGAGCGCTCCATCACCAATAGGATCGCCTGGCGGTAAATGTAGGTCAACGTGATGACTTGCAGTCCGAACATTACCACAACCTGCATGAAACGAAACCAGCCCCATTCACCATCGAGTGGAGTGATTTCAATATGCGTCATGTCATCCATGGTTAATGACAGCGTGGTGACAGTCGTGAGACAGACGAAAGCCATGTAGACGTAGAGCTCCGATCGGAATAAGCTAGCTGTGTGATGGGTCCATTTGAATTGGAGAATGGGGACGAGTGCGGGACTGTGAAGACAATCCTGGAGGTTTCTTTCGTAGAAGAGATGCTTGAACAACACAGGATGCGTCAAGTACGGAAGCGGGGCCTTTGCAGACACTGGTACCGTCTGCTGCAACTGAAAATTGCGTTGAGCGAGCTCGACGGCCTCCTGATAAGTGGGGTCGCGCTGCCAGTAGTTCGAGTCAATGGTTGCTTCCGCGGAACCATGTACAAGGGGCAGCATTTCGACAGCGACTTTGTCGTGAGCAAATGACCCGTTCGGTCCTGATGCCCCTTCCAAAGTTGCATCAGCAGTTCCGTCTCCTGAGTTCGCTGAGTCGGAGGGCCCACCCTCGGATGTGCTATTCTTCGCTGTAGACTCATCATCAGCCGTGCTGAACTGTCGCAAACGGCTTTGCTCGCCGTGGTGATGGTGGTGATGGTGGTGTCGATGGTGATGGTGGTGTCGATGATGATGGTGGTGATGGTGGTGGTGCGAGCGGTCCTTGGGGTGAGCACCCAATTGTCCGAACGGCGTATTCGCACCCTTCGCATTCGGAGCGTACAATCTCAAATTGGAGAGCAAACGGCGGAGTAGAGCAGGATAAATCACAGCAAGTTGTGGCAGAGAACAAGATATGCATTCTCGGTCAATGGGGTTGAGTGAGTCTTGCCTCTGGAGGATGTCCTCAACGAGCAACTCAACACACGCACGCTGCCGATGGTGAATCGCAACATCTAACGCAGTATTTTGGTCACTGTCACGCAAAAAAGCGACTCGTGCCGTTGTTTTGCTAGTAACCGAATGACTGCTGGATGTGATGTTGTCAGGCGCAGCCGAGTGCCTATTGGACCCAAGCAGTATTTTCACGATCGAGACCTTGCCAAGAGCGCAAAATATATGCAGCAAAGACTGCTTTTGGTCAAAATCTCGACAGTTCACGATGTGGGGATACATGCCCACAATCTTTCGCGCATAACCTTCTTCGCACAAATATGCAGCCATTTCCACGGAGGGTTGCCTCGAGACCAAGTCGTAGCTGCGAACTACATCATCGGAGGCAACAACAGCTCTGGCACTGTCGGCGGCAATCGAATTGATTGGACTGGGAAGGCACAGAGCCATATCTGACACCAGCAGCTCTTTTCCGTCGGGGCCAACCATGATCAATCGGCCACGATAAGTCCCAACAACGACGGTCTTGGTGCCTTGGAAAGCCACAGCCGACACGCGGTAGTCATAATCGACGCCCAGCTTCCGTTGGACTCGAAGTTCACGCACAGTTGGTGCAACTGTAAACTGCCAAAGTTTCTTAACATGAAATTCTGATCGTTGTTGAGCATCTTTTGGGTTCACGTCTTGCGAAAAGCGAGCCAAATTGTCTTTGCGCGCATTTGGGTCACAAGATCGAATTTTCACCAAGGTGACGCTTTTGTTGAAACCTCCAACTGCAAGATTACATCCTTCTGAACTAACAGCCAACGCGGGGATGGCCGTTGGAACGAAATAGTCACCGGCATACTCGTGTTGTGACAAGGCGTCTTCTAGAGACTTCACCCCGGCTTGTTCAATTCCAACGGTGCGCAGAAGGCTCCGGAGATCCTTGCGGCTACACGTCTGCAAATAAAGAAGTGGGTCACAGCGAAACCGCTGCTCCCGATCCTGTTCCGCACCGTCACCCGCGAAAAACACAGGGTCGTGTCGACCGCGCATGTCAGATAGACTACGTGTCGAGCCGTTGCGCACGGACTCCGATACTGATTGTCTGATGTCATCGTTCTCTTCGTCTTGATCTTGAACCAGCAACATGTACTCAAGGTGAGCTTTCAACACCTTGATGGCTCGTCTTTCTTGTTTGTTGCGGTCATTTGAGTCTAGAGACGCGGCGTCGCCCACAAAGCCGGACACGGGCCGTCTGCGATTCTGCATAAGGTTGTGCATGGAGAGAGCGGGAGTGAGCCCCTCGCTCCCAACATTTGTTTCGAAGCGTCGAAGCACTTGAGTGGGAGATGTCGAGCACAACGACACACTGAGCAAGAGTTCGTCGAGTGAGAAGAACGGATTCAATCTGTCCTTAACAACGGGTACAACTTGCGGGGTTAAGTCCCGCAAGAGGTCGCCTTGGGAGTTCCACAGTAAGACTGTTCCACCCGCACACGATGAAACCAGGCAGAAATTGCTGTTGGCGCGACGGCGATCGGCATTGGCTTCAGCAGCAGCTTTGGCTGCGGCCGTGGCATTAGCGAAGCCAGAAGTGTTCTTGGTTCCCTGCACTGAATACAGCAGTTGTGGGGCACACCGTCCCCAACCACGAAAATGACGGCTGGCCGCGAAATGTTGCACATCCTCGTGGTAGCGCGGGATCCACATCTCACGAACACACAGCACAGCAAAAGCATGTGCGAATTTGTTCTTGGCTGCTGCATCACTGTCGTCGCTGGGTGCGTCTTCGTCGACGTCAGTAATTTGAAACAGTGCTGTTTCCAGTTCAGCAGGCTGCGACATGGTTCTCTTGCGCCTCGTCGGGGTTGTTGATGAGGCACTTGACGTCGGTCCCAAACTATCCATCATTGCTTTGGAACTGGATTTTCGCAACAATGTGTCCAACATCACGCTGGAGCTTGATTTTCGTTTCAAACCGCTGGATTTTGGCCGGGAACTTGACTTCCGGGTTAGCTTTCCGGACAGCGGGCGTCCTTGCTCGCTGAAACTGTTCGCGGCTAACGAAGAGAGCATGGTCTCGACGGCCCCTCCTCCTGCCCGCCTAATCGACGGGTCAACTGATTCAATATCCAGTGCTCCGTCGAAGCTATGTGAACGCAAGTGCACTGCTGGTGTCATCGAAAAGCTAGGGTTCATCAACATGGTCAAAAATTCGCCTTTAAGAGCAAATCTCCGAGCATAGTAATCTTCATGCTGCTTTTCATCGTCGGACGGACGCGTTGCGGCGTGGGGATCATTCTCACACGTCAGTTGCCACAGAATGATCGTGCCATCACTTGCGCTTGTGACAGCCCGACCATGATCGCCAGTGCTGAGGAGGCGCGCGCCAGTGATTTTGATTGTGCATATTGGGTCGTCCAGGGTGTTGGCAGCTTTGGAACTGGCACTGCTTGGCGTTGAAGCGGACCGGTACCGTTTGGAAACAATGCCGCAGTGATCTAATTTTGCACAATATTCCGCCGTTGAGGTAAATACAAACATTTCTGGGTGTGCACTCGATCTGCTGCCGTGACTTGAACCGCGGCCATCTAAGCTATGAGCACGGCTTATGCCAACGGAACTGTTATGCCATGCAGCCAACCGTGACTTCTTTTTGGCACGAGGCGGCGCGACATCAGAGCAGAAAATATTCCAAACCACCGCAATAGCACTGCAGGTTGACAATACTCGGGAAAGTGGACGAGTCTCGCCCATGAACATCGATGCCGTCACCAAAGGATGTGGCTCAGACATGTCCATCGATTCCACCGCTTTCTCATGAAACTTGGCTTTGAACAAGTAAGAAGCGTCGTCACGGTTCCACACACGGATCGCAGAGTCCTCGCCCCCCGTTAGAAGCAGTCGTGGAGGTGCCACGGCATGCGAATTTTGTTCGTCGTCGAGCGCCGCGGTGGCAATCAACGACATCATGCGCTGCTTGCGGCCGACTTGGGGCGTGACATCCCGTGGAACCCGCTGCTCTTGCATGGACACGCACCGAACGCAACCAAATGCGTGGCCTGTCATTTCCTGACGAAGAGCTCCGTGTGAAATGTCCCACATAATAATGTCTGTATCATCGTCATCTTCGCTCACAAATACTAATTTTTCTTGACCGGGAACCAGGGCAATGTCTTTCAAACTGTGCACGTGCATCACAGGAACATGATTCTCATCTTCATCAGATAAGTCCGCCACCGTCTTTTGCAAGGCCGCGGATTCCAGATCCCACATCAACAGGCGTCGATCCGAGGAACACGTTATAATGCTACAATCGTCAGCAGTTACCGCAAGGCCCCAGATTGGATCAAGACTGCACTGAATGGTGTGCATGCACACGAACGCAAAATTGTGCGCCAAATTGACTGAGCCGTGTGAGAAGTCTCGTGCTACCCCTAGCAGTGAGCGTGCTGTGTCGTATGATCCAGATGAACTGGCACCCCAAATTTTGACGCACCCAGCCTTGTCGGACGAAATGACAAATTTGTCCTGCCGGTGCAATGTCGTAGTCACGCAAAGAACTTCAGCGCTATGACCTTCTAACCGTTGGCTGAACACAAACTTTGCCATTCTGGGCCTCCAGGTCCAGGCGCTTAACGTATGATCACCGGAAGCCGCAAGTAGGGTGTCCTGCGGACTTTTCATGAGGACCATGCTCCAAACAATAGCCGAGTGGCACGCCAATCTCTGCAGGACGGTTCGATGGTGCATCGATATCACGCAGATGCTTGCGTCATACGTGCCGGCGACACAAACTCGGTTGTCACTCTTGAGAACCAACGAATACACCCCAGAATGGAGTGTCACTAAATCACAAACGAACGTTCCGTTGTCCATATTCCACACTTTTATCGTCTTGTCTTGCGATGCTGTAACGATGAAATGTCGCGGGAGGCCATGATACTTGAGCTCTTCGAACGCACGTGGCTCCGCAGGCGACGGGCTTGAGACTGCACCAGTTGGGCGATTTAACCGCACGGACGGGCCTGGGGCAAAGGTAGCGCGATGGGTCTTTGATCGGTGCATAGTATTTTCACTGCTGCCGTCATGACTTGGCGTAGGATCCACAAACGGAAGAACTTCAATTTGATCGGTCAACCACGTGTACAAACGATACTGCTTGATTGATCGCTCTATACATTTGATTGCTGGGGCACCAGGCCCAAGGTGCAAGCCGGCCGTTCGAGATCTTTTCAGCTGAGGATGTACTCTTGAGGTCTTGGTTTTGCGAGTCTTCGAACGGTCAACAGGGACTTGGTTGTTACTCCCTGACGGCACGTCAAATGTCGACGTCGACACAGCTGCGCATGTCACGGGCTTCGAGTGGGCGTGCCCTGCAGTGTCGAGTGTGCCTCCAAGGACGTACTTCAGTTTCACATTTCCACGGGTTTTCCAAAGCGACACCGTTCCATCTCGAGACCCAACAACAATCGAGTCACTCCCACTGTCCGCAATACAAAAAAGATTCCCCTTCGAATGACTACACAAGCGTTCGAAAACGAGCGCTCCTTTTGTTGTTCCAGCGTCGGCTGCGTCACCGGCGAAGTCGGTAACAGACCCACCGATACTCGGGCGCTGGGAGGACGAGTTGGCTTCTGCGCTTTCGTCCGAATCGGAGTCCGTGTCTGCATCGCTGCCATTACTTGGAGGAGGTTTCCGAATGTTCGGTTTCCGAACGCTCGCCAATATGGACCGCAATGCACGCTTCTGGTTCTCAGACAAACCCAACCCTTCGACTTCGATTGATTTGGAAGACTTAGGTCGTGACGACTTACGTTGGGTTCCGGACTTTTTGGACCGGGAGAGGCGACGCCGCAGGCGAGATGCACCCCTCCCTCCTTTAGCGGAGCCTGGTCGCCGAGCCCCAGGCACACGTGATCCCTCATTCCCCTCATTCCCCTGCAGCGCTCGTCGCGCAACGCTGCGGAGTAACCCGCGCCTCCTCCTCGATGCACTTGTTCGACGTGTGCTATTTCGCTCGAACACGTCACTCTCGTCGTTGGAGTCGATGGCACGATGCAATCGATTCTGGCGAAGCGTCGGGTTCCGACGGAGGCTTGATAAAAAGCGCGCGCCTATTTCATTTTCGTGCTGCATTGCTCGCGTGGATGCAGGCACAGGGCCCGCACTAGCGCCTACTTACTCATGGTTCATGACTAGTCCTCGTGTCCAGTGATACTCGACACATTTGAATAATGATTCAATTTCTGCTCAACAATTGTTTCTCTAACAATGTGTCCAATCGTCCATCGAAAGCGGGTTGGCTCTCACTTTCTCAGATGTCTCCAAGCTGCAGGTTCACTTTGCTCGTTCTCTCACGACTGTGGCCGAGATATTCGATCTGTGTCAACTTGTGTGCTGCTTGTACTCCGTTGTCTTCTTGCACAGTGCCGCGTCAATTCTTATGCTCTCTGCCCACTTCATCGCCACAATGACGTAGCTGGACGGAGGACGGACGCTTCAACTCCGACGAACACCATTAGAGTCACACGTTGAATACCACTGTGATGACGAAATATGGCCCGTTGTCGTAATGTACAATGCGAGTCGCGTTGGACATTACATCTGCCTGCTATGCGGTGCCAAACCATTATTTCATGCCTCGTGTGTTGCGGAGTCTGCAGTGCCGTGTGTTACGATATGGCCTTTCTGTGCACGCGTTCCCAAGCAGCAAGCTTCGCAATTACCATCTCGTCGTTGGTCGTTGGTCGTTGGTCGTTGGTCGTTGGTCGTTGGTCGTTGGTCGTTGGTCGTTGGTCGTTGGTCGT
>ENA-OWNT01004135-OWNT01004135.1-seawater-metagenome-genome-assembly--contig:-NODE-4135-length-13020-cov-3.883875_pt1 | contig 13020 bp, 8 predicted proteins | sample MGYA00238136_ERZ651165 | MGnify/ENA primary metagenome ERZ651165 (study PRJEB26861, sample SAMN08777766) | seawater metagenome | isolation source: coastal seawater | place: USA: Florida | collected... | reverse complement strand
TCTTGAAGGGAATACTGCAGTTCATGGAAGAGCCAGAGCTGCCCACCTTGTGGAATCTACCAGGATGGGGTATTGCCACCCTCTTGGCTGTGGACACGTTCGTCATTGCCCTCTTCATGCAGATGGGATGGGGCGAGCTCGCACGTGCCGCAACCATTCACCGCACGCTGGTGCAGCAATGGGTCATGGAGAAGGCCTTACGCCTCACTGCCGGCAGCAGAGAGTTCGTGTCCACAGGTCAGATCGTGACACTGATGGCCGTCGACGCTGATCGAATTGCAATGGGAGTCATCTTTTCCCATTGGTCCTGGCTGTGCATCGGGCAGCTTGCCATCGTAATCTACTTCATGGTGTCCGAACTCGGAGGCTATGCCACGGCTTGTGCAATGGTTGTGGTGGTGATTATGATCCTTTTTCAGTGGGGCACCGCCGGCACGCTCCGCCGAGCGCGCGCGAAAACAACAAAGATGACCGACATCCGCGTCCGCCTAATCAACGAGATCATCCAGGGCATCCGCGTCATCAAAGCATACGCATGGGAGAAGGCCGCGATCAAGCAAGTCGAAGAAGCTCGTTCGACGGAGCTGTCAAACTTGCGCACGTTGCTGATATTGATGGGCGTGAATTATGCAGTGATGTTCATTGCGCCTGTGTTCGTGGGCCTCGTCGGCTTTCTGTCACTGGACGCGCTGATTGCTGCCGGTGTGAACATCACGGGTGAGGACGGGCTGCCGATCACTGTCAATGTCTCGACCGTGTTCACCACGTTCGCAGCGATCAATTTATTGCGCCTCCCCGTCAAGATCATCCCAATGGTGTTGCGGGCGCTAATTGAAGCCACCATTAGCTATCGTCGACTCAATCGACTCATGCACATGCCCGAGCTGGACGATCCGCGCATCCTGAACGGCAAGAAGGTTGCAGAGTTGCCCGATGGGACTGAAAATGCTGATTTACTCGTGAATCAAGCAGCACCAACCACTGCCATCAAGGTGTCGCGGTGCAGATTTTCATGGCACGTTGACGACGCAAAGGGCGAGGACGAGAAAGGTGCCGTTGATCGTGCGTTTTCACTCCACGTGGACTCGCTGCACATTGCCCAGGGCGAGCTCGTGTGCGTGGCCGGAGTCGTTGGGTCCGGCAAGTCTTCTCTGCTCAACGCACTTTTGGGGGAGTTAGTCCCCATCCGAACGACGAACGAGACCGTGTTTGACGTCTGCGGGGCGAGGAGCTACGTCGCCCAAACTGCATGTAAGTTTGTGTTGGCACTCAGTTTGGTGCATTCGTGTGATTCGACTTTCTTGTGGTGTGCGGTGCTGACACTTGTTTGCACTGAACTTGCGAACCCAGGGATTCAAAATTTAAGCATGCAGAACGTCATCACGTTTGGCAATCGATTCGATCAGACTATTTACGATCGAGTCGTCACTTGTTGCCAACTAAGGCCTGATATTGCCATCCTCCCTGACGGGGACCAAACAGAAATTGGTGAGCGTGGAATAAACCTCAGTGGTGGGCAGAAACAGCGCGTTGCCATTGCACGTGCGGTGTATCACAAATGCATCCAGCAAGCTGCACAACTTGGAGATGAAGAAGCTGCTGATGAGGGTCGGTCAGAGACGAGCATTTTCCTGCTTGATGACCCACTGTCCGCTGTCGACCTCCACGTCGCTTCTGCGTTATTTGATGAAGTCATCGCGAATAAGGAGATGATGGGTGACAAGACCCGAGTTTTGGTGCTGAACTCGCATTATCATTTGATGCGACGCGCTGATCGTGTGATCGTAATGGCGGATGGCAAGGTCGCCGCCGTTGGGACGTATGCGGAGTTGGAGAGCAATAGCTCACTGTTCAAGTCTATGATTCAAACACGCGAGGCGGAAGATGTTGAGCAACAAGACGCCTCTGTCGACACTGCAAGCTCGACATCGGCGAAGCCAGCGGTGAGCAGTGCAACTGACAGTACGCCTGCCAAAGATGAAGGAGGAGATGACGTGCCGCTGCCACACCCAGCAGTCGAAGCCGCGCCGCGTCCTGAAGCCTCGGAGGAGGATCAGGATGGCGTTCTCGTCGCCAGCAACTCCACAAATACGGAAGCAATCACAGTAGCACAAGAGCCCGAGAAAGATGATGCCAAGCCCGAAGGTGATACTGGAGATGCGGCCAGTGAGGAGGACGATGCACCTTCCAAGCTCATACAAGCTGAAGAGAAGTCAGAAGGAGCAGTTACGTGCAGGACCTACGTCGCATATTTCCAATCCGCTACGATGAAGATGGGACTGTGTGTCTTTATCACCGTGGTTCTGTCGTTTGCAGTCGCCCAGACCGCCAGGACGCTTGACGACTGGTTTCTGGCGGAGTGGGCGAATGGCACGGCTCCGCTGTACGAGTCGCTCTACGGTGGATTTGCTGGCGTAACTTTCGCGCTCTACATCATTTCCTCGATTTCTTTCATGGTGGTGGCAGTGGCGGCGTCGAAGAACTTTCACAATCATGTGTTCGCTGCTGTCCTGGCTGCTCCCATCAACTTGTTCTACGACGTGACTCCAGTGGGTAGAATCCTAAATCGTTTTGGCAAGGATATTGATCAAATTGACATTTTGGTACGTACTTGCCGCGCACCATCGAGTCACGCTCGGTTGTTACCTGACATTTGCTGACGGGTCAATGTTGTACATGCCACAGGTCCCAGACTACCTTATCCAATTCCTCCAGAACAGCGCGTTTTTTGTGTCGGCGATCGTCATGTGCATCATTGCCACGCCATGGATGGGTCTCGGTCTAATTCCGCTCATCATCATTTTCCTCTTCCTTGGCTCTTTCTTTCGGAGATCGATCCGCGAAATGAAGCGCATCGAAGCCGTGTCGCGATCCCCGGTTTACTCATCTTTCACGGAGGCGTTGAACGGCGTCAGCACGATTCGCGCTTTCAAGGTGAGTCGCTCTTTAATGCGTGGCTCGGTGTGCAGCTCCCGTGGTCCATCGCCGAGGTTTTTCTCACACATCTCTCTGCGGCATGTCTCACCTCCGATCTTGGTTTTGTTCAGAAATCCCGCATCTTCATCGATGCTCACGCAGCAAAAGTCGATTTCACGAACGGCGTGTGGATGACCAACTGGTTGGCAGGCTGCTGGTTTGGTGAACGAGTGGACACCATTGGCGCGTTCATTGTGTTGGGCGTGGGGCTCATCGCTACTCTCGTGAACGACCCGGACACCACGGCCCTCGTCGGACTGGCCCTGACTTTCACACTGCAGTTCATGTCACTTCTTCAGGTATGTACAATCTCATCAAAATGTGTGTCATTCAAGCCATTGACCGGGCGTACTTTGTTTGTTCTCCTTTTGCAATTTTCTGTTGCAGTGGACTGTTCGAGTCTTCATCGAAACGGAAACCAACATGATTGCGGTCGAGCGCCTCAATCACTACGTGATCAATGTCCCGGCCGAGCAGTCTACGACAATTGATATGCCGGAGGAGCAGTTGAGCACGGTTGTGGAACCTGGAGCAAGCAACAGCACGGAGTTGGTGGAACTCGGTGCGGCTGGCAGCAAGCGTACACCCGCGTGGCCTGTTGAAGGTACCGTGTCATTTGAGAATTTCGTGATGTCTTACCGCCCTGGGTTGCCAACCGTCCTTCGAGGCATCACGTTGCACATCCAAGGACAAGAAAAAGTGGGAGTCTGTGGGCGTACTGGTGCTGGAAAATCAAGCCTCATCGTCGCCCTTCTTCGAATTTGTGAAGGCTCCTCGGGCCGTATCTTGATTGATGGGCTTGACATCCGCGGTGTGCCGTTGCGGAAGCTGCGCAGCCACATCACCTTGATACCGCAGGAGCCGTTCTTATTCAGCACTGATATCCGGCGGAACTTAGATCCGTTTGACGAGCATTCGGACGAGGAGGTGTGGGACGTATTAAAAGCAGTATCGCTGGAATCGCAAGTGCGAGAGTTTGAGGGCCAGCTGCAGCACAAGCTGACGGACAATGGTGGAAACCTTTCTCAAGGCACGCGCCAGATTATTTGCATGGGGCGTGCTTTGCTTCGCCACTCCAAGATCATCATCATGGACGAGGCCACCGCTTCTGTGGATTCTAGCACCGACAACGCCATCCAAAGGATGATTGTGAGCAATTTTTCTTACGCCACTGTGTTGACGATCGCGCACCGTATCAACACCATTATGAACAGCGATCGCGTGGCTGTGTTGGACCAGGGCGTGGTGGTGGAGTACGACAGCCCGACTGCACTGCTGCAGAAGGGCGACGGTCATTTTGCCTCCCTCGTTAGTCAAATGAACGCAGACGAGTCGCAGTCGCACTAAGAGCCGCAGTGTGACGCCGTAGGTCCAGTCGACTGCATTCGAACCAATTATTTTATCAATGTCACAAGTAAAAATATTCACTGACGCAAAAAAGACATGTGACGCTCGTCTTCATTGTCCCGAAAGATGTTATTGATATTTGGGAACCATATGCATCACAGGAACATCTTCGGGTTGTGCATGTGACTCCGTTTGACAAGGTGTGTCATGGTGGCAGATTGTGGAAGTGCACTCCATCTATCTGATGCTGGTATGGTATCAATACAGACGGCGTTGATTGCGGAAGTGCACATTCTAAATGATTCGTCATTAAGCTATCCATAGCTTCATCATCATACATGTACTTTGGAAGTGCACAGCCTTTAATTGATTCTTGCAAGCGATTGTGGTTATAACGCAAGTATAGCATGGAAGTGACATGAAAGTGCACTGGAAGTGGCTCGTATGTTGTCGATATGATACCAAGCACAACAGACATAGCCACCATTGGTGGAGCTACTGCCCTCGATTGAATTTGATGACAGCTACTGGGAGGAATGCGAGAAAACATTGCGATGAGTATTTTGCTGGGTAAGTAAAGATCGAGAAAAACAAAGAAACCGAAAGACAAATTTGACTTCACTATTGTGCATTTCGTAAGGCGTTACGGATCGTGAGAACTCGGAGGTTTGCTGCAGAGAGAGAGAGAAAGAGAGAGAGGCGGAGATGGAGAGCGTGTTGTTGATGTCGTCTTTCTTCCTGTGTTGTGTGTGTAGCCATGACCTCGAGTCGAGAGCCATGACATCCATCCATCGCGATGCTGACATTCATTTGATTGAGAAGATAGTGCAACCCTGGCACCTGGCCGCGGCAGTCCTCTGACTCATCACCCGGTTGAAAGCATATTTCCATATACCGTGCATTTGGTTTTCTACATTACTGTCCAGCGTTATCGCACTATTATTCACTATTTTCTTTTGGGTAATTAAAAGTGTACAGTACTATAAAATTGGTAAATAGAATGAACGAACGAACGAACGAACGAACGAACGAACGACGTTGCTGCGTCATCAAAGCGTTGACGACGTCGTTCGTTGTTCGTCGTTCGTTGTTCGTCGTTCGTCGTTACGTTCGTCGTTCGTCGTTGTTGTTGCGTCGAATGAAGGCCGATGAATGACCTCGAAAAGTCGCACAGTAAGCAGAGGGCATGTAGTGTAGTGTAGTGTAGTGTAGTGCAGCCTAACCCCGAACTATTAGTCGTTCGTTGACTTGTTGTGGGGTGGGGTGGGATGCAGTTGGTGTGATGTGGTCGAGGCCGTGGTGAGCCGGCCAGCACTGCTCGGAAGATCAGAAATGCAGACACAGTCCCCCGCCCCCCGCCCCGCCAGTGGCCCTCGCCCACCGCCCTCAAGCTAGTCGTTGTTGCTGTGGTAATAGTTAACTAGAGTGGGTACACTTGTCCTCAAGGGTAGCCCCCGGCGTGAACTTTCTCGCCGAACAACGGACGTGCGGACAAGATTTTGTGCCACAATTTGTCGCGGACTTGCTTTCTTGTTGCGGGCGGCCCCGTGGCAGACGAACGCACTCCCCGTGACGGGAGGGAGTCCGAAACAAGGGCACTTTGTTTTCTTGCGTTTATTCGTTATACACGTGACTGAGGACTGACGTTGAAGCAATGTGTTTCTAAAACTTCACCCAATGGGTGACGCAACTATTCACGGTTAGACCTGCGTTCCTCCAACACCAATCCGCGGCGCGATGGAAGAAAGGAGCGACAAGAGCCGACGGCGAGCGGCCTACAAAGATGCGCGGTCGACGTTCAAGGAGTCGCTACTCAAATTTTACAATGAGCATGCTCCATCGAAAGGTAACACCTGTGCACTCGCTGCCATGACTCCATTCACTGCTGCGCCGCCGCGTGCCGTGTGTCCATTCTGAACGTACGTTTGCTGTGTTTCCGTGTAGCGCACAAGGTTTCGGCGATCATGAAACAATTCCGTGGGCGAGAGCATAAAATTGTTTCTGGTATCCGAAAGAAGTATGGAGTTGATCTTGAGAAGGTTGACCAAACGTTGTTGGACACGCTTGCCGGTGGAAGCGGCTCGAACGAGAGCGACCCAGTGAGAAGCAATCGCAGAGAAGAATCTCGGAAGTCGACGCACGCCGCTGCGACTCCAAATCTGGCCGACCGGCAGCAGCCTCCGCAGCGCAGGACCTCTACTGCTCAACACCCACCAAGTACTTCTCCAAAAGTGAAAGCTGCGGCCCGCAAGTCCGCGTCGCGCCACAACCTTCTCGAAGGGCTCCCTGACAATTTCAACGCTTTGGAAATCGGCGAACCATCGGCCTCGCCTGCGCCTCAACAGAAACTCCCACAGCCGCAGTCTCAAGCCCCGGCTGTTTCAGGAACTTTGTCCAGACATGGCAGCCGCAGCAGCATTACTTCCCGAAGACCACCCGCCGATGGTAAGCCCGAGATTACTGGTCCAGTTACCCGGACCGCGCCAGTGGACAACCACACGCCGCACCACAAGCCGTTATCGCGGCGACAATCGAAGACCACGATCACAATCACGCCCAAGACGAAAACCAAAACGAGTGCTGAACCAACGTCTGGTGGCGGCGCAGCTCCAGAGTCTGCGTCATCCGGCAAAAAGGCTGATGCAGCCGCCGGCACTACATCCGGCAAAAAAGAAAAGCCCCACGTGAAGTTTAAGCCGGAGCTGAAGAATCGAGCCAAGATCAAAGTCAAGGGCTACAAAGAACTCCGCTACATCGGCAAAGGCAAATTTGCCACAGCCTACAGGGCTATTCGCGTCGCTGATGGCGAGCCCGTGGCATTGAAGCACATCCACGGCTATGCGAATTTGAAGGACAAACAGAAGCGCCGGCAGCACCAGGAGATTCGCTTTCTGCAAAAGCTGGAGCACCCCAACATCGTCCATTATTTCGATAGTTTCAAGCACGAAGGGTCTCTGATCATCGTGTGCGAATGGGCAGCGGCTGGTGACCTGAAACGACAGATTCAGAAGATCGTGGCGAAAGGGAAATACCTGTCGGAGCTCAACATCTGGAAATACTTCCATCAAATCACGAGTGCCGTGCAGTATATGCATGAGCATCGTATTTTACACCGAGACTTGAAGCCTGCCAACATCCTGCTGACCGCGAAAGGCCAGATCAAGGTCACAGACTTTGGGCTGAGCCGCGGCATGAGCGACGGCACAGCAGTGATTTACTCGAAAGTTGGCACGCCTCTGTACATGGCACCGGAAGTCATTATCGGCAAGGGCTATGGGTACGTTGTCATGCTGTTTGTGTGGAAATTCCTTGGTTCCACTGCGTTTCTTTGATCATTATCTTGCGCCGGACCACAGGTGGGCGAGCGACATCTGGAGCCTCGGGTGCATCCTGTACGAGTTGACAAATCTGACAAACCCGTTCCGGGAAAAGGGTCTTGACCTCAAAGCTCTCTTTCAGAAGGTCTGTCGGGCTGAAATACCGTCAATGACCGGCCCGGGAACAACAGAGGACCGATACTCGGATCATTTGAGATCGCTAATCACCAGGATGCTGCAAAAGAACCCCGAAAAGCGACCATCGATCACTGAAGTGGTGGATTTCTCTCGCAATATGCTGTCTGCGCTTGCGCGTCGTCGAGTTGCGCGAGCAAGCTCGTCACAGTCCGCATCAGACGCCGCGAGCTCATCAAGGTCCAAGGCACAGAGCCCGAAAAGAGCGTCGGGCGAAGAGTGAGATGCATTTGACACACGGCATGTGGCATGCAGATCTGCGATGTATGATATGGCCGACCGACCGCTTCCCTCATCTGCACACCATTCGGGAGCAAGTTGAGAAGACTCGACAGCAGGACAGCAACTGGCAAAAGCAAATCGAGAGGGTAGATGCACTTATAAATTACGTTGTCCACCCTGACTCCACGCACCGGTACGCACACTCCCAGGACAGCGATGTTTACTTGAACGGATCAGTCCATGTGGACTCCCCAGTCTCAGTGTTGTACCAATACGTCATGCCAGATTCTTCATCTTTATGCTCCACAAACGTCTTCGCGAGCGACTTCTTCTTGGCCTCCGGTTCCTCTGCTTTGGCCTTGGCTTCCTCCATCTGCTGCGATTTGTATTCACGTTTCAACCTCTGCTCGCGCTCGTATTTCGCCCACGTGGCATCTAGTTTGACGACGTCTGCCTTGATCCACTGTGGTGCTGAGTTGCTAATCAAGTACCACAATATTTCCGGATGTTCAGCGTCCTCACGCTCTCCGTAAATGTGCACGACATCCTCGCGCACCAGCGACTTGATGACAGCCGCACCGTCGCGTGGACTGTCGAGCACTTCAACGTCATCGGCGATTTCACTTCTAATAGTGCCATCTTTCCGATATGATGTGTCTTCGTACTGGTCGTTGCGGTTCAACGCCTTCCCGGTCATACACTTGTAGTAGACGTCGAGGACGTCCAGATTTCGGAGGCGGTTTTGCCGAGTCCGCGTTGCCTTCAGCCAATAACTTTCCCCCAAAACGCAATCACGCATTTGCCTCTGTAGTTCGAACGCAGGGAACAGCATGGTCCGGTTGCGCTTTTCGGACTCCCGCCATTCGTTGAGGTCGATGGAACCACCCCCATCTTTGTCGTAGCGGTTGATAAATGTCTGCAAGTTCTCATCTAGCTTCCGCTTGCCGTACACCATGAGGATGAGTTCGCGAATCTCATTGTGCTCGATGGTGCCACTGTTGTCGTTGTCGAAGAGGTCGAACGCAAACTTGACGAGGATGTCGTGTTTCATTGTGCAGTAATTGTAGATCCCGGCCAAAAACTCTCCAAAGTCGAGGGAATTCTTGCCGCCTGACGACTTGTCGACGTCCATAATTGCAAATGCGCGCTGCGCAAATGTTGAAAACTCGAGATCGAAATAGTCGAAGAACCTATGCAAGCAGTGTGGGCGGTTAGTGACGTCGGAGCACACCCTAATAAGAGCGGCGAAGGAGCGTGCAGCATATCATGAGCGAGCGAACGAGACATGCACGTACTCGTCGAGGGAGACACCGCCTTCTAAATCTTGATCCACCTTTTCGAACACCCGGTAGAAGCGCTTGGCTTCCTTGTCATCCATGCCTAGTTTATCGAAAAACGGCCCGAGGTTCGCGGCGGCCGCCTCGAAGCGATCATCGAAGGCAGAGTGACAGACGCCCATTGCCGAACGATTGCCGTTCAGTCAAACACGCTAGAGTCAGCGAGTGCTGGGCACGTGACGACCCAGACACACTCACGTATGCGGCAGTGGAGGGAACACGGAGGTCACTGACGTTGGTCGTGGGCGCCGATACACTCACACACACACACACACACAAAATTGAGAACGGTGTCACTATCTCAAACTTGCAAAAATGAACAGCACAGAAAATTCAGCCATCCATACCATAACAGATACACGCAGAGAAGCAAGAACATAATCACGACCAGACAGCAGACACAGCTACACCAACAGACACGCGTGGAAAAGCAGCAACACCAATAACCAACCGACCCACCAACCAACGACCAACAACCAACGACAGGCAACAGACAGGCGAACAGGCAACCAACCAACCAACCAACCAACCAACCAACCAACCAACCACGCTATGATTATACCAACCAACCAACAATGCAACCAACCAACCAACACTGTAACCAACCAACCAACCAACTTTCCCATCAACCAACCAACCAACCAACAATGCAACAAACCAACCAACCAACCAACCAACCAACTTTCCCATCAACCAACCAACCAACCAACAACGCAACAAACCAACCAACCAACCAACCAACCAACTTTCCAACCAACCAACCAACTTTCCAATCAACCAACCAACCAACCAACCAACCAACTGACAATGCAACCAACCAACCAACTGACAATGCAACCAACCAACCAACCAACCAACAATGCAACCAACCAACCGACGGCAGAACGAACGAACGAACGAACGAACCAACCAACCAACGGCAGACGGCAGACGAAAAGGTAGCGAGCGATCGATCCGTTGATTGATTGCATTGACGGCTGCGAGCTGCGACGGCGTTTCACTCACTCACCCACTGTCACTCACTCACTCACACAGAAACGCATTGCCACCATCAATTCAATGTCAATGTATTCCTATTTCAAGATATATCCGTCTTCACTTTCATTAGTTGTTATATTCTCTGAAAGTGTATCCTTATTCGGGAATACGTCGTCACAAGTGCACTGTCGCTGCAGCAGTGTCCGTCCCACGATACCAACGTATTCCTATTACACGGTATGTGTTTACTCAGTATATCACTCGTGTTATGATATCTATGATTGGGAATATGTGGTTTCAGAGTGGGAGCTGCGCAATGTTGTGAAATTGTGGGATTCGATGTACTAGTAGAAAGCGGTATTGTAAATGACTGAATAGAAGTAAGGCAATGAGTCAGTGGGTAAGTAAGGGATAAATGTGGATGACGACAATGTGTCGAAATACAGAAAACGTAAAACTAAAAGTACCCCCATTGTCCATTAGAAAATCATGATTTTGATTGTACTGAGTATTGTATAATACGGAATTTTAAAATTGTGACTTTCAATGGGTATATGAGTGAGTTTCCAACAAATGTGGAAATGCTATGTTTCATAGTACTGAGTACTGAAGCGTTAAGAGCCAGTTTTTGCACTGGCGGACGGCGAACGATGACGACGACGACGACGATGACGACGACGACGATGACGACGATGACGTTGTCGTTGTCGTTCGTCGTTGTTCGTTGCTTCGTTGCTTCGTTGCTTCGTTGGTATCTTTCTTTGGCTGTTGATTGAGGCAGCGTTCCTGGCTTTTGGCACGTTGGCTTGTATGCAAGGAATGACGCGTGTAAGGGTGTGTATGTGTATGCCATGGAACGCGTTTTGTTTTCGTTGAGTGTGTACGTGTGGTCGTCGACTGTGATTGATGCTGCGGTTGGTGGTGTTGTTCTGTTGTTGTTGTTGCGTTGGTGTCTTTGCTCTTGGACGGATTTGTCTAGTTGGATGCAGCGGGAAGTGTGCTGTGCGGTTCTTTTGTGAGCTTTGGGAGAGAATGTGTTTGTACACGAGTATGATCGACTGTCGCACGAGTGTTCAATGTTGTTGACTGTGCCTGCTGCCGGCGTTTGATGTTGTTGTTGTCGCCTTGGTGTCTTTGTTTGAGTTTTGTCACGTTGGCAGTTAGCACCCTTCGCAACACTGAACAAGGTGAGAACTTGACTGTGGCGGTTCATGAATTCGTCAGTGGCCATAGGACGAGTGTGCCATGATGGCATGCGATGTTGTGCTTTTGGTTTTTCTCTTTCGTTGCCGTGTTTGATCCACGTGCGACGAAACCGAATTCTTGAATCGGCGAGAAAACTGTCGGATGTCTACTGCAACAACAAAAATATTGTGGCTGCGCGCACTTATTTGCGACCTTGGTCACTTGAGTTGCGCAGAAAGTCCAACCCTCGCCTGAATTCATGGCGCTCAGGCGCGCTCCGCGTGCGCTGCTGCTGCAACACCTCGACTCAAGTCTCCTCTCGAACATTTTTTCGTTCCTTCCGGGAGCGGAAGTAGCCGGCTTGTGCCTTGTGTGCGCACGCACGAACCGTGTGATTCAGTCCTCAGAACCGCTCTGGAAGTTCCTGTTCTTGCGTGATTACCCGTCAACAGAGTTCCCAGAGTTGAGCTACCTGCACGATGGCATCACGCAACTTGACCGTTCGTTTTCACAGCCACGCAATGCAGCGCTCGTCGGGCAAGTTGCAGGAAACCTGAGACTCTATCAGCGCGCGTTTGCCGTGTCTGAAGCCCGACCGCGCCACTGGGAGTGCCTGTCGGCCTCTCTCAAGCCGCGGGGTCCTTGCGCTCGTCAAGGAAGTGCTGGCTGTGTCCTTCGGGTCCGTGCATCTCCCGGACAAGAGTTCCTCGCCGTGTTCGGAGGCTGGAAAGCGGAGCCTCCCGCCATCGACAGCGATTTATGGGTTGCGGAGCGAGCAGAGAACCAGATGACGGGTCAAAGCGGACCCACGACGTCGCCGCGGCGTGAGTGGCTGTGGGCACGCGTGCGGTTGCGTGGACAACGTCGCCACTCCACTTACGGCCATTCACTGACCGCGGTTGGCGACGGTGGCGTTGTGGCGTTCGGTGGTGTCACTCAGGGCGGCTACCAAGGTGAAGTCAACACCATTACCTACATTGACGTTGCAAAGGAAGACACCAGTTGGTGCGGGCGATGCTACGTTGCTCACGGCGGCGAGCTAACAGCTCGTGCATATCACTCTGCGACGTGGGTTGAGCGCGATAATTCCATGGTTGTGTTCGGAGGTTTTGATGACTCTGGTGCCATTGGTGCATTGGAAATGTTCCATGTTAAGGTTTGGTTGGAGCGTTGCATGCATGAGTTGTGTCTCTAGCACAGCACGACACGTGTCGCGGTGACAGAGTTTGCGTTGTGTGAATGCTTGCTGTTGGGTATCGCTGACTCGCTGTATACTTTGTGCATTGTGCGTGTGGTAGATACATGAAGACGCACCGGGCACACCGATTTTGAGCGTAACCCCCAAGCCCTGTGTCACACTCGGCCCTGAACCTCCTGCGCGGTTCGGACATTCTGCGACACTTCTTCGAGGATCGTTCCTCGTCATCGCCGGCGGCTCCACAGGTTCATCGAACTTCAAAGGC
>ENA-OWNT01004134-OWNT01004134.1-seawater-metagenome-genome-assembly--contig:-NODE-4134-length-13025-cov-6.154773_pt1 | contig 13025 bp, 6 predicted proteins | sample MGYA00238136_ERZ651165 | MGnify/ENA primary metagenome ERZ651165 (study PRJEB26861, sample SAMN08777766) | seawater metagenome | isolation source: coastal seawater | place: USA: Florida | collected... | reverse complement strand
GTCGCGGTGCGCCGGGCGTTGACCCCGTGGGACCAGCCGACGGACGAGACCGACGCCGACGGGCGACCGGTGCTGCACCGCCTACACGGCTTCGTGATGGAGCCCAGGGGGCCGCTGCCCGAGCGCTGGTTCACGCCGCTGAAGGAAGCGGAGGCGGCCGCCGCGGGTCTGCCTCTGTGGAGGAGCGGCCCGGACCTCGTCCCGGCGGGCCCCCCTCCGCGCACCTGGCAGGAGGTGGGCCGCGGCCTCCTCGGCCTCCTCGCCGGCCGGGCTGAACTCTGGGATGATGGACCCCGTTCATGAGCGACCCGTCGCCCCAGGAGTCCCCGCTCGCCCCCGTCGAGGTGCCCGGAGCCACCACCGCGTGGCCCCCCGAGCTGGACATCGATCCGTACCTGTCGGCCATGTTGCCGCGGTTCGGCCTCCCCATGCGGGCGGTGGCGCGGCAGTTCTTCGACCACATCGAGGGCGACGAGCAGGACCTCGCTCCGGTGCGGGACGCGGCCCGTGACGGCTCGGTCGTCTACGTGATGCGCACCCGCTCCGTGCTCGACTACCTGTTCTTCAACCACTTCCTCCGCAAGCACGACCTGCCCCTGGCCCGCTTCGCCAACGGCGTGCGCACGCTCTTCGCGGCGCCGATCAAGGAGCAGCTCAAGGTGGCCTGGGCCCGGCTCCAGCAGCGCCGCTCCGGCGCCTGGCCGCTGCCCGATCCCATCGACGCCGGCTACCTCGGCGAGCTCGTCGGCCAGGGCACCCCGTCCCTCGTGTTCCTCAAGCACCGCCGCCAGCTGCTCGGCCCCCAGGTGAACAACACCACCGACGTGGTCGAGGTCCTGGTGGAGATGCAGCGCAAGCGCGAGCGGCCGATCTTCCTCGTCCCCCAGGTGATGGTCTGGGAGCGCGCCCCCGATCGCACCCACCGGGGCCTGCTGGACGTCCTCCTCGGCGACCCCGAGTCGCCCTCGCGGGTCCGCAAGCTGCTGCTCTTCCTGCGCAACCAGCGCCACGCGGTGGTCCGCATCGGCAAGCCGGTGAACCTCGCCGAGTTCCTTGCAGAGCACGAGGGTCAGCCGGATGCGCGCGTCGCCAAGAAGCTGCGCTGGCTGCTGCTCGGGTTCCTCTACCGCGAGCGCAAGGTGGTCAAGGGCCCCAACATCCGGCCCCGCCGCTGGCTGTTCGACCGGATCCTGACCGAGCCCAAGGTCCGCCTGGCCATCGAGCTCGAAGCGCAGCGGGACGGCAAGTCCCCCGCCGCGGTGGAGAAGCGCGCCCGCAAGATCCTCGACCGCACCGGCGCGGACTTCCGCATGGGCGTCGTGATGGCGATGAAGTCGCTCATGGACGTCATCGTCAAGCGCATCTACTCCGGCGTGGAGTTCGGGGCGGAGGATGCCGAGCGCATCCGCCAGGCCTCGCGATCCGGAACGGTGCTGCTGCTCCCCTCGCACCGCAGCCACTTCGACTACCTGCTGCTGAGCTGGCTGTTCTTCTGCAGCGGGATGATGCCGCCGCACATCGCTGCGGGCATCAACCTGTCGTTCTTCCCGATGGGGCCGATCTTCCGGCGGTCCGGCGCGTTCTTCATCCGTCGCAGCTTCGCGGACGACGCCCTCTACAAGACCCTGCTCGACCACTACATCCGCGCGATGACCGCGGAGGGGTACACGCAGGAGTTCTTCATCGAGGGCACCCGCAGCCGCACCGGCAAGATGCTGCCGGCCAAGATCGGGCTGCTGTCCACGTACGTCGAGGCCATGGCGGATCGTGTCGCGCCGGACATCCAGATCGTCCCCATCTCCATCGCGTACGAGAAGGTCGTGGAGGAAGGCTCGTACCGCCGCGAGCTGACCGGCGGCGAGAAGAAGGCGGAGTCGGCGGGCGAGCTCGTGAAGGGCGCGCAGGTGCTGCGCCACCGCTTCGGCCGCGTCTACGTGAGGGCGAACCACCCCATCAGCCTCAAGGAGGCGCTGGGGGTGCTGCGGACGCCCTACAAGGACCTCGATCACGACGGCCGCAAGGCGTTCCTCAAGCGCCTGGGCAGCCACCTGGTGGCCGAGATCCAGGACGTCACGGTGGTCACCCCGTCGACCGTGGCGGCGACGATCCTCCTGACCCACGACAAGCTCGGCATCACCCGCGACAGCTTCGACCGCCGGGCCCGCTTCCTGCGGCGGATCCTGGATGCCCGCGGCGCGCTGTTCTCGGACGCCTGGCACTTCCCGGACGACGCGCTGGCCGAGGCCGTCTCGATGTTCGAGGAGGCGAAGCTGGTGGAGACGGTCGAGGCCGAGTCCGAGGGCGACGCGATCTACTCGATCACCCAGGATCCCGCGGCCCGGATGACGCTGGACTACTACAAGAACAGCATCCTCTTCCACTTCGTTCCGGCGGCCTTCGTGTGCACCGCGCTGGCCCTGGCGTCCGACGTGGACGAGCCAGAGACGCTGGCCGCCGTGAAGCGCCGCTTCGACTTCCTGCTGCGCCTCTTCGACCAGGAGTTCTTCTTCCACCCGGACCTGCCCCACGAGCACCTCGTGGCCGAGGCCGGGCGACTCCTGCAGGGGGAGGGGATCGTCGAGATCAGCCTCGCCGGCGGCGTCACCAGCCCCGGTGGCCTCGCGCCGGTCGATCCGGACGGACAGACCCGACGTCCCCCGCCGCCCGCGCAGGACGAGCTGTGGGACCTGGCCGCCGATCCCATGGCCGACTCGATCCACATCACCGTCGCCCACCGGCCCAAGGCGCGGCTGCTCATTGCGACCCTGCGCAACTTCTTCGAGGCCTACCACGTGGTCCTCGAGGGCGCGCAGGTGCTGCGCAGCAAGGGCCCGATGCCGGAGCGCGCGCTGGTGGACGAGCTGCTGCGCGCCGGTCAGCGCCTGTTCCTGACCGCGGACGTGACCCGCGCCGAGGCCGCGAGCAAGCAGAACGTGACGAACGCGGTGCGGCACTTCCGGCAGCGCGGCGTGCTCGTCCCGGTGGACGGCAAGGACGGCCGCGACGCGCCCCTGGCCCTCGACGAGGCCGTGCACGAGGACTACAGCAAGCCGCTGCGCCGCCTCTTCCATTCCCGCTCCCTGCGCCCCGACGACGGCGCGCTCTATTAGGGCATGCGGCCAGATCCCGTAAGCTCCCGGGCGATGGCCAGCAAGAGCAGGGACAGAAGCCGCATCGCCATGGTCTGTGGCGGTGGCGGGATCATCGGCGGTGTGTTCGAGGTCGGCGTGCTCCGCGCGCTGGACCAGGCCCTGGGCGGCGGCGTCGTCAACCGGTGCGACCTGTACGCCGGGGCCAGCGCGGGCGCGCTGGTCGCCACCCTGCTCGCCTCGGGCATCACCCCGCGGGACATGGACGACGTCATCGTCCGGGGCGCCCGCAACCGCAAGAACCTGCCTCCGCTCAAGCGCACCAGCGTCTACGGCATCGACATGGCCCAGTGGGTGGCCGCGGCGGCCCGGTTCCCGTTCCAGATGGCCGCGAGCTTCGGCGCGAGCCTGCTCCCCGGCGAGTCCACCCGCCCGGCGGACGCGCTCTTCGAGGCGCTGCGCGTGCTGCCTCCCGGCGTCTTCACGAACAAGCCGCTCGGTCGCTTCGTGGCGGAGGGCCTGGCCGCCATCGCGCAGCCGGACTCCTTCCGGGACCTCCCGGCGCAGCTGTTCATCCCCGCCATCAACCTGGACACCGGGCACCGCGTGGTCTTCGGCGAGCCCGGCGCGCAGGAGGTCCCCATCAGCCGGGCGATCCGCGCCTCGGCGGCCGTCCCGCTCCTCTTCAAGCCCGTGCGCATCGCCCACCAGGACTTCGTGGATGGGGGGATCGAGCGCAACCTGCCCGTGGACGTGGCGGTGAAGCACGGCGCGAGCCTCGTCATCGCCATCAACCCGATGGTGCCGGTGGTGAACGATCCCGCCGCCGAGGGATCGCTCCTGCGCGGCTACAGCTACCTCGCGGACCAGGGGCTGGGCGCCGTGGCGGACCAGATGCTCCGGCTGATGATCCGCAGCCAGGTCGTCTACGGCCTGCGGGAGCTGAAGGACCGGTTCCCCGAGGTCGACATCGTCCTCTTCGAGCCCGAAGCGCACGACGCGACCGTCTTCCGCTACCACCCCATGCGCTACAGCGCGCGCCAGCTCGTCGCGAAGCACGCCTTCGACCGGACCCGCGAGCGCCTCGAGCGCGACAAGGACCGGCTCGGCCCCATCTTCCGCCGGCACGGGCTCGATCTGGACGTGAGCCGCTTCGGCCCGTCCGCTGAGAAGAAGGCTGGCGAGAGCCTCACGCGACGTGTCGCCCGACGGCTCGAGGGATTGCCCGGGTTCCGCACCCTCGTGGGCACCGGTCGGGAGCCCCGCCCGTTCTGAACGTCGCCTGATCGACGGACGTCGACGTTGCCACACAAAACCTTGACATTTCGTGCAATGCCGGTGAGCGCCCAGGCGTAGGACCCGACACCTGCGGGATGGACCCCCTCAGGCCAGGTAACCACTGGAGATTGCTCATGAACTACGTTCGGGAGACCGGCCGTTTGGTGGCGACGTGCGCGCGCCGACTTCACGAAGACCAGCGCGGACAGGCGATGACCGAGTACACGGTGCTCTTGTGCGCCGTCGTCGCCGGCAGCATCGCGCTGACCGTGTCCCTTGGCGCCACCTTGTTGGAGAAGTTCACCTTCCTGGACGCCGCGATGGAGGACTTCAAGGCGGCCGTGACCGCGAACCTCGGCCACTGATTGAGATCCCCGAGCCGCGCAGGCGTCTCCGGTAGACTGCATGTGGGGGGATCGGGCCAGGCGGGGCCGACCGGAGGGATGTGAAGCGAGAGTCCGACCCGAGCGCGACCACGCTGCGCGTTGAGACGCTGGACGATCCGCCCGAGGTGGCAGCGTCCGCGGGCGCTGAGGTCCGCTCCCGGAACTCGGCCACCGTCGCGTCCTCCCGCCTCTACCTCGTCGGCACTGCGATCTACGCGCTCTACCCGGCCCTCGCGGGGGGCAACGAGGGGCTCTTCGGCACCGGGCACGACGTCGCGACGCTGACCATGGCGTGCTGCCTGCTGCTGCTGGCCATCGCCATCCGGCTCACGCCGAAGCTGGCGTCCCGCCCCGCGGTGCTCAACGGCCTCGCCGCCTACCTCATCTCCGCTCACATGCTCGTCATCGCCTGGCAGCGGTCCCTGGACCCGGCGTCGGTGGTGGCGGTGCTGATGGTCATGGCCGCCATGGTCACGTCCCTGCCGTTCACCATGCCCAATCGGCTCGTGCTGCAGGGGTATGCGGCGCTGATGACGGCGGGGGCGGTCATCGTGGGGCTCGTGCTGCCCGAGCCGGTGGTGGAGCCGCGGATCCTCTGGTTCTCGGTGACCGCGCTGGTGATCGTCGCGCTCGTCAGCCAGACGGCGTGGCTGCGCATCGTCGGCCGGATGCAGGCGGCGGAGCGGACGCGGCGCACCGTCGTGCGCAACGCCCCCATCGCCCTGTTCGCGCTGGATCCCGAGGGCCGCGTGCAGATGGCCGAGGGCAAGGGCCTCGCGCACCTGGGGATCGAACCCCGCGCGCTCCTCGGTCGGCGGTTCGACGCGGACTCCCCGGACGCCCCGCCCGTGCTGCGTCCGGCCCTGGGGAGCTGCCCCGTGGCGCCGTTCGGCGAGCTGGTGGAGCAGGAAGGGCGCATGTTCGAGGCCGTCTACGAGCCCATCGGCGCGGCGGACGGGGGGCGCGGGACCATCATCGTCGTCAACGACGTGACCGAGCGGGCGGAGGCCGAGGCCGCCCTCGTCGAGCGCGAGAAGCGGGCGACCCACGACGCGCTGCACGACCCCCTCACCGGGCTGCCCAACCGCGCCCTCATGCACGACCGGCTCGAGCGCGCGATCGTCCGCCTGCGTCGCAAGCCCGACGAGGAGTTCGCGGTCCTGTTCATGGACCTGGACCGGTTCAAGACCATCAACGACGGGCTCGGCCACCTGATCGGCGACGAGCTGCTCATGCAGTTCGCGCGGCGGCTCAAGCTCTGCATCCGCCCTGCGGACACGCTGGCCCGTCTGGGCGGAGACGAGTTCGCGCTGCTCGTGGAGGACGTGAGCGAGCCGGGCGAGGTCAACCGGGTGGCCCAGCGGATCCGCGGGACGCTGCGGATGCCGTTCCAGCTGCAGGGACACGAGGTGGTCATCTCGTCGTCCATCGGCATCGCCATGTCGGGCCCGCAGTACGCGCGTCCGGAGGAGGTGCTGCGCGACGCCGACATCGCCATGTACCGGGCGAAGGCCCAGGGGCGCGACCAGTACGTCCTGTTCGACCAGCGCATGCACGAGGAGGCCATGGCCCTCGTCCGGCTGGAGAGCGATCTCCGCAAGGCGGTGGAGCGCGGCGAGTTCGTGCTGCACTTCCAGCCGCTGATCAGCTTCGCGTACCAGCGGATCTGCGGGTTCGAGGCGCTCGTTCGCTGGCAGCACCCGACCCGCGGCCTCCTCCACCCCGCCGCGTTCATCGAGATGGCCGAGGAGACCGGTCTGATCGTGCCCCTCGGCATGTTCGTGCTGCGCCGGGCCTGCGAGGCGATCAAGCGGATCATGACGCTCTACCCCGAGCGTTCCTGGATGCACATCTCCATCAACCTGAGCGCCCGGCAGTTCTCCGCCCCGGACCTGGTGAGCGACATCCGCGCCACGATCGAGAACACCGGGGTGAAGCCGAGCTGGCTCGTCTTCGAGATCACCGAGAGCGTGCTCATGGAGGACCTGGACGAGGTCCTGCCCATCCTGGAGGGCATGCGGGATCTCGGTGTGCACATCGAGATCGACGACTTCGGCACCGGCTACAGCTCGCTCGGCTACCTGCACCGGATCCCGTTCGACCGCATCAAGATCGACCGCAGCTTCGTGGGCCAGATGGAGCTGGGCCTCGAGCAGGTGGCGCTCGTCCAGACGATCACGAACCTGGCGCGCAACCTCGGCGTGGGCGTGGTGGCCGAGGGTGTGGAGACGATAGAGCAGTGCTCGACCGTCGCGCGCCTGGGCGCCGACGTGGGGCAGGGCTACTACTTCGCGCCACCCATGCCGCTGCACGAGGCGATGATGTGGATGGAGCGGAACCCCGAGTGGAAGGAAGCGGGCCGTCTGTCCGCGCCCATCCGCGCCCTGAAGTAGCGCCTACGCCGGGGGCGCCGGCTTCACCTTCGGGGGCGGCGGCACGATGGCCACCTGCACGCCCGGCAGGTCCGCGTTGGCGCCGAGCTCGGTGCTCGTGTCCACCGCGCCGAAGCTCAGCTCCTCGCACCGCACCACCGCCTGCAGCGTGTTCGCCAGCGCCTTGATGGAGCCGCCCAGGTCGCTGTGGTGGTCCACTTCGATGGTCACCAGCGGCAGCTGCTTCGTCTGGCTGATGCGGTTCTCGGTGCGCAGGCCGCGCACGGCCCGCAGCAGTCCCAGGACGATCTCCATCTCCGGCACGTCCGCGTCCCGCGCGGCGTCGTACTCCGGCCAGCCACCCACGTGCACGGACACCAGGTCCTCGTGGTCGGCGTAGATGCGCTGGTAGAGCCCCTCGGTCACGAACGGCAGGAACGGCGCGTACAGCGCGAGCACGGTGCGCAGCGCCTCCCACAGCGTGGCGCGCGCGGACTCCCGGGCGCTCTCGTCATAGCGCTCGGGGTTCCAGAAGCGGTCCTTGACCATCTCCAGGTAGTTGTCCGTGAACGTGCCCCAGAAGAACTTGTCCGTGGCCTCGCGCGCGACGGCGTAGTTGTAGCCGTCGAAGCCCTTCTCGACCGTCGGGATGATGCGGTTGAGCTCCGTCAGCAGCCAGCGATCTTCGGGCGTCCGGTCCGCGAAGGCGGGGCGCGGCGCGGCGGGGTCGAAGCCCTCGAGCTGCATGAGCGCGAAGCGGGCGGCGTTCCACAGCTTCACGACGAGCTTGCGGCCGGCCTTGATGTCCCGCTCGTTGTAGCGGGTGTCGTTGCCGAGCTGGCTGCCGGCGGCCCAGTAGCGCAGGGCGTCCGCGCCGTACTTCCTGATGACGGCGTAGGGCTCGTACCGGTTGTAGCCGGTGCTCTTGTCCGTGAACTTCTCGAGGTCCCGCTTGCTGATCTTCTTGCCCTGCTCGTTGAGCCCCCAGCCGGAGATCATCACGTCGCTCCAGGGCAACGAGTCCAGGTGCTGGTCGCTCTTGACCAGCGTGTAGAAGAGCCAGGTGCGGATGATCTCGAAGGCCTGGACGCGCACCGTCATCGGGTGCAGCTCCATGTGGCCGAGCCGGTCCGGAGTCCCGCCCCAGTTGCTGTTGATCAGCGGGGTCAGCGAGGACGTCATCCAGGTGTCCATCACGTCCGGCTCGCCGGACAGGTTCGACGAGCCGCACTTCGGGCAGGCGCCGACGGGCGGCGCGTCCTCGAGCGGATCCACCGGCAGCGCGGACTCCTCGGCGAGGACCACGTCGCCGCAGTCGTCGCAGAACCAGAGCGGGAACGGCACCCCGTAGAAGCGCTGACGGCTGATGTTCCAGTCGTACTTGAGGCCGTCGATCCAGTGATCGAGGCGCGTCTTCATCCACTCGGGGTGCCAGTTGAGCTCTGCGGACCGCTTCAGCCACTGCTCCTTCTTGTCGAGCACCTTGATGAACCACTGGGGCGCCATGTGGAACTCGACGGGCACCTGGCTGCGGTCGCTGATGCTGACGGCCTGGTCGACCATCTTGAATCCCAGGTGGACGCCGGCCTCCTTGAGCGCCTTCTCGATGCGCTTGCGCGCCACGTGGATCTCGAGGCCCTCGAACTCGCCGGCGAGCTCGTTCATGCGGCCGTGAGACGTGATGCACAGGCGGGTGTCGAGCTTGTCGCGCTTCCACTTCTTGACGTCTTCGCCGTCGCCGAAGGTGCAGACCATCATCAGGCCGGTGCCGAAGTCGAGCTTCACGTCCGGGTCCGTCAGGATGGGCACTTCGTGGCCGAAGAGCGGCACGATGGCCTTCTTGCCGACGAGGTGGGTGTAGCGCTCGTCCTGGGGGTGGCAGTAGAGCGCCACGCAGGCGGGGATGAGCTCCGGGCGCGTCGTGCTGATGACGAGGTCGTCGCCGGCGGGGCTCTTGAACGCGATGTCGTGCAGCTTGCCCTTGCGCTCGAGGGTGTCGAGGTCCGCCTGGGCCAGCGCCGTCTCGAAGTGGATGTCCCACAGCACCGGCTCGTCCGACCGGTAGATGCGGCCCTTGGCGAACAGGTCCAGGAACGACTTCTGCGACGTGCGGCGGCAGTGGTCGTCGATGGTGGAGTACTTGCTGCGCCAGTCCACGGACAGGCCCAGGGCCTTCCAGAGCTCGGCGTAGTGGGCGCCGCCCTTGGCCGTCTCCTCCAGGCACAGGGCCCGGAACTCGGCGCGCGTCGTCTTGCGCTTGTTGATGTTGTACGTCTTCTCGACGAAGCGCTCGGTGGGCAGGCCGTTGTCGTCGAAGCCCATCGGATAGAAGACCTTGCGGCCGCGCATCCGGTGGTAGCGGATGACGAACTCCGCCTGGGCGTAGCTCATGGCGTGGCCCACGTGCAGGTGCGACGCGGAGACGTACGGCGGCGGCGTGTCGACCGAGAAGATCTCGCCCTCGGCGTCGGGGTCGTAGCGGTAGATCCCGCTCTCGTCCCACAGGGTGCGGCAGGCCTCCTCCACGGACTCGGCGTCGTAGGAGGAATCGAACTCGATGTTGGTCAGGGTCGCCATGGGCGCGGGGGATAGCCGAGGGGGGCAGGCGAGTCAATCGGAGGGGTTGCTACCCTTGGGCCATGGGTGACGTTTCATGAGGGCCTGCGTCTGGCTGCGCGCGCCGGATGGCCAGGAGCTGGCGCTCGGGTCCGGGGACGTCATCGGCCGCGCCTGGTCGGCGGCGCTGCGGATCGATGACCCGCGCGTGAGCGAGGCCCACGCCCTGGTGAGTTTGCGGGGGGATCGGCTGAAGCTCCTGTCCCTCCGGGGGCGGTTCGTGGTGCAGGGCGAGCCCCGCACCGAGCACGTCCTCGCGCCGGGCCAGACCGTCGACCTGTCTCCCGACACGCGGCTCGAGGTGCTGGACGTCTTCCTGCCGTCCTTCGTGGTGGCGCTGGAGGGCGAGGGCCTGCCGGCGTCCGCACTGCACGGCTCCGCTGCGCTGGCGTTCCGCTCGGAGCCCATGCTCGTGAAGGCCAGCGCCCCGGACGCCGCGGCCTGGTTCTGGCCCGGGCCCGACGGCATGCGGGTCCGCCTTCCCGGTGAGGGCGCGCGGGCGCTTGCGCTGGGCGAGGACGTCGCGGTGCAGGGCCGCACCTTCCGCCTCGTGTCGATCCCCCTGTCCGGCTACGAGGCCACGATGGATCGCTCGACGGTCCGCTCGTCGCTGCAGATCGTCGTGCGCTACGAGACGGCGCACATCCACCGCGCCGACGGCGTCACCGGGGTGCTCGACGGCATCCAGGCGCGGCTCCTGTCCGAGCTGGTCGCGTTCGGCGTGCCGGTGGCCTGGGCCGTGCTCGCGGGGCAGGTCTGGAAGGACTCGGACGACCCGTTCGTGCTGCGCAAGCGCCTGGACGGCGCGCTGTGGAGGCTCCGGCGCAGCCTGCGCAGCGCGGGGCTGCGGGATGACCTCGTGCGGCCCAACGGACAGGGCCAGTTCGAGGTCTTCCTGCTGCCCGGCGACACCGTGCGCGAGGAGCAGTGAACGACCCCTGGGCGGACGCCGGGAGCACGCCGGCCCTCTCCGACGACGCAGACGAGGGCGCCAGCAGCGAGGCTCCGGCGCCGGACGCGCGCTACGGGCCGGGCACCCTCGTGGGCCAGGGCGGGATGGGGCGCGTCGAGTCGGTGACGGATCGCGCGCTGGGCCGCGTCGTCGCCCGGAAGTCGCCCGTCCAGGCGTCGCCCGATCGGGTCGCGCGGCTGGAGCGCGAAGCCCGGATCACCGCGCGCCTCGATCACCCCGGCATCGTCCCGGTGTTCGACCTGGGCAGCGGACCCACGGGTCTGCCCTGGTACACGATGCGGCTGATCCGGGGGCGTGGGTTGGACGCCGTCCTCGGAGAAGCCACGACGCTCGGGCAGCGGCTGCGCCTCGTCCCCCGGGTGCTGGCCACGGCCCAGGCGGTCGCCGCCGCGCACGCCCAGGGCATCGTCCACCGGGACCTGAAGCCCGCGAACGTCATGGTGGGGCCGTTCGGCGAGACCCTGGTGGTGGACTGGGGGCTCGCGCGGGTGCTGGACGAGGAGGACGAGCTGCCCGTCGGGGTCGACGCCCCGGAGTCCCCGGACCTGACCCGGGTCGGCGCCGTGGTGGGCACGCCCCGGTGGATGAGCCCGGAGCAGGCGGCCGGCCAGCCCGCCGATCGACGCTCGGACGTCTACGCACTTGGCCGCATCCTGGGGCTCGTGGTCGGGGAGGGGCAGCCGGAGCTCGCGACCCCGCGGGACCTCGCGGCCGTGGTGCACAAGGCCATCGCCGAGGACCCGGACGATCGCTATCAGGACGCCGGCGCCCTGGCCGCCGACCTGGAGGACTGGACGCTCGGTCGCCGGGTCGACGCCCACGACTACACCCCCACCGAGCTGCTCCTGCGGACCGCGCGGGCGTGGCGCGCGCCGCTGCTGGTGACGCTGGTGGCGGCCGTGATCCTGGCGGTGGGGCTGGCGGACGCCTTCCGGCGCTCCGAGGCCGAGCGGCAGCGCGCCGTGGCCGCCGAGCAGCAGGCCACTCGGGCCCGCGCGGATCTGGAGAGCGACGCGGCCGTCCGGGAGCTGCGGGCTGGCTTCCCCGTCGAGGCGTTGGAGCTCGCCGCGTCCGCCCTGGTCGTGCGTCCGGACCCGCAGTCGGCGGCGGTGGTCAGCGCGGTGGTGGCGCGGGGGCCCCATCCACGGCTCGAGCGCACCCGGACCTTCGCCGCGTGCGCGAGCCTCGTCCCGGCGCCGGACGGATCCCAGATCGCGTGCGTCGGAGACCAGGTCTCGCGCCTGCACTGGCCGCGCGGGGAGGCGGTGCCCACCGGCATCGCGCCGGCCGGTGTGGGGTGGGCCGGCGCGTCCGTCCTCGGGTCCCTCGGGGGCCGCCTGCTGCTGCTGGACGACGGGGGGACCGAGCGCCGCTTCCCGTTCCGCCGCCTGCCCGCCCGGGGGCTCCTGCCGGCGCCGGACGGCGTCGCCGCGGCCATGGTGGACTCCCATCACCTGGTGCTCGTCAGCCCCGAGGAGCGGGTGGACGTCTTCTGCCCCGAGCCTCACTCCGCCCTCGCGTTGGCCGTCGACGGACCGGACTGGTTGCTGCCCTGCACCGACGGGACGCTCATCCGCGGGCGGGTGTTCGACGAGCGGGTCCGCCGCCCCATGCTCCGGCGGGACGAGCAGCCCCTGAATCGCGTCGCCGCGGCCGCGCTCCTGGGCGACGGCGACCTCCTCCTGGGCACGCTCGACGGGCTCCTCGCCCGGGTCGATCCGCAGACCGGGCTCGTGCACACCGAGCTGGACGCCAGTCACCTCGGCGGCGTGCGCGGGATCCAGGTGGCGCCCGACGGCGCGCTGGCCCTCGTGCAGGGCAGCCATGGAGCCCAGCGGATCCTGGACGTGGACGCATTCGGGTGGGCCGGCTCCCTGCCGCGGCGGCCGACGAGCACCCGGGCCGTGTGGCGCGGACCGCGGAGCCTGCTCCTGACCTTCGGCTCCACCGCCGAGGAGTGGACCGTGGACCCCCGGCCCGCCCCGGGACTCGTGGGCGGCGTCGTCGGTCGCAATCGGGTCGCCTGGGCCCCCGCCGGCGGCTGGTTCGTCACGGGAGATGGAGACGGCGTCATCGAGCAGCGCACCGCCCGAGGTGGCCTGCTGCGCCGGGTGAGGGCGTTCGACCGGGTGGTGAAGGGACTGTCGGTCGATCCGGACGGCGTGCACGTGGTGGCCCTGGGGATCGGGGACGACCCGCTGCAGCAGTTTCGGGTGCCCGGTTGGACCCGCACGGACTGGCGGTCCACCCCGATGGCGGGCAAGGACGTGCTCGCGCGAAGCAGCGGCGAGGCGCTGGCGGTGCACCTCGG
>ENA-OWNT01004133-OWNT01004133.1-seawater-metagenome-genome-assembly--contig:-NODE-4133-length-13028-cov-3.328006_pt1 | contig 13028 bp, 6 predicted proteins | sample MGYA00238136_ERZ651165 | MGnify/ENA primary metagenome ERZ651165 (study PRJEB26861, sample SAMN08777766) | seawater metagenome | isolation source: coastal seawater | place: USA: Florida | collected... | reverse complement strand
TCCTTTGGATATGGGACCTCATTTGGAAGCTCTTCAGGACTTATGAAAACCACAGATGCCGGAAAAACCTGGGACTTGCAAAGCTCAATGAACGGTCTTTTCGAATCCATGTATTTTATTGATGAAAACCTTGGCTTTGTAGCAGGGTGGATATCTGGTGGTGGTCAAATTCTGAAGACTGAAGATGGTGGAAAGACACTTACGCCGACGAGCTTTAGCGGAAAATGGGTACATGACATCACCTTTACTGATAATCAGACAGGTTATGCCATAGATGGCTTGTCATCAAAGCAACTGGTAAAAACAGTAGATGGTGGAAAAACCTGGAACAAAATAGCTACTCTGAATGCGGATGTGAAGGAATTGTTTTTCATCGGCGATACAATTGCCTATGTAGCCGGTAAGGGTGGAAGCATTTACAAATCGAGAAACGGAGGAAAAAACTGGTCACAGGAGCTTTCATCTACCACCTCGTATATCAGAAACCTTGAGGTTATTGGCGATTACATCTATGCAGTTGGCAGCGGCGGCACCGTGGTAAGAACTGAATACGCCAAAGACCAGCCAGTAGGCGTTCACACTCACCAAACCCCGCAAACAACATTTAGCCTATACCCCAACCCTGTTCAAAACGGAACAACTTTTAAGCTAAATGGAATTACAGAACCAAGTACCATCACCATATATAACATTCAAGGCAAAGTCTGTCATAAGCCAACTCAGATATCACCCGATCTTGAAATCTCAACAATGGACCTTAGTCTTAGTCCGGGTCTCTATATAGTAGAGCTCAGGTCTGGTGCGAAGGTTACCGGCCGAAGAAGGCTCAGTATAAAATAAGGGGAAATTTTAGTGGATCTATGATCTCGGATATGAACCCGTTTGTCTGGTTGGCAAATGGGTTCTTGCTGATTGCACCCATTTTGATCTTTCAGTATGCCGCCCGGTCAATCGCTTCCTCCTCTATGTAAGGGCTTAGGTTGTTTTTGCTGTAAGCTCAACGGCTAAAACCACTTTTTACAACTCTGGGTTTTATCTCTCTTAGAGTAAACCGCCAGGTTTTCAGAACAAGAAAGGAATCAAAAACAGGGTGATTAAGACTTAAATCCATGCGCGTCCATTGCCTGCAAAATAAAAATCCCTATCCCACAATTAGCAGGACAGGGATTCATTGGTTTTCAATTTGAAATTATCCCAGGAAAGGATAGCGGTAATCAGTAGCAGGAACAAAAGTTTCCTTGATAGTACGGGCTGATACCCATCGCATCAGGTTGGCTTTTGAACCAGCTTTATCATTGGTACCTGAGGCTCTTGAGCCACCAAAAGGTTGCTGACCAACTACGGCACCAGTTGGTTTGTCATTGATGTAGAAGTTACCTGCAGCATACTGCAGAGCATCATTCATTTTTACAAGGGCTTGTCTGTCCTGAGCAAAAATGGCACCTGTGAGTGCGTAGTCTGAAGTATTATTGGCCAATTCTAGCGTGGCATCAATATCAGCAGGGTCATATACGTAAACCGTTAGTACAGGACCAAAAAGCTCAGTACACATAGTTGTGTACTTAGGATCTTTGGCGAGTATCACCGTTGGCTCTATGAAATAACCTTTTGACTTGTCATGTCCACCACCTACTACAATTTCAGCATCGGGGCTGGCTTTGGCATCGTCAATAAACTTAGCCAGCTTATCAAAAGAACGCTCATTGATCACGGCATTAATGAAATTGCCAAAGTCATCAGTAGGTCCCATTTTCATTGAATTCACATCTGCAACTACCTGATTCTTTACATCGTCCCAAAGGTTTGATGGACAGTAAACCCTTGAAGCAGCTGAACATTTCTGTCCCTGATACTCAAACGCACCACGGGTAATGGCTGTTGCCAAAGCAGCTGCATCAGCAGATTCATGAGCAAATATGAAATCCTTTCCACCCGTCTCTCCCACTATTCTGGGATATGATTTGTACTTATCAATATTGGTACCGATAGTCTTCCAAAGGTGTTTGAACACTCCGGTAGATCCGGTAAAATGAAGGCCGGCAAATTCAGGATGGTTGAAAATGACATCACCAATTTCAGGACCATCACCATAAACAATATTGATCACTCCATCAGGCAATCCAGCTTCTTTGAAAAGCTTCATCAGGAAATGCGCTGAGTAGATTTGGTCATCACTTGGTTTCCAAACAATGGTATTTCCCATCATGGCCGGAGCCGTACACAAATTGGCACAAATAGAAGTGAAATTGAATGGTGTGATCGCAAACACAAATCCATCAAGCGGACGGTATTCAAGACGGTTCCATACCCCTGCGCCAGAGATAGGTTGCTCAGCATACATATCTGTGGCAAACTCTGCATTAAACTTCCAGAAGTCAATCAGCTCGCAAGCCGCATCAATTTCAGCCTGATATGCATTTTTTGACTGTGCTATCATAGTTGACGCATTGAGCTTTGCCCTCCATGGACCAGCTAACAGCTCAGCAGCTTTAAGAAAAATAGACACTCTGTGCTCCCAGGGCATGGCAGCCCAGTCGGCCTTGGCAGCTTGTGCTGCATCTATTGCCATTTGAGCTTCTTTGGCTCCACCTTTGTGGTAAAAACCAACTTTGTGCCCATGATTGTGCGGAGGATAAATATCAACCGTATCACCGGTTGTCACATCCTTTCCACCAATAATCATTGGTATTTCCAACACTCCTTCCTGAAGCGTTTTCAAAGTACTTTGCAATTCTTCCCTTTCAGGTGAACCCGGCGCATAGCCTTTTACAGGTTCATTTACAGCTATTGGCACTTCAAAAAATCCGGTAGCCATTGTCTTGATTTAAAATTTGGTGCAAAGGTACTCAGCTTTACTACAACTACTGGTAATTAGGCAATTCGATCCTGAATGTGCTCCCTACACCAAGCTCACTTTCAAAATCAACTATTCCGCCCATTTTCTGCATGGCTTCTTTGAGAATAAACAGACCAAGACCACTTCCAAAAGATGAATTAGTTGCCCGGTAAAACATTTCGAAGAGCCTATGGTGATACTTTGAATTAATGCCTTCCCCATTATCATCTACCCTGATAGTCACTTTAGTTTTTTCAATATCAGCCTGAATGCGCACATAGGGATTTGGCTTCTTCAGGTCTGAATACTTAATAGCATTTGAAATAAGATTATTCAGCACGATGTTAAGGCCAAATTGGTCAGCAACCACATTATAATTGCCTTCATTATTGATGACCAATTCCTTTCTTACAGATTGGCTTCCTTCAGTAAACTCATTGTCTTTAATAGCTTGATTGATCAATTTTTCTAAATCAACAGTCTTCAGCTCCCTGCCCTTAATTGCAATTTTACGGTAAGCAATAATATCCCTTATTATCACATCAAGTCTCTTCACCTGAGAAACCAATATCTCTCTGAATTTGTCAGGATTAAAGTTTTCGTCAATGCCCGTTAGCTCAATGAGTCCGAGAAGAGAGGCAACCGGAGCCCTGAGATCATGCGAGGTACGATACACCAAATGGTCAAGTTCAGAATTGAGTTTCTCAAGTTCAACAACCTTATTTCTCAACTCGTCCTGCGCCATTCGTATTTCGGTTATATCAAGAATAGAAGCGTCAATAATGTAGTCGTTGCCCTTTTCATAACCCAGACAATTAAGCAGTCCCCAAAAACTACTGCCGTCCTTCCGTCGCCAAAGTAATTCCTTGTTTTCAAACTTATCTTTTGACCTGAGTTGATTTACCACATTGTTGGCCTGTTCCGGATCACATAAAATCCTTGACAGTTCCAATTCCTGAAACTGCTCTTTATCATAACCAAACATTCTGGTCATAGCATTATTGGTATACAAAAAGCCTTCTTCTATACTTGCTCTGCAAACTCCTTCCCTAATATTTGATGTAACTGATTGAAGCAGTCCCTGGCTTTCTTTTAGTGCTTTCTGATAATTAAGCTCTTTGGAAACGTCACGTACAAACACAGTGAGTCCTACTACATTCCCCTTTGAATCCTTTTGTGGCGAGTAAAAGTCTTCCCAATAACTTCGTTGCAGGTGCTCGTCTCCATAAGCTTCAACCAAGGTAAATTCTTCACCCTTTAAGGCGCGGTCAAAGTTGTTTTTTGCTTTTATCCGGTCTTCTTTCTTGCTAATGTACTCGAGCATATTATGTTCAAGTTCAATATCCTTACCCCATATTGCCTTCATTATGTTGGCATGGTTGGTGTTAAAGGCCTTATATCTATACCTGGTATCAAGAGAAAAGACCACCAGATTCTTTGGGCTCTCCAGGATTTCATTAAGATAATTTCTGGTATTCTCTAATAGTTTGAAGTACCTCAGTTCGGTGATTTTCAATGCTAAAATTCCAGCAGAAGCCTCGAAAACATCTCTATGAATCTTGGTGAAGAAATTGGGCGCCTTATTTTCAGAGTCAAGAACGCCAATCAATTCGCCATTGGCCACTAAAGGCACAGCAAGCTCACTTAATCGTTCCTGATCGTCAACTATATATGCGCTATCCAGCCTTGTGTCATTAACCCATTGAACTTTTTGTTCTCTGGCACAACGCCCTACAATGCCTTGAGAAAACGAGTATTCCCTGGGCTCAATAACTTCCCTCTCCCTGGCCTTTTCTCCACTCAAAGCGGCCACTTGCTTCAAAACACCCCTATCATTATCACTTAAGTACAAAACCAGATCGTCTAATTCCAAAACACTCAAGGCACCTGTTACAAATTGCCAGCAAACATCTTCCTCGTTATCAATACCAAATAGTGAATTGGAAATTCTCTGAATCACAGATTCAAAGCGTTGAAGTTCATCGGCCTCCTTTATCTGTTCCCTTTCCCTGGTAAGGTCCATAGAAATTCCAAGAACAAATCGTTCACCCTTATCATTAACTACCAGGGTTTTCTGAGTACGTATCCATCTTACAGTGTTATCATCACCTATGTGGCGGCGCAACTCAGAAACCACTTTTTCTCCTTCAAAAAGAACTCTTTCATCCTCCTTTCTATGATCTAGTGCCATAGAGGGTTCAAAGAGATCCATATCCGTTTTACCAACTATTTCACTTCTGTTCCAACCAAAAAAATTGGCCAGAGATTTGTTTAAATAGACAATTTGAAAGTCCTGATTCTTGACAAAGACAAATTGTGGCAATTCATCAAATGCCTGCTCCACATCGAATTTAAATCCTGCCAACATCCCAAAAAACTATCGCTTGCTAACAAACCTAGAGAAAAGCTTTCATCTATAAATGAAATTAATCGAAATGCAAAATTTCGAAAACTCATGGGTTACTTTGATTGGGGATACACATTATATATCAAACTGATAATTAAGAAAATGAATAAGATCAAAACAGCTGTCCTCTTACTGACGCTAGGTATCGCCTTTGTTGGGTGCTCAGTACAAGAGTCGGGCACCATGATAGTTCCCACCTTTGAGAATTTTGATGTTCCTTCTCAAAGTTTCATAGTAAACGGAAATGAAGGAGGTGAAATAGCCCTGGTAAACGGAACCATAATCAATATTCCGCCCAAATGCTTTATTGACGCCAATGGAAATATAGTAGAAGGTGATGTGAATATTGAATACCGCGAATTTCACCACGCTGAGGATGTGATTACTTCAGGAATACCCATGACCTATAGCGAAGGCAGTGAAGAAGGTTTTCTTATTACCGCTGGAATGATGGAATTGCGCGGATCAGATTCAGAAGGAAATGAGCTACGTTTTGCTGATGGAAAGGAAGCCGTATTTAACATGCCCAGCTACCTTGATCATGAAGATGTTGATTTTTTTGCACTCAATGAAAGCACCGGTGAATGGATAAAGACAGGAACTCCCGGAGAAGAAAGAATTGAAGAAGCAGATGCCCGTGCTCGCGAAATTGAAAGGCTGGCACAAAGCAAAGAACCTTTTGAACCCAGAAAAACTGGCGAAAATGATCCCGTTATTCAGTTTTCAAGCGGCAAGGGCTTTGACGAAATAAAGGGCCTGGAGACCGTGCTGTGGAAATATGCCGGAACTGATGAAGCTGCAGACCCTTTTGCCTATGAAGCTTTCAACAACAATCAATTTAAGGTGATAAGAAGCGAAATTGTTGATGAAGGACTTCAAACCCTTGAAGTAGAAATGGAATTCTATGAGAAGGGAGACACTATTCAGACCGAAACGAAAACCCTGATTACCTGGTTTGCACCGGTACTTACCAACTCACAGTTTGAAAAAGCTGTGGCTGTATACGCTGATCAGGAAGCTTTTTACCAGAGTCAGATGGAAAAGAAGAGAACTCTGGAGAAAATACAGGAGCAATCAGCCCTTGTAAACCGCACATTCATGGTATCAGGCTTTGGTTACTTTAATTGCGACGTGTTTACCCGTGAGCCCTACGTTGAAGGAAGAATTGTCCTGACCAACAACAATGAAGCCTTGAAATACGGCGCAAAGGTATTTCTGGTAAATAAGCAGGGCAAAAGAACCGCCACTGTTCAACAGGAATACAGTAAAGATGGCAGCAACGTAAGGTTGCTTGCTCAAGGCGAAAACGACTTGATTGTGGTAATGGAAGGTGACAGAGTAGCAACTATATCGCAAGAGCAACTGGATGAAAATGGTTTTGGCAATGGCGTATGCAATATCAACATTGACAACTCACAGGTAGTGGGTTCCGTGAAAGACGTTAAGAAGCTCCTGGCAACTATATAGAGAGGGCCTTGCAAAAACTATCGCTCATAATACTTTGCCTCCTCTCCTTAGGTCTTGCTCAAGGGCAAGACCGGTTGTTTCCTATAAGGATTGACAATAAATGGGGATTTGTGAACAGCAATGGCGCCCAAGTGATTGAACCCAAATATGATGCTGTTGGGGAGTTTGGCAGAAATTCTTACACCAACATGCTACTTGATGGAACTATTGGACTTGTACACAAAAACGGAGAGGAGGTTTTTATACCAGGGGTAACCACCCTAAGGGTAATGAATGATAGCAGTGTGGCAGTAAAAAAAGACACTATCTGGGGTGTGGTTGATATGCAGGGCAATTACCTGTTGCCCATTAAGTATTCATCAGTTGGAGATCATCCCGGTGGCTATTTTGAGGCAAGAAAGGGTGATTCAATGGGTTTGTTCAGCAGAAACTCCAAACCCTTGCTCCCCTGCCGCTTTAAGAGCATCCAGTTTGTTGAAGCCAGGTACATCAAGGCCCTTACTAAAGATTCTGTATACTACTTTAACAGTGAAGCCAACGTTTTGCTACAGGGAGGTGTTTCACAATTTCAGGATACATGGTGGCCTGTTGTAATAGACAATGGCAGTGGCGATAAACGAACCATTCTCAATGTCTCTAATGGCATCCGGTCATCTCAATTTGTGTCGGCTACCTATGTAAAACGAAGTTCATTTGTACTGAACACCGGCAGCAGTACTGATGTTTTTTACAACGCTGCCAATGGCGATAGCTTCCCTATACCCAGCGGTTCTTCAGTAAGCACTTATGCAAGTGGCTTTTACAAATACTATAAAGGGGGCAAAGTGGGCATACTCAATGGAAAAGGGCAGGTGGTGATAAATGCCATCTTTGATGAGATCGACTTGCGAAACTCTCTTTTTCTGGTAAATAACAATGGAGCGCAAGGGCTCTACACTACCTCTGGAAATGAAGTGCTGAAAACGCAATACGAAAACATTAGCTGGGACAACTCAGGCCTTATTTTATTGCAACAAAATAGCTTGTTGGGTTGTGCAAAGCCTTCTGGTCGCTTACTTCTGGCTCCGGTTTTTCAAAAAGTACAAATCATAGACCGGCAGTTGCGGGGAGACTATGGAGGGGGACAAATGGCATTCATAGAATTTGACAATAGCTGGAACATTACTGACCGCTACGTTTACAAAAATGTAAAAACTGTGTTTCTTGATTTTGGCAGGGTAAATGGCCCAGTTGTTTCTCAGCTTTCAAATCTTGATTCTTCACGCTCACGCAATTCAAGCCAATCCTTACCGCCATTCTGGTTTAAGTCAAAAATCAATGGCAAATGGGGCTTTAGACGTGCTGATAGTACTTTGAGGCATCAACCCAGGTTTGATCTGGTAAAGCACTTTCCCCAATCAGGTTTTACCATAACCTATGAGCGAGTGCCCGGTAATAAGGAAGTTAAGATACTTGATGGGTATTATTATCAAACAAGACGTTCGGCCCTGGCCTATACTGCCAATGGCAACTATTTTGCCAACCCCAAATACTGGTATATCTATCCGCATGAGTTGGCGCAAAAAGATGCGGCATATGTAAAGGTGCTTACCTACACCGGCAACGTGCAGGTGATCAGATTTGATGGAGGCCCACTTAAAAAGAACTTCACATTTGTTGACACCCTTGTTGAAGACATGGCCCGGTTTAATGTAGATGGCAACATTGTGGTAAATGAAGACAACAATTACCGAACAAACGTATTTACTCAAATTGAGTATAGGTTGTTTAACGGGTTTGAACCTGGCTCCTACCCTTTTAGTGTGCGGCAGGAAATGAGCCAAAAGTATGTGCGCTTTGATTACGGAAAGTGGGGATACTTATCAAAGGATGGCAACATTGCCATTGAAGCAAGTTTTGACTTTGTTTACCCTTTTAAGGGGGAAACGGCAATTGTGAAAGTAGGTGACAAATGGGGTGTGATAAACAAGAAGGGAGAATACCTTATAAAACCGGTTTATTGGAATATAAAACGCATAGAATATGAGGGTGATACCTATTTCCATGTTTTTAAAAAGCAGGCCCGTTTTGGGGTAATAGACAAGGATGGCAACACGGTGGTCTATCCTGAATACCTGAAGGCTGACAATTTCCGTAATGGAAAAATGGCAGTCAAATTCAAAAAGGGCTGGACATTTATTGACTCTTCACTCAGCCCTATTTGCGCTGCACAATTTGAAGAGGTAATGCCCTTTAGCAATAACAGGGCAGCGGTACAGAAAAATGGAAAATGGGGTTTCATCAATGCCTATGGCGACATGGTGATTATGGCTACTTATAATAAGGTGCTGCCTTTTCACAACAACAGGGCCTGGGTAATGAGTGCCGGCAATTGGTATTTGGTAGATGAAAAGGGGTATAAGGTTGTGAATGATGCTTTTAAATCACCCACACCCTTTAAGGGTGGTGTGGCATTTGCCCAGACAAGAAAAAACAGAGAATATGGTCTCGTCAACACCGATGGAGACTTCATCGTGAAGCCACAGTTTGAGAGGGTATCTCCTTTTAATAAGCACGGTGTAGCCATTGTTGAGGCAAATAGTCGTAGCGCCCTAATTGACCTTTCTGGAGAAATGGTGACCAAACCTGAGTTTGCCCGTATTGACTCGTTTTCATGCGGCTGGGCTGCAGCTCAAACCATGGAAAAAACGGTGCTTCTTCATTACAGTGGTCGTGTAAGAGACATTGCGCAGGACTATACCCTAATAGAGCCCTTTAATGATGGTGTTGCCCGGGTTACCCGTGAAGCGCTCTATGGTTATCTTGATACTTCGGGAAACGAAATAATGCCCTGTGAACTAAGCAAGGCACGGGCCTTCTCTGAAGGGCAAGCCTTTATTCAACGCAAAGGTTTTGGAACCCAGTGTATAGACACCAAAGGCAAGGTGCTCTTTTCAATAAGGGGTTGGATAAGCCATGACTATAAAGAGGGTAAGGCCATCCTGAGAAAGGATCGCCAGTCATTTTACATCAATAAACAGGGACAGATTCTATTTGACCAAGGGTTTCGCAGAGCCCTCCCGTTTAAGAATGGCATTGGCCGCGTAAAAATTGACAAGAGATGGGCCGTTATCAATGAGTTTGGCCAAATGCTCAACTCACCAAAATTTGTAAGGATAAAGACCTTCAATTGTAATACTACAGTGGTAAAGCGAAGTGGCAGCTATGGATTATTTGATGAAGAAGGTAATGTGGTGCTTGATGTGATGTATGATGAAATGAAATTGAATGAAGACCGCTATTACTTCATTTCAGTGGAAGATAAAGTGGGGCATTTTGACCTTGAGGGTCAGTGGGTTTGGGAGCCTTCCAGATAAATACTCATATCTCACAGCAACCAACCTTCCTTATCTTCCTTTTAAATGGACATGAATAAACTATTGCCCCTCATCATTATTGCCCTCTCTTCTTTCGTTTCTTTAAACCTGATTGCGCAGCCTGTAGAAGAGCCAAAGTTTCAAAAATCCTTCAAGGCATATACAAACCCTATAGTTTTCCGGTCATGGACACCTAATGGCCTTTCAAGCGTCATAAGCTCTGGTCTGCTGAGTTTTGCATTTCAGCTGGAAAATCAAAAAGGCCATTTCCATTAGTTTGAACTATCAGGTATGAGCTATTCAAGAAGTCTTGGTGACCCCAATCAAAGATCATCACAGCTTGCTTTTACAGGACGTTATGAAAAAGCATTCAAGGTATTTTCATTACACAATGACCGGCTCAAGATATATCTCGGCTATTCGCTCAACCCTGGTTATTACTATCAGAGAGATGTTTTCTCTACTTCAGGAAATGATAGAATTGTACAGTTCAGACGGCTCAGCACCCTTAACCTGGCTGTTGTGCCAAGGCTTACTTACAGAATCAGCGATAGGCTTAGCCTTGATATTAATACACCAATCAGCCTCAACAGGTGGTTGTATACCGGCCCCGCTGGTTTCCAAAACATGAAACCTGGTCTGGAATGGCAGTTGACACCCCAAATGCAAACGAGAATTGGGCTCAGCTATCGGTTTTAGCTTCACTTAAAAAACCACATTTGATGAAAAATATATTGTGCCTGTGCTTCGTTCACTCACTGCTGCTTTTTACCGCATGCAATAGAGATACAGACGCTATGCCGGAATGCTATAACGAGGAAATGGTAGAGAACCACTCTGGATTTTGCCCATCAGACTGCCCGGGCGTTTGTAGTTGCAATGGCCAGACATATTGCAATAGTTGTGTGGCAGCCAGAAATGGAATAGAAGTGATTTCTGATGGGCCCTGTGAATAAACGAACTACCAAATCCAGAAAGTGATGACAGGCAAGCCAGTTATAGTAATGATGGCTATGGCCCTTTCCTTATCTCTCTTTGCACAGGAGGACACCAGTTATCAGAAGTCCTTAAAGGTCTATTTGAAAGGAAAAGTCAATTACTATGAATCGTTTTTATCGCTTCCATCAATGACCCGAATGGGTTCCATAACAGCGGCCTATCAACTCACAAATACAAATGGTCATTTTCATGAATTTGAACTGAACAGTTTCTCTTTGCAGCGAAACCGTGTTGACAGCCCCTTCATTAATACCTATCGCTTTGATCTTGGCCTTGGTTATGAAAAAGCCTATCAGCTATTGGGTGGAAAAATGGCAGATGGCAGGCTTAATACCTACCTGGGTTATTCATTTACGCCAAACTATTCAAGGTTTAGAACCGTACATACCAGACTTGACGGAACTCAATTTGTTGACACTCATAATCGTCTTAGCCTTGGGTTGGCCATAGTTCCCAGAATTACTGTTAATCAAGGTGACAGGATATTTATTGATTTAAACATGCCAATTGCCCTTGCCAACTGGGATTACGAAAGAGGCTCACTGGGAAACCGTTCGAGGGTCAGTTGGAATCTCGGATCGATTATTATGCCGAGAATAGGCATTGGTGTAAGGTTTTAGAAAACAATCCAAACAATTAGGTTGATATTTGATTTGCTATGACAACAGAACTGATTGATGCATTCTCAAAGATCGCTGCTGAAGAAAATGGCCTTCTATCAACCAACACCAAGACTTTTCAAGCCGGAACAAGGCTTGGCAGCCGGGCCAGCTCAGATTCTCTATACCTCAGGTTTCAGCATAAGGGAATTGAACTAAGCATAAGCAATGAACTGGGACAACAGAATGTGGGGCTTATCTCATGCCGGTTTCCTTCAGAAAAAATTTCTGAAGACTTCAATATCTCCAGAGGAAGCATCGTCAGACAGTTTTTTGGCCACAGAGAAAATTCATTGAAGGTTAAAAGCAATGACCCTCAACTTGTAAATCAGGTATTATCAAGCTCCCATTTTCAGCAACTCTGTTCATTGGCTCACGAAACTGCTTTTGACCCGGTTATTTCAGGCAAACTGAAAGAAGGGGTACTTCATTTTAACGTTGAATATCATCTTCAGTTTAAAGAAAGACATCTTGCCTTAAAACCTTTGATCGGGCTTTGCAAGGGGTTGATTGATTTCAATGACTATAAGCCGATTACATAAACTGGCATTTTAGGTATTCAATTCTACACTTCAGAGATTTTGCATTTATTATACCTGTTTATAGGGTCAACATTGTACCATAAATCGGAGTGTGATGGAAAGAGTTCTTTTGTTGTTGCACGTAGTAGGAGGTTTCACATCTCTACTGTCAGGCCTGGTAGTTGCTTCATTGCCCAATAAGGGTAACAGGCTCCATAAAAGGCTGGGGTACGTATTTTTATACGGCATGATCACGGTTTTTACAACGGCCGTTCTTCTCTTGGTTCTGGTAAAGTGGAACATTTTCCTATTCGCAATTGCCGTAATGACCTTTTACATGAATTATGCGGGCTTTAGAAGTATCAGGCTTAAAAATGTGCCAAAGCCGGCCTTACTTGATTGGATTATTTCAATACTTACTATGCTTTGTGGTGTTGGAATTCTCATTTATGGTATCAACTTATTTGTAGTATTCAGTGCGTTTCATCCCCTGGCATTTCTATGCCTCGTCTTTGGCATTGGCATGACTCATAGTGCCCAAAGTGATATCAGGCTAAAAAACAGGAAATCGCGCCCTAAAACATGGTGGATCAGTCAACATATAGGAATGATGATGGGAGCACTCATTGCATCAAGCACTGCCTTCGCTGTTAACAATCTCGGTTCATTAATCCCAAATCCCCAGTTCGGCTGGCTTCTATGGTTGCTACCAACTGTTGTTGGTGTACCCTTTATCATTTACCACATAAGCAGGATTAGACGACAGCCAAAATCACTCATTAC
>ENA-OWNT01004132-OWNT01004132.1-seawater-metagenome-genome-assembly--contig:-NODE-4132-length-13028-cov-12.543356_pt1 | contig 13028 bp, 11 predicted proteins | sample MGYA00238136_ERZ651165 | MGnify/ENA primary metagenome ERZ651165 (study PRJEB26861, sample SAMN08777766) | seawater metagenome | isolation source: coastal seawater | place: USA: Florida | collected... | reverse complement strand
TTGCGCAGCAGGAGTTCACCCCCCGGTTGCTCCGCGGTGGGGAGGACGAAGTCGTAGACCCGGGACGGGGTGAAGTATGACGTGTAGCCCATCCGGATCACGGGGGCCTCGTAGTCCGAGCCCGCGACGCCGGCCGTGTACAGCTCCTCGTCGAAAGCCGGTTCCACCGCGGCACCCTGCCCGGCGGTGCCCAGGCCGGCCAAGGGCAGAACCTGGACCCGTTCAATGGTGTCCTTGCGGATGGAGACCACCGCGTGGGTGGACGTCACCCCTGCGCCGTTGACGCGCACCTGGTCGGAGTGTTCGACGACGGTGCTCCAGTGCTGCCCGGCGAGCGGCTTGCCGAGCTCGGCCGGGTCCACGAGGGACACCATGGAGTTGATGGCGTCCTTGTTGTGGGTGAGCAGGATCCGTTCCTGGCCCGGGCCGGCGGAGTCCGGCAACAGGAACGGCTCGGCCTCGTACAGGATGCGCTCGTCGCGGGAGATCACGGTGCGGAGTCCGGCGTCGGGGTCATCAAAGCGCAGCAGGCGGGTTTCGCTGAACTCGGAGCAGCCGATGCTCAGCACCAGGTGGCGCCGGTCTGCGGAGAGCTCGAAGCCAAGCCACATGGCGACGTCGTCCTCCTGGTAGATGACCTCGTCCTCGCTGACGGGCGTGCCGAGCACGTGGGACCTCACCTGGTAGGGCCGCCACGAATCGTCCACCACGGTGTAGAAGATCCGGCTGCCGTCGGGGGAGAAGGAGATGCCATAGAAGATGTTCTCGATCACGTCCGGCAGCAGCGCGCCGGTGCGGAGGTCCTTGATGCGCAGCGTGAAGCGCTCGTCGCCGGCGTTGTCCACGGCATAGGCATACAGGGTGCCGTCGATGGTCGTGGCGGCGCCGCCCACGGCGAAGAACGGCTTGCCCTCCGCCTCGAGGTTGCCATCGAGCAGGACTTCCTCGCCGGGGATGCTGACGCCGGCCTCCACGGCCGGCGGAGTCCAGTCCGCGACGCGGTCCCCGGTGTCCTGGCCGCGCACGCGGCAGTGGATCCCGTACTCCTTGCCCTCGACCGACCGGGTGTAGTACCACCAGCCGTCCTTGCGGTTGGGGACGGAGAGGTCTGTTTCCTGGGTGCGGCCCTTGATTTCCTGGAAGATGGCCTCGCGCAGCGGTTCCTGGTGCGCGGTCACGGCCTCCTGGTAGGTGTTTTCCGCCTTGAGCAGGTCGACGACCTCTGCTGACTCCTTGTCCCGCAGCCACTCGTAGTTGTCCTCGAACGCGTCGCCGTGGTGCGTGCGCACCGAGGGAACCTTCTTGGCGACGGGAGGCTGCGGGGAGGGCTGGGCGGAAGTCTGGGTCATGGACCCAATCTACCGAAGAGCGGCGCCTCAATTGCCGTTCTGCAGATTGTTGGCCGCCACGTAGCGGGCGAGCATCCCCGAGCCCAGCGCGGCGGAGAGTGCGGCGGTCGCGGCGGGGTCCTGCAGGACAATCGACTGGCCGTCCCGGCTGGTCCCGGTACCGGCAGTCGGAAGCGTGAAGAACACGCCCCGTCCGGGGGGTGTCTTGCGGAGACTGAAGGCCAGGTCCTCCAGCGACGCCAGGGTGAAGCTTGCGTCAACCGTCACGTGCGGCAACACCGTTGTGATGAGTTTCCGGACGGTACCGCGCTCCGCCAACCCGCCCTCGGCGGCCAGTTTGGCCATCATGGCTTTCAAGAAAGCCTGCTGGTTCCGGACCCGCTGGTAGTCGCCATCGGCGAAGGCATGGCGCTCGCGGACGAAGGCCAGGGCCTTCAACCCGTTGAGATGGTTGACTCCCGCCGGGAAATGCACCCTGTCGTCCACAGTGCCGGTGAAGGACTGTTTGACGTCGACGTCGACACCGCCGAGCGCGTCCGTCATGGCCGCGAACCCCTCGAAATCAACCATTATGGTGTGGTCGATGTGCGCACCAAGGAGAGCCTCCACCGTCTGCGTCATGAGGGGCAGGCCGCCCAATTCAAGTCCGGCGTTTACTTTCGCGGTTCCGTGGCCGGGGATGTCCACCCACAGGTCGCGCATGATCGAGATGCCGTAGACGCTCTGCCGGTCCGCCGGAATGTGGATCAGCACGAGGGCGTCCCCGCGCTGGTCGGAGGCGCTGCCCGCGGCCGCCGCCGCCCGCTCATTGATCCGGCTGTCGCTCCCGATCAGCAGGATGTTGAGCGCGACGGCGGGCGGCTCCGGCGTCGGGGTGGGGCTGGGAGCGGGGCTGGGCGGCGTCGAGGGCGCGGCGGCCGGGGTGGCGGCCGGCACCGCGCCTCCGGCCGGGGCGGAGCCCACAGGCCGGGGCCGGGTGAGAACGTAGGCGACGGCCGAGACGGCGATCGCGAGGACGAGCAATGCCCCCAGGATCAGGACGGTCCGGCGTCGGCGGCCGTCCGCACCGGGGGACGGGGGAGGGGGCGGGGACGCCGCGGAAGCCGCGGCTGCTGGTTCCGGAGCGTTCCCCATGAGCGGACGGTACCACTGCCGCCCGGCGCGGACTATGGGTCCAAGGACCTCCCCGGCCGCCTCACATGGCGGGGATCAGTTCCCGTTCTCGAACTTGTTCGCCGCGACGTACTCGCCCAAGGTGTCCGAGGCCATCGCCGCGGAGATGTCGTGGATGGCATTCGGGTCGGTCAGCACGATCGACTGGCCGTCCGTGGACGTGCCGATGCCGCCGGTCGGCAGGGTGAACATGAACGTGTTCTGCACCCGGATGTCCTTGAGCTCGAGCCCCAGCCCTGCCACGGCTCCCGAATCCAGGGACTTGTCGACGGTGACGAACGGCGAAACCGCGCCCACCATGTTGTTGATCGTGATCGGGTTGCTCAGCGTCTGGCCGGCGATCGACTTCTTGATGATGGCCCGCAGGAACTCCTGCTGGTTGCGGACCCGCTGGTAGTCGCCGTCAGCGTAGGCGTGGCGTTCCCGCACGAAGGCCAGAGCTTCGGTTCCATTGAACGTGTGCTGGCCCGGGGCGAAGGACTGGCCCGGCAATGCGGTCGAGGTGAAGGGCACCTTGATGTTCACGGTCACCCCACCCAGCGCGTCGGTGAGGCCCTTGAAGCCCTCGAAGTCGATCATCGCCACGTGATCGATGCGCTGCTGGAAGATCGACTCGATGGTCTGCACCATCAGAGGCGTGCCGCCAAGGGCCAGCGCCGAGTTGATCTTCGCCTCGCCGTGCCCGGGGATGTCCACCCAGAGGTCGCGCATGATGGACATGGTGTAGATGTTCTTGCGGTCCGCCGGAATGTGCATGAGCATCAGCGTGTCCGCGCGCTGGTTCGTGGGCGTTCCGCCCGCGGCATCAGACTCGGTGGCGCCGCGGCTGTCGCTGCCCATCACCAGAATGTTCATCGCGGTGTCCGTCTTCTTCGGGCGCGTGGACTCCTCGGGGAAAGCCTGGTCAATCTTGCTGGTACCGGAGTCGAAGGTCCGTGCGAGGTTGAAGAGGTAGCCGCCGGCCACGACGGCGACGAGCGCCACCACCACGGCGACGGCGATCAGCACCTTGCGGCCCCGGCGTTTCTTCACGGGCCGCCGCCGCTCGCTGAATTCTTCCCTGCCGGCGTCGTTTGAGCTGTCGAAGGGGTGTGTCATGTGTTCCTCTACGTCGGCCGGGCCCGGTGCCCGGAGTCAATCTGGACCAATGCCGGGTGCCGGACGGGCGCCCTGACGGCCTCCAATACAGTACACCGGGCCCGGCAATCAACACTTCCCGGCTAGCAAACCGGCACATAACGCGAGGTTTCCCGGATATGAAGCGAACTGTTGCCTACGTCACACTCCCTGCCTAGGCTGGGGTGCGGTCGCAGCGTCGCGGCCAAAGCGGTCGCAGCGTCGCGGCCAAGCGGTACATGCACGAACAGGGGAATCGTTTTGAACCACAAACTCCGGGTTCTTGTCAGGCTTGACCTCGATTGCGGTCAGGCGGAAGTAGCAGCGCAGGGACATGTGACCGCGCAGAGCCTCCAGGCACTGTACGTGGTGGTCAAGCGGGCAAACCACCTGAAAGAAGGGCTCCAGCTGGTGCTGGATGTCAGCCACGCCCGGGTCGAGCCGGCGGCTCTCGAGCAGCTGAGGGAGTGCTCGGCCTCTCACCACTTGCCGGCCGCCATCGATCCGCTTCAGTCCGAATGCCAGCTCAGCATCGTAGCGCCGGCGGAGAGCGTGCAGGCTCCCCGGGTTCGACGGTTGGCGGCCTAGCATCGTGCCGTTTCTTCGGAAGGCCGTCCTCTAACGTTCTTCTTCTCACGGTCCTCGGCGATCTTTCGGTGAAGGCGCCTGGGGCCCGGCTCTAAGAACAACCGGCTCTAAGAACAATCGGACGTTCGGCTGTCCCGTCCCGGCAGGGATCTCAGCACCACGTCGAGTTCGCTGCCCTCGGTGGACCGGGCGACGGCTTGCCCCCGCGGCCGTCGTTCGTCCGCAGCCGCATCGAGCCCGGCCTCGGCTGACTTTTGCCCGTCGGTGGACCCGCTGGCGCGTTCCCGATCACGGTGTGTCTTACGGGCGTCGTGCCCAACGGTAATCGTTGAGATCAGGATGGTCGCGTCGTCCGTGACTTGCTGCTCTGCCTGTCCAGGTCCGATCGTCGCCGCGTAGCTGGCAGCACCCAAGAGGATTGAGCTGATGGCCAGGACTGCCGTCCTGCGCTTGTGAGCACTCATTGTGACCTCTTCCGGATCCGGAAGCCGGCCCCTCCAGGATATGGCCCGTGGGGCAAGGACGCTTTCAGCTTGAAAGCGACGCCTACTCCTCGGAGACCAACAGCCCTCACTCCACACTGTCGGGGAACTCACAGCTACAGATTCGTTGGAGGAATTCCCGCCGAGCAATGCGTAGGAATGGTCAGATACCAGCTTGCCGAAATGGCGTGCGTGCTGTCGCTATTGTCATGAACTATGTTCAAAACAGTGTCAGGTGGTCGCAGGCCTACCGTCGGCAAGGCTGCCAGGAAATAGCAATCTCCGGCGTCACCCTGCGCGATATTCGTTAAGTCGTCTCAACTTTTCGGTGCACCGGCGCTGTCAGGCGTAACCAGTACTTGGTGCGGAATTTCCAGGCGGATGGCGCCGGCCACCAGAGGATTAGTGAAGGACAACCCCCTGGGGGCGCGGGCGCTCCCGGATCCGGCATAGGGGGCTGAGCCGGCGCAACGGGCTCGGTAAATCAGGATAAACGTCATAGCGATCGCGGCAATCAATGAGTAGATGCTGATCGCGTGAAATTTGGCCGGCCTCGATTCTGCCCGCGGCATATTCAGGGCGCTTGCTGTCAGGGCTTCTGGCCCGCCAGTACCTTCCTGGCTGCGGTGCCGCGGTAACCGCTGCAGTCGCGGGTGTATGAGCCGCCGTAGTTCTTGTCCGCGCCCATCGCGTACGCCATGCAGTCGGCAAGCTGTTCCTTGCCTGCCGGCCAGCTCCCGTAGATGGCGTTCATCCGTGCCGTTAGCTTCGCGTCGTCGTTGTAGAGCTTGAAGGAGGCGATATGGGCGCATTCGTGCAGGGCCACGTACTGCAGGGACTTGCCGGTCCCGTAGGTCTGGGCCATTTCGATCCGGTAGGACGGATACCAGGCAAAGCTGGTGAAGCCGCCGATGAGGGTGATGACCTGCTTGTCGCAGTAGGGCTTCATGTAGTCGTACGCGGCTTTTTTGTACCCGGTGTAGTCTGCGGGGTTCATGTGGGCGATGACGGTGGAACCGGACGTCCACGACTTTTCCTTCGCGGTGGCCGCGACGGTGAACCGGTAGCGCTTGCTGGTTGTGGCATTCACCAGCGGGGACTTCACCGTGGCCTTCCAGCCGGAGGCCCTGGTGAAATCGACGGTTTGTACGGTCCGCCAGAGGCCGTTGCGGTATTCCTGCAGGGACCCTCGGCGGTCGCCAAGAGCGTAATAGACGGTGTACGTCGTGGACCACTGCGTTCCGGCGGACACGCGTCCCTCGGCAGTGCTGAACGGGTTGTTCGTCCAGGAATTCCCGGCCTGGACGTAAGTCTGTTGCCGGGCGTACGCGACGGTCTGTTGAGTCGACGTGGCAAGTTTCTTGCCCGCCCTGTTGAGGACGGTCCTGAACTTGGCGGTGCCTTCGTCTTGGAACGTGTAGGTCAGTGTGGCGTTGTCCTTCTTCAGGACCGGGGTGGTCCGCACCGTCGTCCAGGCGCCGGCGGCGAGGCGCTGCAGGGAGGCGGTCCCTCCCGCGAATCCCTGCCCGGAAAGCTTGAAGACCTTAGCCCGGTCTGTGTCCGGGCTCGCCGACCAGGCGAAGAGGAACACCCCCGGGACGGTAGTCTGCTGCGGCTGCGCCCTCAGGGTCCCGTTGGCGCCCCCCGCGGCGCTGGTGCCGGCTGCCTGCGTTGTTGCCGGGGCGGCCGGTTTGGGCGCGGATGTTGGCGGGCTGGCCGGTTTGGGCCCGGGAGTTGCCGGGGCGGTGAAGGCTGGCTTGGGGTCATCGGCGGCCAAGGCCGGGCCGGCCGGCGTGAGCATTCCTGCGGTCACCGCCAGGGCGACGGCCGCGGCCGCCAGAGACTTTCGCATGACGAAGCCGGTGCGCCCGGGCATACCGGGAAGCGTTCTGTTCTTCAAATCCCCCACCTTGGTCAAAGCCGTGGGGGATTGCGCCGCCGGTGCCCGGCAGGCAGATGATTGTTCCCCCACGGCAGACTCTAACTGCGGATCGGGACTTTGTCTCCGTTTCCGCTTGGCAACGGCGGGCCGGCCGGAACTTCCGGTGATCATGACAGCCGGCGCGCGCTGCCGGCCGTTCGCTCTGAGGAGTCCTCGTGCGAACAGACCCTTGATGCTTCGTGGCTGTCGGGGAATTGAGGTCCAATTCCTTTCGGGGTATGGTCTATGCCCGTCCGGTTCGGGCATCGAGCAGACGCTAGGTATTTACGGGATGCAAATTAGGTATTTCTTTTCCAGTACGCGTAGTTCAATTAGGTAGATCAATTCGAACCATGACGTTACGCAAGTGAAGTTCTGTTGCTGGAGTCATCTCTTGTTATGAAGCCTTTAATACACAGGAACTTTCGAGCCGAATTCATCTATTCCGAGAGAAATGGGCATGTTACCGTTCGCGCATGATCTTAGGTGGCTTGGCCGCGGCCGTCGCGGCGGTACTCGTAGCGGCGAGTAATGCACTTGGCCCCGTCGAAGTTCGGAGCCAACTTCCAGCTGCGCTGGCACCAAACGTGCTGGCCGCCAGCACCCTTGTCTGCAATAAAGACTTGGGGGTTCCTGGCGACTCCAGCGCGTCGCCCAAGTATCGTTTTTTCTCCACCACTCAGGTGGGGACAACGTGGGCGGGCCAGCCCGTGGGGCAGGACATTCTGGTCGCTGGAAACAGGCAGTACGTTGCGTACTACGACGGCCACCGCAGGCTGATTGTCAAGAGCCGTGTGGGCACCGGCGGCTGGGCGACCAAAGTTCTGGATACCAGTGTTGACTGGGACAGCCACAAATACATCACCATGGAGCTGGACATCAATGGAAATCTGCATGTGGCCGGCAACATGCACGACTCGAAACTGAACTACTACATCACATCTTCGCCCGGGAATATTGCCTCCCTCGCCCGGGTTCCCCTCCTGGCCAATTCAACACTGGAATCCGCAGTCACCTACCCACAATTCCTGAAGAACGCAGCGGGGGAGTTGTTCTTCAAATTCAGGTACGGACGCAGCGGAAGCGGCAGCGAATATATCTACCGTTTTGTTGCGTCGAGCGGAAAATGGCAAGACCTTAACCTCGGCGGCATATTGAATGGGCAGGGAAATAGCAGCGCGTATGCCAAATCGCCGGTCCCGGGCCCTGACGGCTATTTCCACATGATATGGATGTGGCGAAACACAACTGATGTGTCCACCAACCATTCGCTTTCTTATGCTAAGACCAAGGATTTCATTCACTGGCAGAATATCCAGGGCGCAAACTTAGCCGTCCCCATGACAAAACAGAGCCCTACGATTGTCGATCCAGCAACCGTGGGCTCGGGGCTGGTTAACGGAATCGCGGCAATTGGCTTTGACCGCGCCAAACGGCCCGTCATCAGCTATACGCGCTACGACGCTGCGAGAGGCAATCAGCTCTACCTTGCCCGCGGCCAGACTTCAGGGGCGTGGGATCGAACGCGGATAACCCGATGGAACGGCGTATTTCCTGTTCAGGGTACAGGCAGCCTGCGTTTCCCCTTCTCTGTCGGGTCGGTCAAAACAGCAGCCGCAGGCACTCTCCAGCTCACCTACACCTGCAACGGTCAGGCGCGCACCGTTGTAGTCGATGAAAAGTCACTTGGCGCAAAGTCGGACAACCCAGCGGCATCACCGCTTGTTGGCGTGCCGGTCCTGCCCGTGCTGAGAAAGGACCCCCAGCTGGTGACCAACCAAGTCTCGACGAGGGTGGGCACGAGCATCTACATCCTGCAGTGGCGCTCGATGCCCGTGAACGGTGACAAGCCGCGGGCAGCGATTCCGCCGTCTGAACCTCTCCTCATCTTGGAGTACAGGGCGCAGTAGCTGCCCTCTTCACGCCTGAGCCCCGCGGGATTAACCCCGTTACATTTATTGGGTCCCCGAGTGCCGGGGGCATGGTCGCTGGACCCGGTATGACTTTCCTGCCCTGTTATTGATGATCCGGGGGGTGTTGTCGCCGGGTCCGGAGGCACTTGTTGACCGCTGATAGGGACACGGCCGGACCAGCGGGTTCAGGTCTCTTCGTAACGTGGGTGCCGGCATCGGGTGTCGTGACTGCGGCCATATAGTGGTGCAAAGGAGCGCCAGTATGGATCAGGGATTCGATGTTTACTGCGGACTCGATGTCGGCAAAAGCGAACACCACGCCACCGCGCTGAACCGCGCCGGCGAACGCCTTTTTGATAAACCGCTGCCCCAGGATGAGGCCCGGCTGCGGGAGCTCTTCACGACGCTGCAGCAGCACGGGAAGGTGCTGATGGTCGTCGACCAGCCCAACACCATCGGCGCCCTGCCCGTGGCCGTGGCCCGGGATTGCGGCTGCGAAGTCGCTTACCTGCCGGGCCTGGCGATGCGTAAAGCGGCGGATCTGCATCCCGGGAAATCGAAAACTGATGCCCGGGACGCGTTCATCATCGCCGAGACAGCCCGGGCGATGCCGCACACGCTGCGGGCCGTGGACCGGGACAGCGAGGTCCTCTCCGCGCTGAAGGTTCTCGCCGGGTTCGATGCCGACCTGACCCACGAATGCACCCGTGCCATCAACCGGCTGCGGTCCCTGCTGCTGCAGATCTTCCCGGCACTGGAACGCGCCTTTCCCGGCACGGTCCTGACCCGTCCACTGGTCCTGGAACTGCTGATCAAATACGCCGGCCCGACCGGGCTGCGCGCCGCAGGACGGTCGAACGTGCTGCGCTGGGCACGCAACCACAGCCGGAAGGACCCCGTCCAGCTCGTCGATGCCATCTTCACCGCGCTCGGCGAGCAGACCGTGACCGTCGCCGGAACCGAAGCCGTCGAACTCGTCATCCCGCGCGTTGCCGCCCAGATCCAGGAACTCAAACACCAGCGCACCATCGTCGCCGCCGAAGTCGAAAAACTCCTGGACGACTTCCCTCTTTCCACGGTCTTGATGTCCATGCCGGGAGTCGGCATCAAGACCGCAGCGACGATACTCCTGACCATCGGCGACGCGAGCAGCTTCCGCACTTCCGGGCACCTCGCCGCCTACGCCGGCATCGCACCCGTCACCCGCCGCTCCGGCACCTCCATCCGCGGCGAATTCCCTGCCCGCGCGGGGAATAAGCAACTCAAGAACGCGCTGTTCAGATCCGCCTGGATCGCCTCCTGCCACGACCCGCTCTCCAAGGCCTACTACGACCGGAAACGCGCCGACGGCAAGAAACACAACGCCGCCGTCATCTGCCTGGCCCGGCGCCGCTGCGACGTCCTCTACGCCATGCTCAAAAACGGAACCCTCTACCAGGCAAAGACTCCCCAAGCCGCTTGACCAAAAGCATAGGGACACCCCCCCGGGCTCCGGTCGATCGCCCTTCCCGGTCGGAACCGCTTGACGCGTCTGTGCCCTTCCCCATATCCTGAACGAACGGTCGGTAATTATTTATCGGAAATGCATAGGAGCAACCATGGCATCGCAGACCCTGCAGTCAGTGCCCGCCGAGCCATCGCCGGCACGGCATGAACAGAGCCTCGAGGACGCGGCGCGGCGCGACGCCGAGGGCCAGACCTACTTCGACAAGGTCATGGCTGAAGATTCCCGGATCGAGCCGCGCGACTGGATGCCCCCGGCTTACCGCAAAACGCTCCTGCGCCAGATCTCGCAGCATGCGCACTCGGAGATCATCGGCATGCAGCCGGAAGCCAACTGGATCTCCCGCGCCCCGAGCCTGAAGCGCAAAGCCATCCTCATGGCCAAGGTCCAGGACGAGGCCGGCCACGGACTCTACCTCTACTCCGCCGCCGAAACCCTCGGCCAGCCGCGTGATCAGATGATGCAGGACCTGATGGACGGCAAGGCCAAGTACTCCTCCATCTTCAACTACCCCGCCCGCACCTGGGCCGACATGGGCGCCATCGGCTGGATGGTCGACGGCGCCGCTATCGCCAACCAGGTGCCGCTCTGCCGTGCCTCCTTCGGCCCCTACGGCCGGGCGATGGTCCGCGTCTGCAAGGAAGAGTCTTTCCACCAGCGCCAGGGCTTTGAGATCCTGCTGGAACTCTCCCACGGCACGCCCGAACAGAAGCAGATGGCGCAGGACGCGGTGAACCGCTGGTACGCCCCGGCCCTGATGATGTTCGGCCCGCCGGATGACGATTCGCCCAACTCCAAGCAGTCCATGGCCTGGAACATCAAGCGTTTCAGCAATGACGAGCTCCGCAACCGGTTTGTCGGCATGATGATGGAGCAGGTCAAGGTCCTCGGGCTCACGCTGCCGGACAAGGACATCCGTTTCAACGAGGAGACAAAGAAGTGGGAGCACGGGCCGCTGGACTGGGATGAGTTCCACGAAGTCCTGGCCGGCCGCGGCCCCTGCAACGCGCAGCGCCTGGAACGGCGCCGCGAGGCACACCAGAACGGCGCCTGGGTGCGCGAAGCCGCCGCGGCCTATGCCGACAAGCAGCGCCGCAAGCAAGCAGAGAAGGAATCCGCAGCATGACAACCCCCGAACCTCACGCAGGCAATGTCTGGCCGATCTGGGAAGTGTTCGTCCGCTCCAGCCGCGGCCTGTCCCACGTCCACGCAGGATCCCTGCACGCACCGGACGCGGCCATGGCCCTGCGGAACGCCCGCGACCTCTACACCCGCCGCAACGAAGGCGTCTCCATCTGGGTGGTCCCGGCGGACGCCATCGCGTCCAGCGACCCCGACTCCAAAGGCTCGTTCTTCGAATCGCCCCAGGGCAAGGATTACCGCCACGCCACGTATTACACCAAGAGTGAGGGCGTGAAGCACCTGTGAGCACTACGCCCGAAACTGCCGCAGCTGCGGCACCCGCAGAAACAGATACTGCCGGCCACGGCGACATCTCCGTCGGCGTCAAGACCTCTGGCGGCAGTGGGGAGGCCACTGCCAGCGCCACCCGCATCACCCCCGGCAACGCCCTCCGCCCCGAAGACATCGCCCTGGCCGTCAGCCGCGGCACGGCCAAGCCGAGCGACGACGTCGCCGAGTTCGCCCTGCGACTGGGCGACGACGCCCTGATCCTGGCCCAGCGCCTTGGCCACTGGATTTCCCGCGCGCCCGAACTTGAAGAGGACATCGCGCTGGGCAACATCGCCCTGGACGAGCTCGGCCACGCCCGGTCCTTCCTCAGCTACGCCGGCGGACTGGACGGCCGCAGCGAAGACGATCTCGCCTACTTCCGCCGCGAGCACGAGTTCCGCTCCGTGGAGCTCTTCGAACAGCCCAACGGGGACTTCGCCGTCACGATCGCCCGGCAGTTCGTGGTCAGCTACTACCAGTTCGAGCTCTACCGCCGGCTGACGTCCTCGACCGACGCCACACTGGCCGGCATCGCCGCCAAAGCGGCCAAGGAAGTGGACTACCACCGGGACCACAGCGCCCAGTGGGTCCTGCGCCTGGCCCATGGCACCGAAGAGTCCCGCCAGCGCATGATCCACGGGTTCAAAGTCATCTGGCCCTACACGGATGAGCTGTTCCGCGACGACGAGCTCACCGGACGTCTCAGCGAGGCCGGCGTGGCGCCGCAGCCGTCGAGCCTGCGCGCAGACTTTGACCGGCTGACCGGCGAGGTCCTGGCCGAGGCAGAGCTCGAAGCCCCCAACGTGCAGCCCGCACCCGGCGGGGGCCGGCGCGGCCTGCACTCCGAACACCTCGGCTACATCCTGGCCGAAATGCAGGTGCTCGCCCGCGAGTACCCCGGGGCCAGCTGGTAAGCACCATGGAAATGTTTGTGTCCGATCCGGAAACCGCAGGGCGCCGCAAGGCCGCCCAGGGCAACACCGCCCAGGAGAAAGCCTGGGCGGTGGCTGCCACCGTCTGCGATCCCGAAATACCGGTCCTCACCATTGCCGATCTCGGCATCCTTCGAGATGTCCAGGTGACGAAGGAACCAAACGCTGACGACGGCGGGATGGTTCCCGCCGTCCAGGTCACCATCACCCCGACGTACTCCGGCTGCCCCGCCATGGACGCGATCCGGGATGACCTCACGGCGGCCTTCCACCGTGCGGGGTATCCGAGCGTCCGGGTTGAACTTGTCCTCTCCCCGGCCTGGACTACCGACTGGATGAGCGAGGCCGGCAAAGCCAAGCTGGAGCAGTATGGGATCGCCCCGCCGTCCGGCCATTCGGCGGCCGTCCGGCACGCCGGCCCGGTCCGGCTTTCGCTCGCCGTCAAATGTCCCCAGTGCTCATCGCTGAACACAAAAGAACTCACCCGCTTCGGTTCCACGTCCTGCAAGGCCCTCTATGTGTGCCAGGACTGCAAGGAACCGTTCGACTACTTCAAAGTTTTGTAAGGAACAGGTGCCTCCATGACTGTTGTCCGCCA
>ENA-OWNT01004131-OWNT01004131.1-seawater-metagenome-genome-assembly--contig:-NODE-4131-length-13029-cov-4.307829_pt1 | contig 13029 bp, 9 predicted proteins | sample MGYA00238136_ERZ651165 | MGnify/ENA primary metagenome ERZ651165 (study PRJEB26861, sample SAMN08777766) | seawater metagenome | isolation source: coastal seawater | place: USA: Florida | collected... | reverse complement strand
TTGCTTCGCTGTGATCGAAGTTCGAAGTGGTTCGTTCGTTTGTTCGTTCGTTCGTTCGTTCGTTCGTTCCTCCGTTTGTTCGTTCGTTCGTTCGTTCGTTCGTTCGTTCGTTCGTTCGTTTGAAAGTTTGAAAGTGTCGATCGAAAGCCGTCGCGTGGCCGTCGAAGTGGGGCAGAACCAAGAAGCTCTACGACGCTTTTGGCGGAGAGGCGTGGATGGACGAAGAAGATTTCCTGAAACAGAGATTGAACAGAACGAAACGCTGCAGCGGAGGTATGTGTGCTCGTCTCCGGTGTGGTTCGTTCGACACAATCAAAGAAGACGCCGTGTTGGCTTGATTAGACTTGGTTGGTGAATGGTCCACGCCAGTGATGGTCACATCAAGTGCACAAGAATAAGGTGGGGCGAGGAACCAATCTTGCCAGTCGGTGGCCAAGGACACAATGGCACTAGGATGATATAGGTGTATTCTTTTGTGTTTTGTTCTCGAATTATTTGAAAATCTTGTCCTATAGATACTGTCATCAGAGATGAAACTGCGCACACTGCAGCTGCCTCCATGTGAGGCGGCAGCAAGTGTGCGCTTCGTTTCATTTGCTCGCCGCAAGCAATTATTGTTTTGAGTTACGATGGAAAAATCAGAAGATGAGCAGTGGAAAGAGAATGGTCCAGAACCAATTCCCTTCGACGCTGCAATTACACCCATCCACAGAAGCTCCCCAGAAGCAGAGAGTGAGTCCCCAGATGCCACCACTCCTGGTACGGCTGCGTTCAACCGTCAGAAGGCCCTGCTGCAGAGTGGCTTGCAGTTAAGCGATTCCTCCGACGCAGAATATTATGACGACGAAGCCACGCCCTTGGTCACTCCAGCTAAAAGCATAACATTCACCGACAGGCGAAACAGACCATCGACACCAGGAACAGTTGGCCCGGATGGGAAGGAAGATGAATGGATGTATGACGAGAAGTACATCACAGATCTCGGTCTCATGGCACTACGGAAACTTGCTCTGACCCACGATTTGGACGCTTCTGGCAACCGCTTAGATATTGAAGACCAACTCCTCGCCCTGCGAAAGAGAGATGCCTCGTCTCCAATCAAGGCTGAGGATAAATCTTTGGACCATGAGGAGGCAGCCGTGGTCGACCAGGAGGCCACTGAACAACATCCGTTAGTTGTGGAAACCGAAACTGAAACTGCTGCGGCCAGTATCAACAGCATCAACCGTGAGTTGTCGCAGTCACTGGTTTCACCACCGGGAGAGCGCACGACTTCGCCAGATGTGTCCCACGACTCTGCTGAACTAGAGTTGGAATTGGAGCTAAGTCCCGACAACAACGCAACACTCCAGGTCGACACTACCCGGCAACGCGATTCAGTCGAGCAACGTGGGTCGTCAGCGGCGAAGTTGAGCGACGACAAAATGTCTATAGCAGAGCTACAGCACGATAAACTCCCACCTGCACTCCCAGCCATTGAATCTGACGGCCACAAACCTGAACCCCCAATGTCGAGCGTGCTCAGTCAGACGGTTGAACGAAGTCGTGAAAAAGAAAGCTTCGTTGACAACAATGAATTTCCGTCCACAGCGCTTCCACGAGTTTCACAGCAAAGAGCCAGACCGCAAGATTTGACGGCCCGTTCCAAGACCTCAGCACAGACAGACGAGCACCCCGTGCGCGACCGCCATTCCCTTACCAGTACTGGTGAAACCAATGAACCGCAGGCTCCAAGTAGACCTGGCGACGGACCCACCAAACCAACAAATTCTGAGGATCGAGATTCTTTTGGTTCTTCGAGCTCAAATGTATCTGTGAGTTCTCAGAAATCGGCGTCAGACACAGAATTGCCAAATTTTCTACGAAAATTGGTCAACATATACTCTCCGACGCACGCAGCAGCTCTGATGCGCCGAAGTGTAGACTCTTCTCTGGATCAAAAAGCGGTGGAAGAGAATAAGTCCTCGCCAGCTCAGAGCATATCTCACAGCACAGCAGTCGGAACTAGCCTCGAGAAAAGTCATGTCCAAGCGACTTCTGGCAGCGTTTTCGTTGAAGCTTCTGCAACAGGATTCCATATCTGGTCGGACACAGCGGAGCGAGGACCGTTTCATTCACATCGCAGTCATCAAAACTCAGCGCTAAAGCCATCCGCCGCCGTTGCCACCACTGACAACTCAACGTCCGAAGCACAAACCCAAACCCCAATGCGCCGAGTTCTCAGGGATGCGACTCCGGATTCCAACGCGACTTCAATTGATCCAAAGCGACCAAATCTTTCAATCATTCGGGAGAGCGACGCGAACACCAGCGTCCTTTCGCACGCCCGCCAAGTCCGCCAAGAGGTCTGTGCTCTATCACTTGCCTAACATGGCCATTTCGTTGTTGCACAATCATCACTAATGTCATTCTCTTTGTCTTTATCTTCAGATACAAAACGATCTCAAAGCATCAAGACTTCGAACCGGGGGTCTTTCTTTTATACAGAGCAACGATGTTCGGGTGTATCGTTCGACACATAACATTGGGAGGGACGCCGTTCAAGATTTCGTTCCTGAGTACGGCTCAGAACACTACGCATCTGCGTCTGCATCCGCGAAAAAAGTGCTCGCATCCTTGTCGAAAATGTCAGCAAGTGACGAAACAGCATTTGGTGCGTCAAAGAAGCTCTTCTCGAATTCCTCGCGGACGAGCTCCCATGCATCCGAAAAGTTAATAGTTGAGGACAACGACATCTTAGACAATGCCCGCCAACTTCGTGATCGGGTACTTGCAGACACATTGCCGACACTACTGGCTGTGCACCATGCCTCTGACGGATGCGTTTGTTGACACAGGTTGCCGCCGAAATTGAAAGGGATCGCATTGCTTTCCTCGAAGCACGTCAAGAACGACGATTCCGGGCGGAAAAAGCCGGAACCTACGTTGACGTTGATACGCAGGTGTGTGCGCGCTACCATCCAAATTCCTGACATGAAAACTTTCAGCAGTTGTTGTTGTTTTTTGCCTATTAATCCATGCGCGTATTGTGGACATAGCAATTGCTGGCGGAAAAGATGAATGCTGAACTCGCGCTGCAGTCAGGAGATCAAGTGAATAAATCCGCGAACGACGACGGTGATGACTTTGACAACCTTGAAAGTCAGCGACAGGCTCACCGGTCAGGGAAACACGTCCACTTCAATCCGTTGACCGTCAACGTCGAATACGGTTCTGAATTCGGAAGCATCGACACTTCACTTGGCGGTGACAATACAAAGCCTCTTCATGGATCGCAAGTTCTTGCCGAGTCATCGTCCATAATTCCGTTTCAGAGCGAGTTATCACCCGTCCAAGGGGCTATCGGTGAAATGCAACAAACTGTCGAGTCATTCTCACGGAAAGTGGAACGGATGCAAATTGACCTTGAATTGCAACAAGCCCAGGCCGCATCGCAAGCAGCTCTTGACGAAGCGCGACGAGCAACTGTGGCAAACTGCATCAAGATGTTTGCCCAGAGAGCAGTTATGGCAATACTCTCGAGAACCTTTCTTTTGTGGCAACGTCAAACGACTTTGAAGCGCGAACGGTGGAGCCGAGCAAGTGGCATCCTCAGAAACACAGCAGGCATTGTTGCGCAGCGGAGATGTCTTTTAATCTGGCACATCAGAGCGCGCAACCTTGCACTCGCGAAACAGGAACGGACTATTCAGCTGCAGTTTGGAATTCAACAATTGTTCACCGTCCTCAGCTTTAGTCGTGAAAAGCATCAACGACGGTGAGTAGCCCGACCATGCAAGTTCAAAACAGTTGTGCAACTCTAATTTGTTCTATTTGACAGACAAATTCATTCCGCATTTCATCGGTGGCGCCGGTGGACACACGAACTTGTTGAAACCCAACGCCGCGCGCACTTTGACCAGGAACAACAATCAAAGCGCAAGGTGCTTCTTGCGTGGTCATCTCGAATGCGCACAACAACAGCATTGCGACGTTTGATGCGAGCGAGGCGATCATGGGTACAGTGGCGCCTTCGCCGCGCACTCCAAACTTGGCGTGAATTTGTGTTCGAGGCGGAAATTAAATTTTGGGTTGCTCGCGATACACTTCACGCAGAACAAAAATCGGCTTTATATTCGGCTATGTGGAAATGGAATCTCTTCTCACGTGCATTGGTTCAGCGCTACGTCAGGTTGGAACGTGGGGCACACTTGCTGGAATCGTTAATTCTGACTCGCATGGAGCGTGCAGTTCACCGGGCGTGGCGTCGGTGGAGACACCATGCTAGCCTTGTCAAGTACATGCTCAAAATTCACAACGCCAAACGAGCTATTGTGATCTATCGGCAACACCTGGCGTCCGTGCAGCATGCACAGCAAGACTCTGTAATGTTTGCTCGCTTACAGGTCTTGCATAAATTCCAAGTTGCGTCCCTACGTAAGGTCGCTTCCAACAAGTACAATAGAATCACGCGATGGGGCTTCCAGAAGTGGCATCGATTTTATAAATACTCTTGTGCGTTCGACGCATCCTGGAACACGGCTCTTCGGAACATTGAGAAATATTTAAAGCGAAAGATGAGACATTTGCAACGCCAGGCAGTCAGCAAGTGGCGCGTGTATGGATGGATAGTACGTCACCAATCTCATGGTGCACGGCATTGTCTACGGCACTGGCTAGCTCAGCATTGTGACAACCGACAGAGGCAAAAACGTGCTTTTGTAGTGTTGAAGAAGTTCACAGTCTCTCAGAGCAGGACATCTTTCGATCTTCCAGTCCTACGAAGTGGCGTTCGCACAATGGCGAGGAGTTTGTTGGAACGCTCTCTTGAGGGGGCCTTCAATATCTTTGTTAAAGGCACAGCCACAAATATGGCTGACACATCACTGTCGTCGCCAATTCCGCGACGTTTGCTATCATCTGGAACTCTTGCCGAGGAAGGACGCCTACTACGTGGGACATCGGAGACATTACAGCGCCTAGGTGGAAGAACGAGTCGCTCACTTGCAGTAGACATGGCGTGGCGACGAGTTGGTAAATTGCGAGCCCGTGGTCTGCTTCGGCATTACTTGCTCAGGTGGCGGTACGGTGGGCTATCCATTGGGCTCCAACCTACACAAAAACGTCATCAACCGAGGGCCGGCACGCAACAGGTGTCGTTTCAGCGATCTGCATCAATCCTTCTCCGTTTTTTCACCAAGATGCGTTCACTTCGCAGCATCTTACTCTTTCGAGGATTTAACAATTGGCTATCGGCCACGCTGAGACTAAGACGCAACAGTACGGAAGAGAAACGCCGTCCTCAAATTCTCCACCGTTGCGTTTCCATTCGCAAAACCTATTTATTTCGTTTGATCTGCCGACGATGGTATTGGTGGAAAGCACAGACTTTCCCTGGAATTGGAAATGCAGCTCTGGCCCACAAAATGCATCAGCGTGCATCACAGGCCGTGCGTGATCGAGTGCGCTTGCGATTAGCGTATGCCGCACGAACCATTTTCCTTCTTCTAAATCAAGGGGCTCGGAACCGGTTGCATGGAGCCTTCCAGAGGTGGGCCTTTCTTGCTCAGATAACCCACATACAGTCGTCGCGAGCTCGACATCGCCGATATTCTTCGATTGTACAATCAGCTTTCAAGGTACTTGCGAACCACTGGGGCAGATTAAAGGGCAAATTCTTTCAGCGCTGGGTTTGCCATTGTCGGGTCACTGCTGATGCTGTGAAATTCCGGCAAACCGTTGCGTGCCAAGCGTTTTACCGGGTTTGCTCAAGAATAACGGACGCCAAAGTGCGACGATCGTTTTACCGGTGGACTCATGTGCACCGTACTCCGCATAGAGCGCTCACCAAGACATTTTTCCGTCTGCAAACTGTCGCTACACAAGTGATAGGTACTTTTTTCCATCGATGGCAACGTGCCGTCATGGCAAATAGCTTCGATCATGGCCGACGTCAAGAACACACAAGGCATGCGCTGTCACGGTTGGTCGCGGTGTCAAACCGAACAACACAAATGTGTCTCAAAGATGCATGGTGGAGATGGCGGATTGGCGCTTACATTGTGGAGAAAGAAATGTCTCAAAAAAGGCTCAGTGTTCAGCGACTTAAAGCAATTGGGAAACGTTACGCTCAACACTGTCGCCGCCGTGCGTTCGCGAAATGGGTGTCTGACACTCGTTTGCAGAAAAAGAGGCTTACCTCTTTCAAATCGGTTCTGCAGCGATATCGGCGACGAACACTAAGAGCGGCACTGGCATTGTGGAAGACAGTTGCCGCCGTGGGTGAAGAGCGCTCAGTGAAACGGCACAACCAGCACGCTCAACTTCGCATATACCTTGGATGTACTCTTGTATCAAATCTTGTCAAGAGTCAGCGTCTCCGTGCTCTGAATGTCAAATTTCATGAGTGGCGCCGATTTTCCGAATGTGTGTTGAACGACAATCGAGCGGCATTGCAACGCTGCGCTGTAAAGTGGCTGTTGGTCCATGAGAGAAACAAAAGTGCAACAAAAACAGCACTGTCAGTCTGGAGAAATCACAGCCAGCAAGTAATGCAACAACATGACGTCGTGCGACGAAGACGCGTACAATGTTTGCGCTCAACGTTGCAAAAGCTGCGACGCCGCAATATCTCAGCGGCTCTCACGCGATGGCGCGTGATGAGCACACGCTTGCAAAAGACTGAGGTTTCACAGCGAGAAAGGGCGCAGGTTTCCACGGAATTCAAGCATAATTTCTTGATCCGACAGCTGGTCTCTAAGTCCAACGGCTGGTACCGCCAAAGGATTGCAAGTTTGTTCCATCATTGGAGATCAGCTGTCTTGGCAATTCGGCTTCATGAACATGAGCTAATGGCGTTATTGAATGTTCGCATGCATTCTGCGGCAGCTCAATGGCACGAAAAGATACAACAAAGTTTCCAGCGCTGGAGAACAGTGTGTCGTTTAGAGCGTCAGCATGAGATGCAAATACTTTCTGTAGTTCAGTCACGCCTTCGATCCACGGCTCGTGCATTGTTAGCACAGAGTTGGGAGCGCTGGGCTGCACAAAGTCGACTGCGTGAATTCGCGCACAGCAATCACACCAAAGCAATCGCAGCTTTCGAGCGAAGGACCTCGACCATTCGTTCTCGCTGCCTTGTCACTCGATTTTGGACCACTTGGAAAACATCGGTTGAGTCTACGATTTTCCATCGCCACCGGTAGGTGTCATTTTGCAACGCGTTCGTCTACATTTTGGCTTATCCTAACCTTGTGTTGTGTGCTGTGCTGCCAAAGTTCGTTGATTCATCGCGTTCTGATCCGCGCTGACAAGCTGCACCTTCAGCGATTGCAACTTTTCTTTTTACATTGGAAGCGACAATCTCAGTTGACAAGTGTTGCCTGCACGCAACATGCTCTTCTAACGCGGATGTGCGTCGTCATTGCGTCAGTCAATTATCGTGCGCAGGCACGATGGGCTTTCACCAAGTGGCAATGCTACCTGTTTGAGACCACAGCTGCAATCAGGTTGCTGTCGATGACGATGCTCAGTTTTCGACGCTTGCGGCTGCGAAGCGCCTGGGATCAACTTCGTGACTTTGTACATCAGTGCCAACGCCGTGAAACGTTCAATTCCAAAGTGTTGACTCACGCCATCACTCTGTGCGCACGATCCCGCCTATCAGTGCTGCAAATGGCGCTGTTGCGGTGGAAAGCAGTCGTCCAAGATATGCGTGTGGTGTATCTACGAAAACGCGCAGCTACATTGTTGTTCAGAGCCGTTTGGCGTCAAAGAGTTGTTCTGCAGCTTCGACGTGCTTTTGGCTTCTGGGTAAGTAGCATGTTGCGAGGCGACATTGTGCACACAGAGCAGGCTGCTTCATTGTGGACCTTGCGGCATATCGCCGGCAGCGCCTGGAGACGATGGCGAATTGCAAAACTGGGCTTTGCCTGGGCTGCGTGGACACGATTCTGCTGGTGCTACGACGTTGCAGCTTGTGACGCGGCACGCTCGGTAGATCGGAAACTCATCAAGTCAGCCCACGCCGAGAAGTTCCGTGAACACTCTGAGCTTCTTGCGAGTCAACGTCTACGATGGATCGGGTTGTTGTGTCATACATCGTGGACAAATGTTGTTCGGGACGCTTTTCAGAAATGGACGTATCATTCCATTCGACATGCTCGCTTACGTCGTTTTTATGTCGTGTTGAAGAAGTATTTGGTGGTTAGGCCACAAGCATACGCACTACTGAAATGGAGACAATTTTGCATTCGAAATGCCAGAGCGCAATCGTTGTTGTCTTCAGCATTTGGGTTGACGTTCGGCGCAGCCGCTGTTCGAATGGCAAGGCAGCGAGTGGCAACAGCGTTCCACCGATGGCGGCGCGCAGCACAATTTCTGTCGTGGAAGTTTTCGGTGGGACTTCAGCACCTTCAATTTGCCTTGCAATCGGCGGGCAATCGGCGTGTTGCATGTCGGTTCCTGCAGTGGCATTGTACTGTGCTGTTGTGGAAGCAATTTGAAATTAGTCGATCCCAGATTGCCATCATCAGCCGCGAACGTCGGGTTCGATACCTTGGGACATTGACGAAGGTCACAGTCTCCCACAGCAACAGTTTGGAACTGCATCGTCATTTTTATGCCTGGAGGTGCGCTCGGCACGATAGAATAATCAATGAGTTGACGTCCCAGATTGCACGCAACAAAACGAAGTTTGAGAAGTTAAAGCAACGGGCGAAAAAGGGGCGCTCAACACCGCTGTACCTCCGCAGCGGTCACGGAGGTCACGGCAGTCACAAGCACGCAAGGTACTGCAAAATTTGCCAACGACACTGCCTGAAGCACAACAAGGAGGTAGATCCGTCGGAGTTAACGTTTGGTCTTTAAATTCTCGAGTTTGATTGCAACATACGTAGATCATGCAGCCACACCACACGCGTCAGCGTATGTAATTTAATCTGTTAATCTGTTGTATACTGGTGTGATGGTATGACGCGAATCGTGCTCTAACTATAAGCTAACGTCGTAAGACATCATCTTTCACAACACTGCAGCGGCATCAATCGCATACATGTACAACATCAGCTATGACACTCCAGTATCATATATTATAGTTAGGTTGTCCTTGGCATGCATAGGCAAGGTGGACAACATGCGGGGCGTGCTGGCATGCAAGTGCGCAACAGAGTTCAAAATGCAAAATGTGTCGTTTTCTTCTCATCAGAACTGCAGGAAGAGTTGGAAAATTGCAAGCAAAACAGAAAACATCAAAAAAGTCAAAACCAAAAAATGAAAATCAAAAACTCAAAAAATCAAAAAGTTCTGCGCGATGCGCTTTTGTATGCTACTTTCAGCAGTGTATTTGACGAAATGTTTTTTTTGTTTTGAGTCTGAAAATTTGAAAATTCGAAAATTCGAAAATTCAATTTTCTACAAAACTCAAATTTCAAATTGAAACTTCGTCGTGTCGTTGGCAGGCAGTGAGGTCGGCAGTTACTTTCGTTGCCATCGTTGTCGTCGTCGTCGTCGTCGTCGTCGTCGTCGTAAAGTCGTCGTCGTCGTCGTTGTAGTCGTCGTCGTCGTCGTTGTCGTCGTCGTTGTCGTTGTCGTCGTTGCTTCAGCGCTGCCCGGGTATCATAACACGTGGTTCTGTTGGTTATCTGGACCCATGTAGGTGCATCCGCCGCCAGACTCCCAGCACACTTTGAACTAAATTGAATGGTGGAGGAAAATGAACGAATCTTTCTCGACAAATGCGCACTGACGACTAGCGATTTACGGGAAAGATGTGATCTGGCGACCGCGCTGAAATGGCCAGAGCCAACAACAATGACCACACTGCAGCCTCGCTGTACACGGCTGGTAGGACTCACTTTGATGCAGAGCCCAAGAAACTAGAGGAAGCGAAGGCGTCGTTTCTTGGTGCTTACGAACGAGCTTACAACGACTACTACTACCCCAGTGTTGCTCACGAACCTCCCCGCTTGGCATCTTATGCCCGGCGACTGCTTGATATTGCATGGTATCTTGCGCAGACCTATCATTTGTTAGAAGAGCATGGCTTTTCCCTCGAGCATCTGCAGCAGTGCATTGACCTCATTGTAACCATCCCGACATACTCGCCTTCAGAGCTTGCTGAGATTTACATTTACAAAGCTCATGTCGAGATCAGTGAGAGCAAATTTGACGCCGCAATTGCCTCCTTCGAAGAGGCGGTTAAAATATTGGAGAAGCGGAAGAATGACGTTTCTGCTCAACAGCGCTTGGGCGACGCATTGCACGAGCTTGCCGACGCTGTCTATTTTCAAGGTGAGGGGGACGTCGCTGCCATCAAAATGCAGCGGGATGTCGTCGAAATGATGGCAAAGAGAGGAGAGGACGATCTCGACGCTGCCGATCTGCTCAGTAGCGTGGCCTTGACACAGATGAACGTGAACGGTGATTTTGATGCTGCGTACAATGACTTCGGACGTGCTCTCGAAATTGAACGCGCAGAACTGGGAGAAGATGACATCCAGACAGCCATCACTTTAAACAACATGGCCATGGCGAAGCGAAAGAAGGGTGACTACGACAAGGCTATGGATCTGTACATGGATGCTCTTGCTGTGCGCAAAAAGTCAGGCGGTAGTCGAAGTCCGGAAGTAGCCGCAACCATGACGAACATGGCCGCCGTGTGGTATTACGAAGGTGACTTCGCTATGGCGATGAAGTTGTACGGCGAGGCGTTGCAAATGCGAAAGGATTTGAAACTGTTCGCGGCTGCGGCGGACACTTTAGGCAACATGGCCATTGTTTGTGACTTCCAGCAAAAGTATGTTGAAGCCATTGAACATTACGACCAGGCGGTAGAACTTTTGAAAACATCAGATTTGGGCTATGAAAGTGAGGACTGCGCTTACGCGCTGTGCGGCAAAGCGATAGTGATGTACAAAAAAGGCGACCTTCAGGTGCATTCGTTCTCCGCTCTCGATTCGCGTGTCTTTGGAGGTTCTTTTTATTTTTCTCACCTCTGTGTGCTCGTCCTTCGTATTTTACGTAGACGTCAATGGACATCTTTCGTGAAAGCGTCCGCATTTTTGAAATAGTGTTGGGTCGCGACCACCCGTACACAGCGGACGCCATTCATGGGATGGCACAGATCATGTACAAGCGGCAAGACTACGAACGGGCCACCTCAATGTTCAAAGAGGCTCTCCAAATTCGACGACGGGCCCTTGGACTTGTGCACCCTTCCACGTACAAGACGCTTTTGTGGATCACTGAAACAGGTCGCCGCTCAAGAAGTCTAATCCAAGGCAATGTCAATTGTGGTGACGAAACCAGTTCTGGTACCAAGGATGCTTCTGGCGACTCAGCTCGGGACAACAACAACGACACTCCGGTCGTGCCTGCAGCCTCTGAGAGTGCTGAGGGTTCGGGGGCACCACCACGGAGCGTACCCGTTGTGAGGAAGAATCTGCAATACGCAATCAAAAAAGATGCTCAAATGAATGGAACGTTGCAACCGTCCCAACCATAGAACATTGCAATCGGCCGTTTAACTTTTGTAAAAAATATAATTCACAGAAATATGTGTCCACGTCTGGTCTTCGGAATTTTCGCTGCCTACATGTGGCATGCTCAGACATTCAAAAAATTGCTTGGAGACCGTTGTAGACCTTGAGCAAACTCTGTCCGTTTGCGTGCCTCATATTCGGACTTGATCTTTTTGAACAAGGCTTCTTGCTTTTGTTGCACTTTGCTCTCGAAATGCTCCAGCAGATCGGGTGGAAGCATGGAACGTGCGACATCGCTCCCAAGCAACGCAGGAACCGGGGCTCCGTGCCGGTCGATAGCTGTTGTCGACGCGTCGCTGTTTGCAGCTGCAGACTGTTCTGCGTTGACACTTTGCATGTCTCCAGTCGAAAATCCAGTCGCCGTTGGAATTTCTCGTGCCTTTGCCAGTCGTCGTAGTTTGTGCCGCAGGCGCTTCAATTCGAGCGCGGCTCGTGTCTTCGCTTCGATGTGACACTTCTCTAGGGCAGCGCGCTGTTCTGCTCGCAGTGTCTCCTCTGCTGTTGCCATGTCAAACATGTTGAATGCGGCCGATACATTGGACGCTCCATACTTTTGCACCAAAGACTGTTCGGAAGCATGCCTGGGCGTTCTGGTGCCGGCGGCCTTTGGGTCCCGATGTTTCGTCGCCGGAGTGGCGGAAAAGGCGAGTACTGGAGTCCCACGGTGAACGGGCGACTTGCCCATCTTGACGGCCTCTCGCTCTGCCACCTTGGCCTCGATTTTCCGCTGCAATGACTTCTTCACACTTCCTGGATTTAGCTTCCGTGGTTTTGTTACCTTGCCCGCAGATTTCAGAGCTGCAAACTTGTCCCGGAGGTTCACTTTCGCTTCAAGCTTTGCCTTCATACTCGACGAGGCAGGTGTCTTCGATTTCACTTGACTCGGTGTCGCGTCCGCCGCCGATGCTCTCCCAGCCGCCGATGGAGTGGCGACTCGCGTGTGCCCATAATTCAACGCGAGTTTTGTTTCAAGAACATTTTTGGAAAGTCGTTGTCGTCTCCGTGTGGCAGGCGTGGTGGGCGCGGTTCTTCGGTTGGGAGTGGAGTTGACTGCGGCACTTGCAGCGCCGTCTGACTGGCCCGCGATCTTCGCTTTGACTGCGCTGGGGTTCAACTTGCGCGCTGATCCAGGCATTGTACCACGACAACTATCAATGCAGTCTGTTTCCTGATTATGGAGAACGTGGGAGTGGGTGACGCCGTTCACACTTCGTGCATTGTCGAGTCTTCGACTCCTCTCTGTCAAGTTCCAGCTCGCGGACACCAACAAATCAGCCAACTTTCCAGCGCAATTGAAACGTAAAGCGTTACAATTTACGTTGTTGGATGGTGTCCCTTTGGCGACCAACGAATCAACACGCGTCTGACCGATATCGTCTTTAACTTAAGTTTTCAGAGCTCCACGTTTCACTTCACCGCACGTGCTCTTTCGTAACGTTCGTCGTTCGTCGTTCGTCGTTCGTCGTTCGTCGTTCGTCGTTCGTCGTTCGTCGTTCGTCGTTCGTCGTTC
>ENA-OWNT01004129-OWNT01004129.1-seawater-metagenome-genome-assembly--contig:-NODE-4129-length-13032-cov-4.748437_pt1 | contig 13032 bp, 8 predicted proteins | sample MGYA00238136_ERZ651165 | MGnify/ENA primary metagenome ERZ651165 (study PRJEB26861, sample SAMN08777766) | seawater metagenome | isolation source: coastal seawater | place: USA: Florida | collected... | reverse complement strand
CGACCGACGACCGACGACCGACGACCGACGACCGACGACCGACGACCGACGACCGACGACCGACGATCAAATGACTGTAATTACACACAAGTTCCATTTTTACACGTGTAATTACACACAATCCTTGGAATAATTGTGTAATTACACGTTTCGACTCTGTAATTACACATTAGAGTGTGTAATTACACGTAACTGTGATAAATTACACTGTAAAAACTTATAACACGTGTAATTACACATAAAGTGTCAAAATTACACTGTAAAAATGACGAAGTCTCAAAATTACACGAAAAATTACACAGTAGATAGCGCTCTCATCCAAAGTGAGTGACAGTGAGTGAGCGGCAATGAGTTGGCAGTGAGTGAGTGAGTGAGTGAGCGACAGTTGGCCACTGAGAGCTGGGAGTGAGTGAGTGACTGTGAGTGACTGTGAGTGACTGTGAGCTGGGTTTGAATTCGCACTCACAGTCACTCACTCACAGTCACTCACCGCCGCCGTTGTTCGGTGTTCGTTCGTTCGTTCGTTCGTTCGATGTTCGTTGGCGGTCGGCGGTCGGCGGTGTGTTGACGACGAAAGACTTTGACGTGGCGGCGTATGTAGTGGCAGTGGCAGTGGCGGTGGCAGCGATGCAGCGGTGGAGGACGGAGGAAGGGAACACTGACTGTGTGGGTAGGTAGGCAAGTCGTAAGGTGTCACGACGTGCAACTGCATGATGCACGGTTGCGTTCGTTCTGTGGCGTGTTGTGGCGTGGCGTGTGTTGCGGTCTGTCTTCCTTCCGTCCACCACAATTCGGCGCGCCGTCCTTCGTTCGTTCGTTCCTTCCTTCCATCCTTCCTTCCGTCCCCTTTGCCAGTATGTCAGTCAATGTGTCGCTGTCTTGATGCACGTGTGTGATGATCTCTCTCTATCTCTCTCTATCTCTCTTTCTGTCTCTATTGTTGTCAATGCATCGTTCCGGCATTCACGGGACCGCTGCCAGTTGCCATGCATTCACTGACTCACTGACTCACTGACTCACCGCACAACCGACACACGCGGCCACAGCAACAGCCAGGTACGGCTCACAACCACGGTGGACATGACCGGCAACACAGTTCCACGCATTGCGCAACCACATATAATTTGTTTTCGTCTGCTGTGCATTAACTTTTGCTCGAAAACTGCGCGACCAGCCACGTGATCCTTTGCTCTTTAGCACTTCGTGCGCCTTGCAAACCCACAGCATCCAACATGGTGCGTGGAGCTCAATTGCTCATTGCCTTCAAGACAGGTGTTCGTTGTGCGTCTGTTAACACTTTTCGTTGTGTGTTTTTGTTTGCGTGATTCTGGGTTGCCCCTGCAGGCAAAACAAGCCGCTCCGGAAGGTGTCATCCTGGAGTGCCTCTGGGATAAGGAGGGAATTTATGCGATCAAGGAGGACGACTGGAAATGCAAGGACTGCAACTCATGGAACGACGTACGTGGACGCTGCCCACTCTTCCTTGATCCATTTCCGCTTGTTATCAGTCGGTAAATTGATTTGTACACATGTTCGTAACTTTCTTGTGCGTGTCTGCCTGCAGAACTACGAGAAGGTTGATGGCGAGAAAGAGCAGCTGTACAAGTGCGCGACATGCGACCAGACACGCCCTGGATTCACTGACATCCGCAAGCAAAAAGAGGCCGAGGCGGCTGCCAAGAAACCCGCGAGCCTGTTTGCAGGAGGAGCAATCAGCTTCGGCGGCGAAGAAACCACCGCAAGCGACGACGCCGCGGCCTCTGCTGGTGACCTCTTCGGTTTGGGCGGTGGCGGTGCCAAAGCACCAGCATCTGCTCCCGGACTGGACTTGTTCGGAACCGGCGCATCGTCACCCGCACCTGCTGCAGGTGGCTTGGACTTGTTCGGCACCGCTAGCGCCACTACGTCCGCACCCGCTCTGAACCTCTTCGGCACTCCAGCTCCTGCACCTGCTGCTGCAGAGGTATTCACGACGCTGCGCGTTGCAACGGTGCCCGGCTCCATCCTCACAATTGCCTTGGCGCTGTGTTGTGTAGGGTTCCAACTCCCGCAAACGGAAGGCCAGTGATTCTGCTCAGGTGAGGTGCTGTGTGGCAGCGCTGCACGCGAAGCTTTTCTCATTTCGGTCGTCTGATCACCAAAATGCAGGTAAACAAATCTCGACGTCTGTCAGCATCAGACTCGGCAGCGGGCTCCAGCACTTCTGGCGCCGACGTCCAATTCATTCGGTTGTCCGATCGGTGCGTTAGAGTTGCACAGCGCTGGCAGAGTGTTGGTGTTTCTGCGTTGTTGTTTAAGGCGAGTACTAAAATCACATCGTGCTCCTGCAGCCCGACCCCACTCCCCACTGGCACCGTGTTCACGTTCGGAAGCAACGAAATCGATCAACTTGGTTTGGGTGTGGTACGCGGATCCGTTTGATTATTCGTAATGCCGCGCTGACGGCGTATCTTCACCGCACTCACAAACCCACTTGGCTTTGTCAATCTCAGATCGCTGAAGACGACGAGGATGACCTAGAGTTGTACAACTCTGAGGTCATGAACCCGCGTGAAAACCCATACACCAAAGACCTGAACCTCGTGTACGTTTGATGGGCCGCAACTGTGCCATATATGCGCTCTCGTTGACTCTCGTGCACATTTTCGCATGCTAGGTATATTGCTTGCGGTGGGCTGCACAATTTGGCGTTGGATAAGGACGGGCACGTGTACTCGTGGGGATGCAAGGATGACAACTCTCTTGGTACGTCGACAAGCCACATCTCTCCCAACTTTTCTGCTGAGCATCTGTGTCACGTGCTCACTGCGTCGCCACTGTGCCGACCACCTCATCTGCAGGGCGACGATGCGACAAGTCACTGGAGTCACTGACGGCGTTCTACGCGAAAGTTGATCCTGCCAAAGAAAAGGCCGCAATTGAGCGTATCTATACGAAGTTCGTAGCCATTCACTTGCAAAATATTTGCCAACCCAACGCAATTTTGACGTCCATTTGCACTTTTGGCATGGCCCCGTATTCTCTTTGCAACAGGTTCAAACTGTCCAACCGACTTGATGACCTGTGGGCCAAAATCGGAAAGAAGTGCGTTGTGCATGCCACGCTTTTTTGCACATGGACCAACCAAACCACATGCCGTGTGTACATCCGCTGAACCACTGCTTTGCTCTTGTGCAGATACAAGGCTTTCCCCAACTTTGACGCCGTCCCAGGCATTGTTGACGAAATCAAGGAGCCATGCATTCAGGTTTGTTATTTTTGTGTCATCGTCCACGCATCATTGCGCTTGGGTTACCGGAACAATTTCGGGCATAGGTCGACTGCGGTGACTGCCACAGCGTCGCTTTGACCAAGAGCGGCCGAGTTTTGATGTGGGGCGGATACAAGGACGCCGCGGGGCAGTTGGGCTTTGATTTCAATGGCAAACGTACTCAGGAGTTGCCACGTGAAGTCCCGAAGTTGTTTGATACGTTTGGCGCTGTCGTCCAGGTACGCTGCGAGCTGCCGTGGGTTTCAGGTCGCTTATTGCTCGCTCACGACCACTCGTTCTGCGCAGATTGCCAGCGGATCCAATCACACCTTGGCTTTGACGGCGAAGGGCAAAGTCTTAGCTTGGGGTGACAGTCAACAGGGCCAGGTGCGATATTCTACTGTCAGTGTGATGACACGTCAGCAACATTTGACTGATTGGTGATGTGTGAATGCGCTCTGTGCATTGATCGTTGGCTTTATGTCGGGATTCGTCGACGCTGGTTTCTTCACTACGACACAGATTGCCCGCAAGGTCCCCTCCCGCTTGAAGGTGCAAAGTCTTCGGCCGCACGAAGTCAAGTTTCCGCGCGGCACAAAGATTACGTCTGTATTTTGCTCAGGTGCGCATTATTAGTGTGTTCGAATTTTTTGTCCTATTTTTCAAGGTCACTTGCATGGTCGTGAAATGCATGTAGTGTTCTCTGCGTTTGCCATCGCGGAAGGCGGGAAGGTTCGAACATGTTGCTGGTCGGGGGTTTCGCGTTTGTGCTTGTGCTGAGTAGTGCGGTCAATGACAACTGCAGGCGTTCGCATGGGGGTTGAACAACTTTGGACAGCTTGGAAATGGCAACAAAGAAAACCAGTACTCCGTTGGCAACCTGGCCATTCCCAATGAAGAAATTATTCAAATCACAGGAGGCATGCACTTTACCCTCGTGCTGACCCGAAGCGGCCGTGTCTATGGTATGGGTGCCTGCCAGAGTGGCCAAATTGGCTGCCCGAAGGCTGAGCACATCAAGGCTGGCTTCACAGCGCCCAAACTTGTCACCGCCCTCTTGGGCCACACTGTCGTGGAGATTTCCAGCGGGTGCGTTCCCATTGCACTGCTTGCCCACAATGCGCAGTGCACTGTCCTGAAACTAATTTTGTATGGAACGTCTGCCCAGTTCGGAGTTCAACTTGTGCCGCACCAGTGAAGGCCGTGTCTTTGCTTGGGGATCCAATCAAATGTAAGCAGTCTACCTGTCTGTCCGTTCGTGTGGACTGATTTGTGGCTCACGACTGATTTGCTCTTCAGGTCTCAGCTTGGACTCGGAGAGGACTACAAGGATGACGACGAAGTGTACACGCCTGTGGTGCGTTCCGAAGTCTGCTGACATTGACTTGCCGTTGCTCCAGCGTGGCGTCGCTAATGCAGTGATCAATAACGTGTGTAGGAAATTCCCAAGAAAGCATTCGGCAAAGATGCGACAGTTCTTCAGGTCACCACCGGCACCATGCATTCCAACGTCCTAGTCGCCCCAAAGTAAATTTGTGGCGCTGTTCGCTTCCGCAGCGCAGTGTATCATGTTGTTATGATAAACATTTTAGCACACTTGAGCAATAGAATATTTACACTTTATTTGAAGAAAGCCAATTACAGTCACATCTGCGGCACAAGAATGCTGCGCAACCAGTTGCACACTGCAGGGTGTGAGTCGTCCATGCCACGGTTAAGATCAAACAACGAAACCAAAGTAGCGATGTTGTCATTCGTTGATTCCAAAACTGTTGTCGACGCTTCTGCGTCCACCTCTGTGGCCACCTCTTCGTCATCGCGTGATGGGCTTTCAGCAGCACGCTTGTTGTCATCGCCGATGAGCAAAATAGAGATGTCATCTTGCAGCGCGTTAAAGCGACGAGAAACTTCGTCGTCAGACACGCGTTTCTCCCGGGCGTGCATAGCGAGTTCTTGGAGCTTGTAGTGGATGGTCTCTACTGCTGTTGTGTCCAACGACATTTTGTTGAACCACACGACTGGATTCGGACTGCCGTCGTCCTTGGGGGAATCTTTCCCCTTGGCCTTGCCTTTGCCCTTGCCCTTGCTGTCCTCCATGGGGACCCCAAGCAAAAACACAAAATCTACAATTTTGTCCGTGTTCAGCCCCTGGTACCACTGAGCAGACACCAAGTTTGCGGGGAGAGTCATGGCTTCTGCGTCTTCAGAGTGTGGAACGTGGGTTACGCAGCATCTTTCTGCATACTTTGCGTAATTCTGAAACCAATATATACAGCAGCACTTCAATGTTGCAACACGGCAAATGGACGAGACAAAGCAGACTGGTCGCAGTTACAACAGGTATGAACGACGCACCTGGAACAGAAAACCATGCAGCTCCAGCATATCATCGGCGCTGTGAGAGGCAAGTGTTGCGCTGACATGCTGGTCACGTTTGAGAGCCAACAATCTGTACACAATGTTGCGGAAAGTGACGTCTGTGCCTTCATCTTGGTAATTCAAGACAATATCGTGCAAAATTGCAGGTGGAACTAAATCCAACAACGATTGGTCCACAGGTTCGCCGTCCAGATTCTGCGGGCAACAAAGGCACACAACTTCAGAGGAGGAAAATCAACGAGGGAAAATGCGCACATCCACACCTACCTGGGCTTCGTGTGTAAAGTTGGCATACTTTCGGCGAACATCGGCTGCGCAACGCATGTAGTAGCACGCCAAATCGCGATGAGCTGCTTCCATACCTCTAACCGGCCCGTTGCCATAGAGCAGGACCAATTCCATGCACGCTGACGCCATCAACTACAAACGAGGGGGTAAATGGAAAAAGACATTCACATTCACATTGTTAGAGACTATCAACACAATGAAAAACGATCGCACGCAGAGACCACATACCTGATGATTGTGACCTCCTTCATTGAATGAAACGGCCAATGCTTGCTCCAACGCCGACTCTGTTGGAAGTGCAAATGGCGCATACGCTGATACAGTTGGGTTCTGGCACTTCTCCGCGAGGTCTTCCACCCCCAACACAGCGATGCGATCGACCAACCAAGCCGATTCGTCCGGCCGCGCAGCTGTGGCTTCCGCCGCCAGTGCCACGCTGGATGTAGGCCTCTCATTTGAGAGCCGCTGCAGACGACCGTAATAAAAGAGAAGTTGGGCTCTACAATCCGGCGGTGAGTTGATGATGTGATTCAAGGATTGGAGGCCTTCACAGGCCCTCTCAAGCGCTTGTGGCGTCGCATCCAAGGCGGCAAGAAGCTTTGCCAAACGTTCTTTGATCAAAGGTACAAGGCGGGCATCTTCAAAGTAAATATTGCCCAACTTATTTGGTTCACACAATGTGCGTGCCTGATACGCCGGAAGAATCGACATGTGAGATTCCACGAGCGTCTCGGCTCTCAAAAGATACTCCAGCGCTTCCTGTCGATGCTCAAGAGCTTCCGCGCTCTTTGGTGGCAGTGTCAGCGCCAAATCCAGGAGTAAGTCGGCCAGGAGCATCAATGTCTTGACATGCGTCGGCACATGGATTCCCAATTCAAGGGTCTTGTTGTGCGACTTTGCACTCTTGCGCAACGTATCAATGGCATCGTAAAGCTCCCCCGCACAAACTTGCAGATGAGCGAACAACAAGTGCATTTTCTGCGATTGCACGAATTCGTTGCCTCCCGCCACAATTTCTTTTTCGCCGCGGGTGTGTTGGTCAAAGGCTGCATCGAACAGCCCTTGGTCCGTTCGAATCTGCAGCAAATCGCACCTCCGCGCAAGCCAGAAACTAATTCCTGGAAGGAGAGTGCGTGCCTGAAAGTTGCTGTGGTCGACAGGACCATTGCCGGTATCTTTGACAACCACGACATACCGGAAAGATACTGCCAGCTGACGTGGAAGAACGGCAAGTGGGTCTTCAGGAACACTGGTATTGTGTTCCGCATCTTGTGCATTCTCGTCTAATTCCGCTGGCGCTTCTTGCTCCTCATTGGCGACAACTTTTTGTGAAAGCACTTTTTGAACCGTCCCAGCAAGCCAACGGCCTGTTTTAGGATCCCGCACTTCAACTGCAGCCCCAACGTCGAACTTTGCCTTGGGCTCCACCGGATCCGACGTTTGTTCTGTGTCCGCCTCCTCACCTTCGTCAGTACGTGGCACGTCTTTCGGACTGCTTCTAACATCGTCTTCAGCAATATTTGTGCGACGCGTCCATTCCGCAAGGCGATGCCCTTCGTTGTAATACCAGCGAAGAACGGCCTCTTGCAGATGCGCAGCTTTAACAATGTCACCGTGCAAGAGAGCAATTTCGGCCCGAAGAGTCAACGATCGGCAGAGAACGCCGAGTTCTTCGAGACTATCGACAGTGTCAAAGTCCGGAATGCCATCAGCGTTTGTGTCAGGCTCCGTTGCCGAGTTTGCGTCCGCAGGCGCACCTGTCTTTTTGTCCGATAGGAGAAGAGTTTCGAGGGCGGCAAGGGCATCGTTGGCTCGTTGTAGAAACAGCTGGCGAGCTGGTGTGCCTTCCGCATCTGGAAAGTGCTCGTAAGTCGACAGCAACGCACCCTGTTGTTCGAATTTGGCAATCCGTACCAAAAGGCGTGAAAACGACAGGTGAATTTCCCAAACCAGCTCGTCATCAACGCTAGCAAGTACAGCGTCCGCTATGTGAACAGCAGCCGTAGCTTCCTCTTCTTCCGACGGCGGTTGCCTTTGCAGCAGCCACTTCACTGCGTCTGCGTTGGCCTCAGAAGAAGGTGGGTAGTTGGTCTGGTATACGGTCAGCGACCGGAGAGACTGCGTGGGAACCGATGCACGTTCTAGGCCGGTAGTCGAAGGCAGTCCGTTGCCAGAACACACTTGCTGCAGCAGCGCAACAGCAACAGCCACATCTCCCAAGCCTGTCAAAGCACGTATTCTGGATAATTGCGCTGCACAAGTTGCCGAATCATCCTGGCACTCCACTCGAGCAATATGCTCCTGAAGGCAAGCCACTGGCAAAGCCTCCACGAAGAAACTGTCTTCGTTGAGGAAGCCCGACAAGTCGTGCAACGCACTCAGAACTGTAACTGCGTCCAGAGAATCAAGTCGGGCACTTGGGAACAACGTCTCACCGGGCCAGACTTCATCAGCCACGTATGCCGCAAAGTCAACGGCGTCAACGGGATGAGGGAGAGCGGCGGCAAACACAGCCTTCACGAGAGTGGAAGCCATCAACACGCACCGTGTGAAACGTTCACGGTCAGTTTGAGCATAACAATGTGACGCTAACTTCGTCAACAGAACGAGTCCCTGAAGGCAGCCCCACAAGTTGAAACTTTGAAGGTAACCCCACGGTCCTTGGGTTGAAGATGATGCCTTCTCAGAAATGCTGACCCAGTTGTCGATCGACTCGTATTGACCGAATATCACATCCGCGGCATCCTTCCAGTACTGCATATAAGCGTCGCCCCCAGCAGAATGGTTGAGGTCTCCGAGACGATGCAACGTGTTTGTGAGCATTTCATTCATCTGCTTCTGCCTCAGGACAGCGACAGATCTCTTCAATGACGCCTCGATGGAGCCCAGCTGTTGCACTGAGCTGACAGCCGTTCGGGACGTGTCTCCCACGTCGTTTGGACCATTTGCAATAAGGGCCACTGCCATGCTGGTGCTGTTCAGCCGCTTCATGAGCTGATTCCACGTTTGCAACGCCAAGTTTTGATCTCTGGTGAAGGTGGAGAGAACAAGTTCTAGCGAAGCCAGCGTGGCGCTTTCTGAGTCTACTGTTGCCTGGCGTCTTGTCACTCGCTCGTCTAAAGGAATACGGTCGCTTTCGAACTGGATTTCCTCGGGTGTAAGCTTCACCTTTCGCACGCTGGACTTCTTCGCGCGTCGCCGGCGAACTTTCTCCATCTTAGCGTCGAAGTCCGCAACAAATTTATCTCGAGTCTCCGTCGATTGCTGGAGCCGAAGACGCGCAGCGGCAACAATTTGTTGCTGTGCGAATTTGGCTAAGGGAACAAGGGTATCAATGGCAACGCGGCTCGCTGTCAGTTTCAGGAATCGTTGGGCTAGGTTCACAGCAACCCGCCATTCCCGAGCAAATATCGCAGCCTCCAAAGCAAAACAAACAAAACTGCCAACAAAATTGAAATCTACGCCAGCCGGAAGAACTTGGCGACTTCTACCTGCACCCTTTCTGGACACGTTTTCATCGTCTGCCAGCTCGGCTGCTTTAAGCTCATGCTCCATTTGTTCAGCGTCTTCTTCAATGTCAGCCTGCATTGCAGCCGTTTTGATTTCGATCATGTCCAATAAGTACGATGCTGCATTAATGGTAGCGCCGTGCGGCAAGTATGTCGTGGAATCTCGAACGTTCGAACTGTTCCTCAACAGGCGGTCAAATCGGCGTGGGGAAACCCAAAATTCGGTTACCGTGTTCGCAAACGATTTGCAAACAAGTTCGAGAGAACCCCATGTCTGCGCCCAACGGAAACGGTGGGCCGCTCTGGAGAGTTCCACAAGTGCACGGGCCAGCAAAGTACGCGGTCGGGCAGCTTCAATAGCAGCCGCTTTGGCAGCATCAAGGGCCTGCTGCTCAGCTGCGTGTCGAGCCGCAGCTGCCTCAGCCTCTCGTTGTGCACGAGCCTCCGGGTCTTCGTCCTCATCCTCGGTAGCCAACGCGTCGTTTTCGGCAGCAACCTCAACATTTGAGTCGATGGCCTCCTGCGATTCCGTCGGTGGTTCATCTCCAAAGTCGTCCTCGTGCGCAATACTTGCAAGTTCCTCGGCAAGGGCTTCTTCCGTGACAATGGCATGCGCCCAATCAAGCAAAGGACCGGCTTCTTGCTGCGCAAGGCTCGAGGGTTGAGACAGTGTGTCGTTCACGACCACACTGTCATACTTGTCTGTGGACTTCCCTGCTGACTTTTCTGTCAATCGAGCTTCTTCCAGTGACAAAAGCGCTCTCAAGTACTCCAACTCACCTTGCTCGACGAGAACTCGCTGCTCATCGTCGGAGGGGACGGCGTCCATGGTTAGCAAATTCTCCGGCTCCGGCTCCGGCTCAGGTTCGGGTTCGGGCTCCCGCTCTGGCTGCGGTTCGCCTGCTTTCTCGGCGGCAGCGCAGGCAGCTTGGTATGCCGCCTCACGCTCAGCTCGAGCAGCCGCTTCGGCTTCCTCATCAACCTCCTCTGGCACAGGGTCGACAATGAACGAGGGCTGCAATTCCTCCAGAACTTGTCGAACCAGCAGAGTGACAGTCTCTCCTGGAATTGTAACTTGCAGATTACTTCGAAGGGCGGCAAGTTTGTCCAGTGCAGACTTTGCGGTATCAGGCGGGGGTTGGCCTTTGGACCCCTTTCCTTTCGCAACTTTGACGTCGTCGTCGCTAGCAGCCTCGCCGTGCACGGCTTCTCGCAGTGCTTGCAACCTAACAGCTTTGCCGGCTTGTTGGACGGCGGCAGCCAGTAGGCGTGATTCAGCACTGGTGCATTTAAATGCAGCTGACAGCAGCTCAACAATTTCGAAGACATTTCCGCTGTGAATACGCCGCCAAATTTCATCTGACAGTAGGTCTGATTCCGACTCTTCGTCTGAGTAAAGGGATTGTAGTGGCGGCAAGTCAGTGTCCAGCTTGCTCTCAGAGTCCGCTCCTTCGGCGATCAAAATGTCAAAGCACCGGCGTTCAGATTTGATGAACTCAACGAGGCGCCCATTGTCGCCGTCCGCATTCCACTTGTTCACATCTGATAAAATGGCGCCGAGGACTGCTGCTTCATCCGCTCGTAGCAGAGCAGTCACCAATTCGAAAGCGATACTCTTGTATGATGTCCGCAGGTCTTTGAGGGCGGCGGTAGCCGCACTCGCTGCGGCAGTTGCTGCATCCGTCGTGGCTAGAGGCTCCGTTGCTGGCGTTTTACCTTCCGCCGCGTCTTCTGCCTCATCGGTTGCAGCTGCGTCACTGCCAGAATTCGCGACGGACTCGAAGACTTCAAACGCTTTGTAACTGACAATCAGTGGAATCAAGAGGAATCTCTCCATTTTCTTTTGCTGCAGCAGCAATACCATCAAGTCATAGATACGGGCGAGCGTACCCGTGAACAATACTGGGTCTTGAATGCAGCAGCAGACATCGACGCCGACCAACAAGCGCTGGATCAATTCCAATAGTCTGCACTGGTCAGCCCTAAAGCCTGAATTGGCGTTCCAGACATCAGTCTCCAAATCACCACTGCCGCTTACCGCAAAATTCAATGACGTGGGGCGGGTATCAATGCTCTGCGGCACACGAGAGTTGTCGCAGAGCACGTGCGTGGCAAGGACAAGACCGCGAAGAGTTGGGACAGACGCTAGCTGAGCTTCTTGGCGCCGTAGCTTAAACAGCAAGTGGAGAGGCTGCGTTGCTGCGCCGTCCTCGATGTCACTCGGCACGTGGTCAGTAAACCGCTTGAAGAGCACTTTTGCACACGTGTTGGCGACTTTAACGTCGTGTGCGTTTTGAGCTCGCGCCAAGCAGCGTGCCCACAGGAGAGTGGTTGGGAGCGGTGTTTGAGTGCCGACAGGTGCTGATGTGGGACCAATGGTGCCCACGGGCAATCCAGTTTCGTCAGCAAATCGGCAGACAGCAAACACGTACGATTGGTTCGGAATCAAATCTCGAATTTCAATAATACCTTGAGAGGAGATCGGGACCGGCACACCCAGACCGGGGTAGTCCAAGTTGGTGATCGCAACGTCTGTGCCAACGCCTGCTAATTTCCCGAACACTCTGAAATGGTGCTTGGCAGCGACTGTCTCACGACGCCCGTGCTCGCTCGACAAGGCAACGACTTGAAGTGTGACTGTGGTTGCGGACCTTGACACAATGCGAGGCGCCTGCTTGACTTGCGGGCGGGGCCGCCCATGAGTTGCACGGAACTTGTGCTCACGCTTATCAGATTTGCGATCGGCATCGATGGTGGCTAAACACTGCTCTTCTTCACCCTCGACGTGTTTCAACAGTTCAACACACTTCTGAAGGTAAGCCGATATCACCTCCTCTTCCTGCGTAAATTCAGTGAGCGCCAGACTCAACATGGCCTGGTACGCTTTGTTGTCACCGCACTCGTTGGACAACCGTGATTCCGCAATCTTGATAGCGGCCGAAAGGGCGTCATCCTCATTGTTTCCTCCGCCGCCTGCGGGGGCGTTGCGAGATCTGACAGATTTTGCTGACGACGCAGACTTGGCTGCCTTCTTCGACTTTGTTCGTCGCGCCTGAGCAGCACGATTGGCAACATCGCGCTGCAGGGCGACACAGTGTGCAATTTCACATTTGAACAATAGCGTGACCATTTCAGCATTGACATTGGCCAGTTTGACCAGCGTCGCGTCAGCACGAGAGCCGAGTCCATACAGGCCTTCTCCGTTCTTCGCGGTTGCAGACCAGCGCAGATTGTCCGAGCCAACCAAACGCGTCGAAAGCTGGCAGGTGAACGCCAGCCGCCGCAAAGCGTCAAGATCTTCCGCAGTGTTCGGCTTGTGCACGTTGAAAGAGCTGAGTCGGTAGAACGCTTCGTCGATGTCGATGAGCGCGGTTCTCAACGTCTGTACGCCTGCTCGGAAGTCCGCAGTAAGGTGATGCACGGTGGCCAAACGAACAGCACATGTGGCTCGAAGCAGATCATCATCAAAATCAAGCGCATGCGCTGTAATGTGGATGGCAGAAAGAACTGTGGAAACGCATTGCAACACCCACGCTGGCACGGTGCACAGGCGTTCATCAAGCCACGGGAACAGTTGCGACACCCAGCTCCACAAGTCGCGAATGA
>ENA-OWNT01004128-OWNT01004128.1-seawater-metagenome-genome-assembly--contig:-NODE-4128-length-13038-cov-3.760127_pt1 | contig 13038 bp, 11 predicted proteins | sample MGYA00238136_ERZ651165 | MGnify/ENA primary metagenome ERZ651165 (study PRJEB26861, sample SAMN08777766) | seawater metagenome | isolation source: coastal seawater | place: USA: Florida | collected... | reverse complement strand
CACAACGACCACATCGGGGACGACAACGACGACGACGACGACGACCACAACCACCACCAACACCACAACAACAACGCAACGACAAGGCAATGACGACGACGACGACGACGACGACGACGACGACGACAACAACAACAACAAAAACGATAACGACACAGTGACACAGTGACACAACGACGCAACGACGCAACGACGCAACGACGCAACGACGCAACGACGCAACGACGCAACGACGCAACGACGCAACACGCAACGGCAGCACGTCGTCAGTCGTCGTGACGACGTCGTAACAGTTTTGAACTTGTGAACTTTTTGACTGTCCAACAACATGCAACAAGACAAAAAGAACACAGACACAAAGCCGCAAGATCGCTCGCAGTGGCGTCGCGGCCGCGGTAACTGTCCGTGCGGACGACGTGATCCATCTCTGCAATTTCACGGCCTCAGCCACTGTGAACCGCAGGGCCGGAAATGGCTCGGGCGGGGCGGGCTGTGTTTACTGGGACCGAAAAAAGCACTTTCAGTCATTGAACCACAGTGTGATGTAACTCACTGTCCATCAATCAATCAATCACAGTGTTGGAGTGAAGTTTGAAGTTTGAAGTTTGAAGTTCGTTCGTTGCGTTCGTTACGTTCGTTCTTTTTTTGTGTTCGTGTCGCGTTCGTTGTGGGTTGTGGTGTTCGTTTGGGCGTTCGCTTGAGTGTTCGTTTGAGTGTTCGTTTTGTGTTCGTTCGTTTTTGATCGTACGTACGATTGAGTGTCCATTTGAGTGTTCGTTTCCATACTTTACGTCGTTGGTTTTGTGTGCGTTGTTGCTGCTCTTGCCGCCGCCATGTTGCCGTGGTGTTCGTCGTAAACTTTTTCGCGCGGTGTTCGTTGGCCTCGACCGAGTGCCCGAACAAAATGGTCGTTGATTCCGTTGCATGATCAGTTGGTAACTTTGTCGCACGGTTGGTTGTGAAGGTTGCCAATGGCATCGTCGCTGGTCCTTGGCCATGTGCGTGAGTTTGAACTCATTCGAGTGCCCACCCGACGATTCGCCCTTGTCGTGATACGATTCATAACCCGCGATAAGCTCTTCTCTGTTTTTTGCCACACCGCTATTTTCTGCGCGGAGGAACAGCAATGTAACCACCACGGACCACAGACGGCGCTAGTTGGCTGCGTCATACTCACCAAGACTTCGATCTCATGGAAGGCGAAACTGTGCACCTTCGTGGGACGGTGGCTTTGCCGCCTCTGTCACCACGCACAGCTGTCCCACAACACCGATCGTTGGTGTGGGAAGGGCAATGGGCAATGCAACTCAAAGACTTGGACTCGCCTTCACTGACGTCGCCCTTTCGTTACTCATGCGAAAATTCCGCTTGTCCCTCCGCTGTGGAATCAAGACTCCCCGCCAAGCGCCAGCAGCCAGACCACGAAGACTCGCCCGAAAGCTACGCTCCAGCGTCGTCAGGATCACAGAGTTCCCAGTGCAGTGACCGGCTTCACGGCTTCATTGGTGCTTGGCTCCATGTCCGCGGAATGTTCTTCATGCAGTTGCCATCTGAGGAATCTGTCCGCGTTCGGGAGCAGTCGATTTGTCTACAAATTGCCCCAAAACCACGGCAAAAGGAACCCTTTCACGAAGTACGCGGCTTCGGCTGGAACAAATTTGCACCGTTTACTCTTTCAGGCACGTTCGATCCGCACTCTTGTAGGTTGGACGTGGTAAAAGAATACCAGAACCCTCGCTTTTGTCCCACCGCAAGGGCTTTATCAATGGGGGAAATGTACAGTTTGATTCAGCGTGTGACCGGGTCTATCGGAGGAAATGGATCCGGGGGAGCAATTTACGGAGAACTCACGAGCGGTAGCTTTCAAAAGGTGGTCGATGTTCTCAAGTCTCAAACTGGGTTCTGCTCCGACTCAACGTTTCTTGACGTGGGTTCTGGGCTCGGGAAGCCGAATTTCCACGTTGCCATCGACCCCGGTGTGAAAGTGTCATACGGAGTTGAACTTCTCGGGGAGCGGTGGTTGTTGTCTCTCTGTAACCTGCGAGCAATTTTGAAGGTGGGTGCATGGGACGTAGCACGGCGAACCTTTTTTGCCAATTGTGACGCAATGAACTTGAACACGCTAGCTCCTTTCACACATATTTACAGCTTCGACGAGGGATTCCCGCCTCAATTACTCGATCGGCTGGTCGCTGCATTCAATAAGAGTCCGTACGCGCGATGTTTGTGCTCATTTGACAAGACCCTGGTCGAAGATCACGATTTAGACGCTGAACGCATCTGCTCGGTCCCAATCACTATGACTGGGTCGGGAGAGGGCAAAACATGCTGGATCTACTTTCGGTCAAGGGAGCGTTACACAGATTGGGCCCAAGCAGAGGCTCAACTGATCGCAGCGGAGCAACATGCAGCATCGATTCGAAACTGTGTGGCATGCCGAAACAAGGTGCCACGCTCAGTGAAGACCCGAACTGGGCGGCGCGTCAAAGTGCGCAAGGCATATGACCCCTCCGACTCAGACGAACGCGCCCCGATGTCTCCTAGTAACACCAAGCAAGATGAAGGTGAGCCCCAGAGACGTGGATCACGCCACATCCACACTTGCTCTCGCAGCATGGCTGCTGCGAAAGCCCCGGAACTCCCGCGGGCCTCGCCCCAAAATTCCAGCAGTCTACCAGGATCGTTCCTCTCAAAAGAGTGCTCCGAACACGCGGTCATCGCCCATGCTGCAACCTACCGAGATGGGCACAGAGTGTTTGCTCAACAAAACGCGTCGCAGTACCTGACGTGGGTACGTGAGCAACTTGACAACAATGCCCGCCGTGGACGGCGCAGAGAGGCACCGAAATTTCATGAGCATGCTGTACCCTTGAGTTCTATCGTTGACAAGGACCGTATTGCTTCCGAGCACGCGGATGAGGAGTGGGATCGCAGACGACTCCAAGCCAGCAAGAGAAACAAAATTTCTAGAAAGGTTTGTTTTGGTGTTTTCACTGCAGTGTGCGTTGCGTCACAAGAATCGGTTCGTCAACCTGTGCCGATGTCCCTGTTTGTCACAGATTTCACGCGCAAATCGAAAGCTCGCAACGCAGGGTACTTCAGCGCGGCGGTAGTGACAAGATTCGGCCAGTGGCCAGTGGCGAGTGTTGGCGTGGTGCTTGTGACACGACCGGCGTCGTTGTCTCAACTATCGAAGATGGCAAGTCGAGAAACACAAATTGGATGTTTTAAAAATTTGAAGGTAATTTTTGTATCTCTAGCGGTCACGTTGCGGCTGATGTAGAATTGGGTGATCGCAGTCGGACGACAGTGCGGCGCCATGGGTTATGCCATACTACGCGTCTGCATCGTGCGGCCACTTTCTCATTGGAACCGCAAAGTGAGCGGGGAGCCACAACGTCATCGGCGGCAGTCGCGCACGGTAACTACTGTGATTCTCTGTTTTCGTCATTTACTTCTCCATCGCCCCCCGAGCCATCGCCATTGTCTTCGTCTTCCTGGTCGTCTGCATTGTCTTCGCCGTCGTCCGACTCGGAGACGTCAGCATCACCCTCATCATCGTTGTCGGAGAAAGCGCCCGAAGAGCTGTGTGTTGGGTTGGGTTTTGATTTCAAAAACATAGGCGCTGGTCGCTGCGACCCGCCAGCTTGACCAGTCAAAATTTGAACGCCGGGTACGGGGTCCACCAAATCATCAAGTTGCTGGTGAAGAGTCGACACCACATTGCTAAGGTATTTTGGCGTGTTCAGATCCGGCTGCAGAAATATTGCACACAACAGCAGCAGCAGCAACAACAGCAGCAGCAGCAACAACAACAACAGGATGACTTCTCATGACCACACAGACAAACAGCATCCCAATTGAATTGTACCACTCACCATATTACTCTGTTGAATGTGTAGCATATAATCTGGTCCATAGTATTCGAAATACTTGTTGTGAGGCATGGCGTTCTCGACATTTCGACCAGTCAGCACAGCTGTCTCGAACACCCAGCATCTTGCCACATTTCTCATCGTGTATCCACCGCCTCCGAGGACCAGCACGGGAACATTCAAACTACGGACGTAATCAACACACGCAGCGTGTCCGTTTAAAGTGAGGTTGAAACAACCAAGCTTGTCGCCGTTGAGGGAGTCAGCTCCGCACTGCAGACAGATGGCTTCAGGTCGAAACCGTTCGTTGATCTTGCCGATGATGCTCCGGAACATGGCGAAGAAACGTCGGTCAGTAATGCCCTCATGGAAGGGGACGTTGACAGAGTACCCTTTGCCAGCTCCAATGCCGGTGTCTTCTAATGCACCGGTTCCAGGGAAGAAACGCCCATACTTGTGGAACGAGCAGGTCATAACTCTATTCGAACTGTAGAATGCTTCTTCAACACCGTCACCATGATGGATGTCGATGTCGATGTACAGAACACGGTTATGCTTTTTCAAAAGCTCCAAAATACCCAGCACACAGTCGTTGATGTAGCAAAATCCTGAAGCTTCGTTCTTCTTGGCGTGGTGCAAGCCACCTGCCCAATTAATGGCAATATCTGCTAAGCCGTGATTCAGGCGAGCCGCACCACCGATGGAGCCGCTTGTGTACAGTTGGCAGAAATCGATGAGGCCGTCGAACACTGGACAGTCGTACACCATGTTGAAGCGACGCAGCTGCTTTTTGTACTGGAACATGTTGTCAGTGGTGATGTTGCGTAGAAAGGAAACGTAATCGTCGGAGTGGAAGCGCGTAAGCTCACTGACGGGCAAGACTGGGGGCCGCATGACGGTAAGATTTTTGTACAATTGGTACTCCATCACTAATGCGTGGACCATCTTGACACGGTGCGGTTTCATGCAGTGACCGCGACCATAGTAGTAATTTCCAATGCTGGAGTCGTAGAAGTACGTGATCTTTTTGTTGGAAGCGCCATCCCTATCGGCGTAGAAGTCGATGTCGATGGGTTCCTCGTAACCTCGCGTTGCCATGTTGACGCGGAGGAACTCAGTGTGTTGCGAGAGCGTACTTTACATCTTGGCGAACTGGGTGGCTGTCCTCACATCTGCGACAATTCCGGCCTTTTTTTGTTTGTTGCACGGAGAAAGTGTTTGGACAATGGAGTACTCCCTCGAGTGACTGACGCGTAGTGAGATCGATTGCCATCTTGAGTTCTCACGCACGATCAGCACGTTTGACTTGGACAGATTGCAGCCCAGCTCCGCGCACGCCTCAAACCGCGTGGTCTGCTTGTGCAACATGATACGCGAGGTGTTCGTCCACACACGCAAACTTACGGACACTGTACAAACCCTTCAGTGTCCAACTCCGAACAAATTCGACAGCGACGAACAACGAACAAAGAACAACAAACAACGAACAACGAACAACGAACAACGAACAGCGAACAACGAACAACGAACAACGAACAACGAACGACAAAGGAACGACGAACGACAAAGGAACGACAAACGACGAACGACAACGACGAACAACGAACGACAAAGGAACGACGAACGACGAAGGAACGACGAACGACAAAGGAACGACGAACGACGAAGGAACGACGAACGGCGAACGACGAAGGAACGACGAACGACGAACGAACGAACAACGAGCGACAACAACACGATGACCTCACACGTCAAAGACAGCTACGGTAGCCTTCCTCACAGCTCACAGCTCACAGCTCACAGTCAGTCACAGCTCACAGCTCACAGCTCACAGCTCACAGTCAGTCACAGCGTCACTCACTCACTCACTCACTCAAAGTCACTCACTGTCCGTCCGCCACTCTCAGTTCGCTGACAGTCGTCAACTCACTGTCACTGTCACTCACTCACTTGGGTTGTGGGAGTGGCAGTGAAGTGAGTGAGTGAGTGGGAGGGCAGGTGGGGGTGGCCAAGGAAAGACGGCGTCGATTTTTTGAGATTGAGATTTGAGATTTGAGATTTTTAGAGGTTTGAGATTTTTAGAGGTTTGTGGGTTGGTTTTTAGAGCTTCACAGTTGTGCATTTTTTAGACGGACTCGACTCGACTCGACAGCTGAATCAGCTGAATGATTGATGAGTGCAGAGTCGCTACAGGCTATGGTAATGATTATGGGCGGTGAGTTGAGTGGACGGAAACAGTGAAACAGTAAATGAGTGCAGAAGTGCAGAAAAGTGCAGAAAATGAAAAATGACAGTGAGTCAAAGCGCGGAGTGGTTCTTCGATTCTGGTTCTTCTGTTCACAGTTCACTGTTCACCTTTCACTGTTCTTCCATTTTCCAACTTTTGAGTCTCTGTTGTGCCCATCATCAATTTTCAATTTTGGATGCTTCCCCTCAAACGGCTGCGAGTGGTGTTCGGTGTTCTGTGAGTCTGTGAGTGGAGTTGATTGAGTTGCTTGCCACGTGGTCAGCTGACTGCCTGCCTGACTGACTGGCCGACGACTGATACTATCTATAACTGCTACTTTCATTGTTTCACACGACTCTGAACGCTGCAATACAGAGTAATGTCAAATGTAGATATGCCTTCTCGTGCTCGCGCTGTCCCACGCGGCGGTCGTCTGAGTGAGTGAGTGACTGAGTGAGAGTGAGTGAGTGAGTGAGCACGTGGTTTGGTTTTTGGTTTGGTTTGCGGTGGCGGGAACTTCGTTCGTTCGTTCGTTCGTTCGTTCATTCGTTCGTTCGTTCGAGCGCGTTTGTGTGTTTGAATGACAGGAAGCAACGCAAAGCGCGCGCGAGGTGGGTTCGCGGCTCGCTCGTCGATGTGGGTGATGTGGGTGTCGGTCGGTCACAGTCACTCACTCAGTCGCGGTGTCACGGTCGAAAGTCAAACACCAAACACAACGAACGCGCGGGCTTTTCGTTGTCAGACAGACCCCGCCTGCAGCCACCAACGCAGGCACACGCAAACCGCACACAACCACGCACTGCGCGCGTCGCGCGCAAACTCATTTTCCCGCGCTGTTTCCCGCGCTGGGCCCACGAGCCGACCCCCATCCCACACCATCACCGCCCCCCCCCCCACCCGCACCGCACAGCGGTGAGCTGCGAACACCTTCAAACGTTCTGTTACTGCGAGACACGCGCGCCTCGCTGTCAGTACACGTCCCGCTTGGCCGTGGGTCGAACAAAAAACAAGATACTGACCCGGCCCAGTCCTTGGAGTGGTCGATCAAGCTTAGTTGCACTCGTTTCTTGTGCACGCAGACTGTCCACGTCTACTCACGAGGCATCAATAGGACCCGAGGGCATCGCAAGCCACGAAGTCAACTTGAGCACAGACGCAACGTGGTGACGAGTGGGGAGACTCTCGGCTTGCACAATTCATTCCACTTCCGCTGCTCCCTGGAGAGCGTGAGTGTGTCGCGACACGAACACCGACAAGAGGGCGTCGCGTGTGACAAGCAGTCCAAGTAGAAATACCTCAGCGCTGCCCGTAGGCATCCACCGCCTGGCCCGTCACCCGGCGTCTGGTCTAACAGGCTTTTCCAGACAGCGTCGACGACCCAAACTGAGTTTTTCGCAGAGTTCTCAATTTGCTCTAGCCCTAGTTTGCAACGATGTCGTTGACGCCAACCACCGGCAAATCTGACTCCAAAACTAAGAATTTTTCAAGTCCGGACTCGGTGCTTCTAGTTTCTAAGACCATGTTTGGCGACCCAGCTAGCAGTGTGGTGGACGACATGGGCATGGAGAGAGTCTTTATTGGAATCTCCGGGCTCATTGGCGCGGGTAAAACAACGCTTGCGAAGGCGCTTGCTGAGAGACTGGGCCTTCCCGTGTACTACGAACCTGTCGCGGACAACGTCTATCTCGCAGACTATTACAAGGACATGAAGAAATACGCCTTTGGGCTTCAGGTTTACCTCTTGAACCGCCGATTCAAGCAACATCAGCAGATTGTATGGGCTGGACAAGGCGGGGTGCAGGACCGGACTATCTACGAAGATGCCGTGTTCGCCAAAATGTTGTGCCGTGCCGGACATTTGGAAAAGAGGGACTACCAAACCTATATTTCGTTGTTCAACAACATGAGCAACTTCATGAAGAAGCCCAACATCATCGTCCACCTTGATGTGTCTCCCGAAGAGAGTCTTCGTCGTGTGCACATGCGCTCGCGTGGATGCGAGTCCGGGATGACGCTTGAGTTCCTCGAGGTTCGTGATTCATTATGCATGCTGGATGATGCCGCACACAACCCAGAACCACACCGCCATTCATGTCGCCTGAGACGTGAGGAGAGAATATGAAGGGATACGTGCCCAAGTGTTGGCCGTGGTTCTGATACGCCTCTCCGAAATAGAATCCACCTCCCATCTCCCTGGACTTTGTGTGTTGTCGTGGCAAACTGCCACTGTGCAACCTTCGTACAAACACCATGTCCACTTGCATGCGCTGTGTGCCTGCACTCGAAGTCTGTGTCGAGTGGCGCAACCTCACGCTGCATTTGCAAGCCGCGAAAATGGTATCTCCTGCTGGTTGTTTTGCGACCGTTTCGTGCGAGGCTCCTGTTGTCTATTCGTCGTCGGGGCGGAACCATTGCGGTGGGCGCTCGTGCTCAATATCGCGATGGGGTTCGGATGAAGAATTCCAAAAGGCCGCTCTCAAGGGCATCGCGCATCCGATACCTCAACCGCTCCCAAGGAGTGTTGGGGTTCGGGAGCGACGAGCTCTCATGGAGACAACTGGCTTGAAGGTTCTACTGACGGGCGGAGTCCACTCCTGCCACCTCGACAAGAATGGGTGTCCGTGAACGTTGGAAGATGAGATAAAGCCCGGCCTGCCAGCCTAGCGGAGGGATTCCGCATATTTTTTTCTCATCTTTCTCTGTTCACAATGGACAACAGCGGGGGTTTCGTTGCGAGGCAGTCTTCCAATTCAGTCAAGTGGTTTTCGCTGGTTCGTGAGGTAGCTGAGGGAAGCGGTTCTCGCGCGGGCAACGAGTTCATGACACACGTTCATGCACTCCAACCACCAGTGGTGGGTGGGAGCCACAGTTCCACACCCGCGTGGTTGCGGTCCGGCAGTCATGCCACACAACCACAACTGTATTTGTTTCGAAGGGCGTGCGCTTGCAACTTACAAAGTTGATTTTGCTTTGTAATTGATTCTGCTTCTTTGTTAGAACTTGCACGCCGCCTATGAGGAATTTCTCACGGACATCGCAAAACGTATTCCTGTGATCAAAATTTCCTATGATAACTTCCACACTGCGGAGGAAATGGCGCAGCGTATCGCCGAAGAATATTCGAAGATCCAGAACATTCGCCACGTCGACTGGGGTAAATCACCAAAACACTTGACACCATCAGGTTGGTTCATCGCAATGTCACTGCTCTCCTTGTTGCTTCAGTTTTCAATTTTCAAATGTGCTTCTGTCTTTCTTTCCCTGCCCTTTGCTCAGGCAAAACGTCGCCAGTTATCGCCCAAGACGAGATTTTGGCTGAGGAGACCACAGTGTAATGTCCCACTTATCGTGTATAAAACGAATTGTCGCACTCTGCAACATCGTGGGCTTGGGATCTCTCGTACCTAACTTATATTAACCCATCTCCGCACATTAGCTCGTCTGCCTTTGCTATTTGTCGATACCGCTACAAAGACATACTACCCGCACAAGCTGCATGTTCACGCTGCTATCTTCATCACTTAATTCGCTGGTTCGCAGCTTCAGGTCATCATGTCTTCCTTGATTACAACATACATCACGACAACGTCGCAGCAATGGATCACAGCAATCACAGACGACCCATACCGGCAGCATCGACCTTCCGCTGGTTAGCGACTTTGTAGCTCCTCCATCCTGATCACAGTATCCAACATCACAAAAATTTCTGCTCTATCTAAAAGCCAACTTCGTAATTCCGTAATATATCACAACAACGAGCACAAAAAAAAGCTCAGACGACTATCAACGCAATTTGCATGCTCGCAGCAGCTCCCTGCTCCGTTTCATTGCAACGAACGATGATGTCACTTCTCGCGCACACATCGGGTACATCATCACAGCAAGGGGCAATGGTAATAGCTCTGGTCTCGGTCTATTACCCCTTGATCACAACGTCATCACGGTCGCAGCGTCGCAGCGTCGCAGCGTCGCAGCGTCGCAGCTTCGCCGCGTGTTGTCCCGTTGCCGTCCCCATGTCGCAATGTCGCCATACTGACCCTGTACACAACACGGTCCACTGTCCAACTCTGATTCATCTTAACTCAACACTATCTACTGTGCATAGCAGTGAGTGACTGTGAGTGACTGTGAGTGAGTGTGGGTGGGTGAGTGAGTGAGTGAGTGAGTGAGTGAGTGAGTGAGTGTGACTGTGTGTGGGCGTCTCGTCACTGTCAGCCACTGTCCACTGTTCGCAGGCGCCAGTGCAGCGACGCTGCAGCGTTACAAACAACGAACGTCGCTCCCAGCGAGCGCCGCCCACAGTCAGTCAGTCACCCTGCCGTGCCACCCACAGTCCCACAGTCAGTCAGTCAGTCAACGCACAGTCGTTGGTCGTTCGTTCGATCGTTCGTTCGATCGTTCGATCGTTCGTTCGTTCGTTCGTTCGATCGTTCGTTCGTTGTGCGTTGCTGTCGTCGTCGTCGTCGTCGTCGTTGTCGTTCGTGGTGGCATTGTCTGTCGATGGCAAGAATGCGTCGCGTCGCTGCTCATCACAAGAAAGGATGTCACTATTGTGGTGGTTGTGGTGGTGGTTGTGGTTGTGGTCGTCGTCGCGGTTGTGTTGCGTTTTGGTACGATGGACAGTGGGTGGGCTTCTGCAATCTATGAAAGACTTCGTTCGCAACGTTCGCAAACGGGCTGCAAGAAACTGTGTCGTGGTACCGAGATCGAGTGCTGTATGTTGGAGCGATGCAAAACAAACGTCGGACTACTTGAAACTTCCGTGCCCATGTTAAGATGTTCATGATAATTGTTTTGACATTTGCGAAAGTATATAATTGTTGTTGGGTGTTGTGGTGTGGGCACCGACACAAACAACGAGCCGGGCGTTCACTGGGCTGCAGGCGAAACTGGGACGGAGCGGGGGCCCTGCGGTGCGCTGAACCAGCGCTGCAACATGTATGCCAAAAAGAGGAAAAAGAAGAAACAAAAACAGAAGCTGAAGGCACGCGAGCAGTCATGGGGAGTGGATATCAACGCAAAACTGCCCAAGTACAACGCTTTGACTGATCCAAACTTGAGACATCACTTTGAGAGCCGCAAAATACAGTCTCACTTGCTCAAGAGTGGTCTCATTGACCATCAAGGTCGTGTGATCGATATCGATGCCGCGAAGTCAAAACTCGCAGTTATCGAGCGGGAATTTAGAAATGCAGAAAAGTCAGAGTTTCAGCGAATGAGAGATGAGGCTGAAATGCGACGACGCGTACAAAAGAAGCGACACGAAGCTTTAGAAATTAGTAGACGGCAAGAAATGATTGCCAAAGTACATGAAGATAGGAAAATTCGAAGGGCAATCCTGAAAATTCAAAAGGATCAAGTTTACTCACCACCAACGCACGTGTCCATCGCGAAAAAGAAGAAGCCAAAGGCGCGTTCCTCTGACCGGCTGCCACCTGTCAAGGTTGATGTGTTTTGTCTTGACAGCTCGCTTCGCGAACTGTGTCTGACATTTGTTGTGTCGTGTGCCTTGTTTGTTTGTCACAGCAACCGCAAAGATTAGAACCGATCGAGCGCGGCAGAAGTTCGACAAACTCCCCTGATGGAAGCGATGAGCCATCATTCTTCATGACACAGGAGTAACATTAATTAGTTGACATTGCCACCGTGTGTATGCTGTGTTCGATTCGAGTGCATTTCGACAGTTTTACGCAAAGAAGAATTGAATGAAACTTAAGGTGAACATCGCTGAGAATTTTGTATGCCAGGTTACTGCATTCGGCGATGATGTGCGCACATATTTCGCTCGTCAAGCTCAAACAGAAAGAAGACTAAAATTACTCGAACATGCGCGAGTGTGGCGCCGGCGCCACATAACACACATACGTGGTTGTGGACTATGGACTATGCTTACATCGCATCAGCGAGAGAAATCTTTTTGATATCATTGATTCCTTGGCTTTCCAATCGTCGGATGATATCGGCAGTGTTAGTTTTGTCCAACCCAAGGTCGTCCTGCACCTCCTCCACTGTTTGAGAATCGTTGTCATGGATGACCAAAACTCGCAGGCAGGACGTGTTAGCGCTTGCTCCCTCGCCACCCGAGATGTGCCACGCTGCAATAATGACAAAAAGAGTAAGAAAAACTGAGAGGTACGGTCACAACAAGAAAATAACGAACCATTTCGCATCATCAACTCAAAGTAGTCATCGCGATCGATGGAAGCAGACACATCTTTGTAGTATTCCAAAAATTCGGCCGGCGTCACTTTCCCATCAGGCGCATTCTCATCATCCCACTGCTTCGCAAAGTCAGCCAGGGCCTCGTCTGGCGTCATGCGTCCTTCTAGGACATCGGGATGCTTGCTGGTGTCATAGCGTCCCTTCAAGTCCTGCATTGAGGTTGACACAGAGCAGGGATTAGCAAAATAGGAGTGCAGAGCTACAGAGCGCAACAGGAGTGAAGCAGCGGACGTACGTCAACAGTGAGGAACCCGTTGCCATCTTTGTCAAGGAGCTCGAACGCGTAATAAATGAACTGCTTGCGCTTCTGGCTCAATTTGCCGCGGCAGGCGCGCAAAAATTCGTCGAAACCGATCTGACCGTCGTTGTTTTTGTCGAAGATCTTGCACAAAAGGGTAAAATCCCTCTCTGGGATGTCGCGGATGCCCATATCAGCAAGGCCGTATCGGAATTCTTCGTAATTGAGAGATTTGCTGCCATTGTCATCCATGATCTTGAAGATGCGACCAATCGTGCGGATACCATTTGCACCGCCACGAGCAATGATCTGTGCACGAACACGCTCAATCAATGAGCGACTGAGTGGATCGCCGATGGGGTTGGGGTTAATGTTGAGCACGCGGTTAATAAACTCCTCGTACGAGACAGTTCCATCATCTTCAGTGTCATAGCGGTCGAACAACTTTTCAAGTTGCGTCTTGACACCAGTGAAGC
>ENA-OWNT01004127-OWNT01004127.1-seawater-metagenome-genome-assembly--contig:-NODE-4127-length-13042-cov-4.441805_pt1 | contig 13042 bp, 5 predicted proteins | sample MGYA00238136_ERZ651165 | MGnify/ENA primary metagenome ERZ651165 (study PRJEB26861, sample SAMN08777766) | seawater metagenome | isolation source: coastal seawater | place: USA: Florida | collected... | reverse complement strand
GGGTATTCGAAGAGCTTAAAAACAGCGACGAGATGGCGTTACTTGCTTACAACGGTCGTTATGACGACTATAAGTTCTGTCTGCAAGACGGTTTGCTAACACGTGAAGAGTGTCAGCAAAACCTTCGTGACACAGTTCAGGCATACTCTGATGCTCGTACTGAGTACAACCGTTACCGCAGTGATAACCGTATTGCACTAGCAAAAATCGATGAGCTAAAAGCAGATATCGTTCGTTTAGATGAGCAAATTGTTGCGCTAGAAGAGCGAGTGATTAAGTACGATGACTATGCGATGTCTATCGAAAGTCGTGCAACTTATAACTACATTGATTTAGCGAGCATTTACGGTGCAAATGCGAAGATGTTGTATACCTTAGACTACGACAGCTATGTTGATGGTATTCGTGCACAGAATGCGCATATTCCTCAGATCACGTCTTGGAAGCAAATGCCATTAGTGGGTGCTGAGTTCTTCACAAATATGAACCCAGACTTCATTAATACAGCTGATCCAAACATGGGCTCGTTAAAAGATTTAACGCCTATTCATACTATGAACACAGCGCAGAAGCTGATCAGTTTCCGTCCTAAGGGCTTCTCAAACTTGTACGAGTCTATGGATGGTGAAGACAAGTCAACTGAGCCTGGTGCATACATGAACAACATCGATCCGAATGATGTTGATGCACTGGTATACGGTAGCTTTGGCTCTGCAAGTTCAAACCTAGCTATGAACCTGTTTGGTGCTTGTCCGTTGAAGAAGCAAGGTGTGTCAGATACACAACTAGCGGCTTCATTCGATTCATATGTGCAAACTGGTTTGCGCCTACAATGGCTAATTGAAGTGCCATTTGGCTACAAAGCGCAATACAAGGCTCACAACATTTTAAGCCAGTTCTCTTCGAACAAGTCGAGTGGTTTCCTATTCTGGAAAAAACGCAAGTCGAGCTTCTACGAGTGGGCTAAAAACACGCAAGATCTGAAGATTGAGTTCATCGATCCACCTCTATCTCGCTACTGGACTGAAGAAATGGAAGAAACTGTGCGTGAGTCAATCATGCGTCGTATCGCCTTCGGTGTACTAGATAGTGTTTATCCACGTATTTCTGCTGCACCACTGAATGATGCTGAGCATCAAGCATGGTCTAAAGGCGCACAACAAATTGGTTGTAGCTTTGGTCCTTACGGCTGTGCAATTGGCTGGGTAGTTGGCACGCTAGATAACCGTAAAAACTACTCACGTTTTTACAGTGACAAGAGCCGTTACTACACAGAAGAGTCGACAAAAGTCACTTATCTTCCAAAAGAAAAGTACTTAACTTTCTCTGCTCAATAAGCACCATCGCTAGGCCAACTTAGGTTGGCCTTTTCAATAAGGATATAGACATATGTTGCGTTCTATTTCGGCGGCACTGGTTTGTGCAGCCTCAATTTCAGTGCAGGCATTTGAAGTGCAATTGCCTCAATACATTTCTCCTGGTGAGCAAGTTGTGATGAGTGCAGGCCCAATTGCTCAATACGATGAGTTTGCATGGCAGTCATCAAGCTTTAACGTACAGTTGCAAAGTTATGGTGATAAACAGCAGTTTGCTGCACTAAAACTGCCGAAATATGCCAATGACAGTCAAATTAGTGTGTATACCTATGGCTTGCAGGGGTGGAGTTATGAAACCCAACAAAATGTCATAGAGGTACGAGCAAACAAACCAAAACTGCCCAGCTCAATCGATATTGTTGGGCCAGATTCGTTATCGCTAGATCAGCCAAATGTTCTTGTTTTGCAAGGCGTAGCGCCAAATACCAATATTAGTTGGCAAGCGGTTGATGACAATGGCAGTGATCAAGGTGTGCAGTTACAAAGTGTGGCCGATAATCAACTCGAGTTGAGCTTAGACTCGGCGGCATTTCAAGGCGAAACAATTCATGTACTTGCGACCATAAACTTATCGGGGTGGCAATATCAGGTTACTCAGTCTTTTAATTTAGAAGGACAAGCCCCTCCACCAAACTTGGTTATTAATACGCAAAATACCTATCAAGAATTTAAAGCAGGCACATTATCAGCGTTCGTTGAGCATACTTTGCCAGACGACGAGGTTACATTTAAGTGGCGAGTGATTGCTAAAGGCAATGCTGAAACTGTGCAGCTAAGCACTTCTGAGCAAGCTCAAACTCATGTGCAAGTTGATGGCATAGATGCGGTTTCTAAAGTCACTCTCGCGGTAAATGCAACGGTTCGTTCGACTGAAAAAACGGTTTCGTTGAACAAAGAATTTGATATTTCGGTGCTGCCAAATAAAGCGCCCACTCTCTCTTTTAATACCACAAAGACTCAGCTGTGGGCGGGCGAGTCAATGGCGCTTTCGGTGACAAGCGCCGATCCTGAACAAGATGCTGTCACACTCGATGTAAAGAATTTATCGACCGATTTAGTCGCATTAACCAAGCAAGGGTCTGACTATGTGATTACGGCAAAAGCAATAACCAGCGACGAACAAGCCAAGTTTAAATTAATGGCGACAGATGAATGGGGCAACGAAACCTTTGAGCAAATAACTTTGCCAGTACGTCGTTTACCGACTGTGAGTTTTAGTCATCTACGTCGCTTATACGCACATAGCCCAGGGACGCTGAAAGCGGCCATTGATATCCCAATGAATGACGTAAAGAAAATTACTTGGCAACAACGCTCTGGTGAACAAGTACAGCTCACCACTCCAGCAGAAATGACAACCGATTTTATAGCTAAATCAGGTGGCTCAGAGTTGGGCTTCGCGGTGCATCTAACCCTTTCTGAAGATGTGACTGTTTCTGCAAATACGAATTTGACCGTGCTTTCCTCCCAACGACTAAACGACACAGGGGATGTGCTTTATGTTGATAAGCAAGGCAATTGGACCCAACACATCGCAGATAGCTTGGCAGGGTTAGATGCATTAGTTGGGCGTGATGCTGCAAGTGTTTTACTCAAGCAAGGCGCGGGTCCGCAGGGATTTGATTTTAACTTCTTGAATGAACAAGGCGATGTGGTTGCGGCATTTTCAACTCAAGCCGTGTGTCTAAGAGATAATCACACCGGTTTTGTATGGTTATTAAAAACCGCTGCAAACGGCGACTTACAAAGTAAGCAAAATATCAATCAAATCAATAGCAATATAACCGCGTTAAATGAAAAGCAGCGCTGTGGCTTGCAAACCTGGCGGCTGCCAAATGCCGAGCAACTGCTCTCGGTGTTAAGCACGCACAAATCAGAGCATACCTTGCATTGGTTGACGGCTACCGAAGCTGGACTTGGACAGGCTTATTCTCGTTTGCAATTGCTGAGTGCAACGAAAAAAGCAGACCAAAACTACATCATAAATTGGCACCCAAGTACGTTAACGTCGTCTTGGATGAGTAGTCAAAATGCTTATCACTTCTTACTGATGGCCGGAGAGTAATCATGAAAAAATTAGTCTTATTTACAGCGATGGTTGCGCTGTTTGGCAACGCAACTGAAACATTTGCGCAATGTGATGACCTATCGGATGTAGCCAGGTTCAGCTCGGCGGCTGAGCAAACCATTATTGATTATAAACATGGGCTAATGTGGAGTGCTTGTGCCATCAGTCCATCATCGGGTCGATGTATGGGCGAAACAGAAGTGCGCTCTAGAATGACAGGGTTGCAAGCTCTGCAGTTTGCAGAAGATGCGCAACTCGGCGGCCATGCTGATTGGCGATTACCTAACTTAAAAGAGGCGTTAACATTGTTCGGCGGATGCAATGACTTTACTTACCAAGCGCCTTTGCAAGCAGGTAAATATCAGCGCCGAATTTGGACAGCCACACTCGATGCTGGACTGTCTGGCGCAAGTTTAAAAACAGTCACGATGAGTGATGGGCAAATTGTGCCTTGGGCAATAAAAACCAGTGCAGCCTCGGTATTTTTAGTGCGCGATGTCGCGCAGGGAGCGCAGTGAGCTTATGTTGATCACAACCTTATTGAGTTTAGGTATTTCGCTAGAGCAGGCTTCGCAGAGCACTCGGCATTTAAATATGCCAACGAATTTGCCACACAGCTTGGTATACAAAACGGTGTTGAACACCCTCACGGGTACCGATGGTGATGATGTTATTCAAGGCACTAATGGCAATGATGATATATCGGGTTTAGCCGCTCATGACACCTTATATGGTGGCCAAGGGCTTGATTCCTTGTTTGGCGATGAAGGCAACGACACTTTACATGGTGGTAGTGGCGACGATTACCTGATTGGCGGCAGCGGCGACGATGTGCTGCAAGGCGGGCAAGATAAAGATGACTTGCGAGGTGGGCAAGGTGTCGACAGGCTCTTTGGAGAAGAGGGCGACGACAAATTATACGGGCAAAGTGGCAACGATTTTTTATCTGGTGGGCAAGGGCGAGATCAGCTTTTTGGCGATGAAGGTATCGATGAATTACGGGGCGGCTCTGAAGATGACAGGTTAGAAGGTGGAGATGCCAGCGACAAGCTATATGGCGAAAGTGGCAACGATACCTTGATCGGAGATGGCACCAGCCATATTGGCAATGATTATTTAGATGGCGGGGTAGGCAATGACACCCTAATGGGCGGCGCGGGTAACGATGAACTACTGGGTCAGGCAGGGCGCGACACATTATTTGGAGACGATGGCGATGATCTGCTCAAAGGGGGAGATGACAGCGATACGTTAAATGGTGGTCGAGGTCGCGATATTTTGCACGGCGAATTGGGCGATGACGAACTCTATGGAGAGGATGGCGACGATCAGCTATTTGGTGGTTCAGGTGCCGATACTTTAGATGGTGGTGATGGCAACGATGTTCTGCAAGCCGGCGATCATGATGATTGGTTGTTTGGGCAAACGGGGCATGATCACTTATATGGCGGCAATGGCAATGACATGTTATTCGGCTATGACGGTGACGATCACCTGTATGGAGAAGCGGGTGACGACATTATTGATGGCGGCTGGGGCAATGACACATTTTATGACTCTGCAGGTACTGACCAATTTGAAGGGGGTGAGGGAGATGACTTGTTTTTACTCACCAATGCAGGTTATGGCCGTCACAGTATTATTGGCGGGCCGGGGCAAGATGTTATTCGCTTAGCCGAAGGTGAACAGCACTTTACGCAGTTGCACACCGATATTCAGAGTGTTGAGATACTGCAAGGTAATGCGCTAGATAATCAGTTAGTGCCAGCAAATGGCATTGAAAAAGTCGAAGGTTTTGCTGGCAATGATAGTTTGAGTGACAGCGCTGGCAATGAAAGCCTTTACGGTGGCCTCGGTGATGACACGCTGTATAGCACCGCAGGTAGTGACAATTTATTTGGTGAACAAGGGAATGACACCTTTTTTATTTCTTCGAGTGCGGCAAGTGCATATGGTGGTGAAGGAAATGACACCTTTTATCTTTCTTCATCCGTAAACCTAATCGATGGTGGTGAAGGACAAAACAGCATTGAACTTCAGAATGTTGCGTTTGCAGACATTAAAGCCAGTATCAATGTGCAATCGTTAGTGGGCAATGCACTGCCTAATACGTTAAAGCATAGCTTATCGGTATCTCAAAAGCTGACGACTTCTGCGCAAATGCATATTTCATTGGGGGCGGGGATAGATAGATTTTTACCCGGCGTGATCGCGGATGATCGCCAAGGGCTGACTTATAGCCTGAGCTATCAAGCAGATACTGTGACACTGCAGACAGGGCAATTTACCTATCACTTAAAAAATGATGTTGAATTCATTCTGTTTGAGCAAATCAAGCAAGGATATATCGCGAAATTTTTACTCAATTTGAAAACGCAAAAAATGACCGTGATCTCGGAGCAACCGATTTAATCCTATTTTTTTATTAACTAAGTCAAAACTAACTAAACCAAAACTAACTAAAAGGATATTTTTGTGAAGTTTATATCGACAGCTGTTTTGAGTGTACTGGGGTTGAGTGCCCCTAGTTTCGCGGCTCAATATCATGCAGTACCCGCATTAACCGGTAATGCAAATATGGGGGTGAATTGTATTAATGCACCACAAAGCGCAGATAGCGCCGGCATTGCCAGTCAATGCCAGCAGTTAACTGTGCCTACAAATCCTCGCATAGCGGCGCAATTTCCTGTGCCGCCAAAACAGTATAATGTGCAGTTCAATAACCCCGACTCTCCTATTTTTCGAGAGTTTGACGGTTATCCAATGGTGATAGAGCGCAGCGCAGGAAAGTGCTTTTTACGCAATGAATTGGTCAATACGATTGAGCCGCAAAGAAATGTGTCACCGAGCGAATTCACGAGCTTTTCTTACGACTGTGCAACGGGTCCTGAAGAGAGCTTCGATACCAGTCGTTTACTTTATCAATACACGGTAAGTGGCGCGTTCCAGCCGCAAAATGACGCGCATTTATTTGCCTCGGTAACAATGCAAATGGCGGCTCATTACTTTGCTGACTTATACCCTCAACAGAGTGAACTTTGCCCTGCTTGGGGTGGTGAATATTGTTTAGAGCAATTGCAACAAAGAGTTGGTTACAGTGCTGAAGGGCAAAAATACTCGAGTGATTGGGATGGCAAGTTTGTCAATTTAGCTGAAGGTGGCTCCGTAGTAAGCCAGTTCTCACACGCCAGCTCCCTTGATATCGTTGCGCATGAAATTGGCCATGCACTGCTTACTTGGAATAGTCCTCTGCTTTATCAAGGGGAAGAGCCCGCCGCGGTACAAGAAGCCTTCTCTGATATGACTGCACTGGCTGCCAGAGACTACTATATTCGCCATCTTGATGGCAGTGTCGAGCGTTCATTTTTAGATAGCCCTATGGCACAAGCTTGGCAAAACTCAGCAGAAAAAAAGTGGTGGTTAGGCACGGGCTTTAAATTTAATGGCAGCCCGCTGAGATTTATTGCTCAACCAAGATTCGACTTAATCAGTATTGATGACGCCCGAGATATTGCCGATGCAAATGGCCCACATCAAAAAGCAGGTGCGTTGAATAAATTCTTTTACTTATTAGCGGATTCAGCACAGTGGAATATCGAAAAAGCTTATAAATTGGCGCTAAAAGCGGCGAAAAACTGCTTTAAAAGCGATACAGGTATTACCGCTGCAGGATTGTGTTTTGAATCAGAAGCGCCATATGCTGATAGAGCATTGATCAAAAGCTTACTTAAACAAGTGGGTATTGTATCTGAGCAAGCCAGCGACACACATTTGGCTTTCGAGGTAGAGCGTCAACTTGATGAGCTAACGTTTGTAATTACCGACAAGCGATTTAGCAATAGCCAAGCGAGACAGTTTGAAGTTTTAGTTGATGGCGTGTCTTTTTTCGCATGGCAAAAAAACAATGGTCAGGGCAGTTTTGCGAATGCAAAACACGGCCGAGTGAGCTTGCCGCTAGGCGCTAATCTCATTGAGTTAGCCGTGAAATTATCTGATGGCCGTACTTTGTCAGCAGCAAGACATATTTTTAGTGCTGAGCAAGCGCGATGTCAGCCAAAGTTAACGGGCGCTGCAGCGACGAATGTGCAAGTAAATAGCGAGCAACTCAACATAGATAAAGCGTTTGCGCATCTGAATGTGGCGACTGATTTATATCACCAAGATAAATTAACGTTGCGTTTTAATACGCCGCTTAATAATCGTTTTGTGTCGGTTTTTGCTGATCTGGATAGAGATCGAGTATTTGAAGCTGACAATAACAGCAATGAGCTTATTTATACGCAAGCAGATAGTACGGATGAAGTGACATTTAACTTGCTGGGTACGGAGCAAATAAATGCGGGCCCATTACTGTTAAGAGTGCGTATTGATGATGCTCAACAGAGTGCATGTGACACAGCTAGCAATGCTCAAGTGATTGACCTAAAAGTCAATCTAAAGAAAGGCAGCAACTTTCAGTCTGTCGACTTCGCGACGCAGCAAGTGAATGACCTGATCACCTTTACAGCGCAAGCAACAGGGCAAGGTAATTACACCTATAACTGGTATTTTGATGACCGATTAGAAGCCAGCAATAGCAACACCATTACGCGTTCAATCAATTCAGATACCTTAGTGAAAGTTGAGTCTTTACTTGCGGGTAAAGTGGTTGCCACAGAGCAAAGAGTGGTGAAACCTGTAGCACCAATTAACCTTGCAATTAATTGTGTCGTAGAAGGCACTCAGTGTCGTTTTAATGTTGACCATGCTTCGCTACCAAGCGGGATTTCAGGACGATATTTCTGGGAGTTTGGCGATAACTTAAATACTTCAGATACTCGAACGAATGCTGAAAGCTTTCTATTTGATTACAAAACCAGTGGGCAATACAGCGCCAAACTCACCGTATACCTTGATAGCTTGAATGCACAATTTACAGCGCAAACGTCAGTTAATATTGCGGTGGCTCGTCCTGAAGTAACGTTTACCACACAAGCCGATCCGCAAAACTCATTGCAAATATTTTTTAGTGCCCAGCATATCGACACGTACAAGCAAGTATTTTGGTCTGTAGAGCAAACGCGCTATGAACAAACTGACTTTACGAAACCTTGGCGTCATACCTTTGCCACTGCAGGTACACATGCCGTGCTACTTACAGTGGTTTACCCCGATGATACGAGAAAAACCATTCGCAAAGAAATCACGGTTGAAGCAGCGGCAGGTAAAACTCAATTGCAAATATTGAGCATTGATACCGACCTTAAAAGCTGGAATTGGTGGTGGTGTGACAGTACTGAGGCTCGCAATGTTACGCAAGCCACAGAAGTCACAGCCGCTTGTAAATATGCGCAAATTGATATGCTAAAAGTGAATACCAACTTCGAAGATAGCAGCCTATTGAAGTATGACTACTGGGTCGATCTTAATAAAGATGGGGTATTTAGTCAGGATGAGAAAAATACCAATCATACGATTACCCTAGGCAGCAATCGCATTCCTGTATGTGTGACAGCATACACACTTGAACATGCCGAAACATCTTCGGCCTGTATCGCACCTGACGGCGGTGCAACCTTTAACTTTTATATAACTAAGTAAGATAACTTTTGTAATTTTAAGGAAAAAAAATGAAATTTAATCTATTGGCTTTGGCTATTAGCTCCACCTTGGCATTAGGCAGTGTGACTGCTGATGCACAACCAGCAGAACACAAAGCGGTAAAAGCGTCACTAGCAAGCAACATGCAACAAGATGGCGTACAGTATTTAGACCCTGATAGCCCTGCAGCACGCGCCGAGTTGGCTGAGATGTTTGCCGAAGCAGGTTGGACGGCAGAAAACAGTCCTCAGTTATACAAGCAGCTTCATACCCCACAGCAGCGCATTGCTCAGTCTGCCTTTGCAAGCCCATCGCTATCTACATTAGAAAATAAAGAGTTAGAGTCGTTGTTTAGCCACCTTGGTTTTAACATCGTTAAAGAGGGTGACACTAAGTTATTCAAAGTGCGTTTATTAAACTCTGAGCCAAAGTCGACTCAGATGACAGTCATGACCATTAGCCTAGTGAATGAGAATGGCGATCAGATCACCACTAAGCAAACCTCTCGTTTCTTTGGTGATGCAACGGCATCTGAATCACGAAAATTATTGGGTGGTGAAGCCACATTAGAAAGTGCTTATGAATATGTAAAAAAAGCCAAAGCGATTTATGGTGAAGGTACTGCATATGTAATATTTAAAGACGGCACTAAAGTACTCAAAAAAGGCAAAGTTAAATACGACCGTAATGCGATTTTAGGTATGCTTAGTAGAGAGCTTGGTATTCCTATGTCGAACAAGTATCGCGCGGTAAACCTTAAACCAATTGAGCCTATCAAACCGATTGATCCAATTATTATCGAGCCAATTGGTCCAGATCCAATCTATTTAAGAAAGGCACCTGCTGAAGAGTTTAAATATGCAGAGCAACCTGAGTTTCAAGTTGCTAACTTCGCTGGCGGTAACTTCTTTGACCATGTTGTGAGTCATCCAAAAGATTGGAAGAAAGCCGATGCGAACAACAAAAATGTATCGGGTCAAGACGGTAAGATCATGGTATGTCTAAACCGAGACTATGGTGACTGTGACTACCCAATGATCCAATCTGGTGGTGACTACAACAACATTCCGCATGTGACGATCCCATTCCAGGGTTCGATTACGCTTCCAACTTATATTTCTAAGGTTTTATTTAAAGAAGATAATGTTTTAGAAAGTAATAATGTTCAGCCTACGGATGTGTTGATCCAGGGTAAAGATAGCTTTGTAGATAAGCTGTCGTATCATACAGATCATGTTAAAAATAGCTTCAGCCAGTACTTTACCATCGATTATTCTTTCGATGCCGAAACTTGGTTGCCACAATCGGTTTTACGTTGGAATATTCCTCGTGATAAAGGCTTGTTTGCAAAGCCGGGTATTTTTGAGCGTCGCCAAGATGCATACTGGATCTTAAATATTGCTATTGAAGAAAACTGGATGGGTAGTCCTGAAGATGCGTCTGCGTTCTTTGGTATTTCAGGCGACGACTATAATGCTGAAACGGGCTACAGTTCTTATATTATCGCTTCAACTGAAGCGCCTGCGCTACCTCAAAGTGGTGCCGTATATGAACAAGCACCATTACAATTCTCTTATAGCTGTTTAGCCGAAGGTTCACTCATTTTGATGGCCGATGGCTCTAAGGTGGCAATTGAAACGCTTAATATTGGCGATTTTGTAACTGGTGCTAGCGAGTTCTCTCCAAAGACCAAAGAAACACTTCGAATTGCTGATATTTCAGTGGGTGTAGAGCACCTGCCTATGATCCAATTAACAACCGATCAAGGGCAAGTACTGACATTAACTGAGTCTCATCCAGTACTACGTGAAGGCGGTCAGCCTGTGTGGGCACTGAACATTGAGAAAGGCGATAAGATCCAAGTTAATGGTGGCCTTGCGACCGTAACTGGTTATGAAAAAGTCGACTACAAAGACAATGTTTACAACCTTAAGCTAGAGCGAGTAAATGGTGAAACCGAGCAAGGCGAAAGTTTTGTGATGTTTGCTAATGGTATTTCAGTAGGCGATTTAGCAATGCAATCAGAGAATGAATTTGATACGCATAAAGAGTCGGTTGAAGATGTATTAAAACGTTTACCAGTTGAATGGCATACCGATTACTTAAACAGTTTAAAAACAGGTAAGTAAACCTTCTAGGTTTTAATAATTAGCTAAACCCAGCTTAAAGCCGACCCATGTCGGCTTTTTTAGCTTGTGCGAGCCCGTTTTTATCATCATAAAGATTATACTGTTCCACATTTAATCAGCATTTTTAACGAGAATGTATTAGAAATTCGATTCCCTAATATGTAGACTGATAGTTATCACTTATAAGGAGATTAATTAGTGAAACGATTTGCTTTTACGGCATTACTGATGCCGTTAATTTCAATTGCTGCTACCCCTTCATTTGCAGCTGAGAATACTCATTTCGCTGTGCCTGCGATGATGGGGAATGCCAAAATGGGCTTGCTGTGCACACAGGCGCCAGAGTTTGCGAGCCGTGATTGTCAAACAGCAGTGATCCCCGATAATGTGCGAACTCGTGCTTTATTTCCATCCGTGCCTGAGCAATACAATCTTTATTATCGAAATGCTCAAAGCTCTTTATTCTCTCAATATGAAGGTTATCCATTCGTTGTAAAGCGTGAAGATAACCTATGCACTTTAGAAAATTCAGCAGTTATCACACGAAAAAATGAGAGCGGTTTTCCTGCATACAGTTACAACTGTGATGGTGAAGCTTTAGAGAGTGCTAATACTTCTCGCATTATGTTGAACTACCTAGGCCAAGGTGATTTTCAAACTGAAAACGACACGCACTTTTATGCGGGGATCACCATGGATGTACTCTATGAGCAATTTGTGCAGATGTATCCAGAGTCTCCCTCTAATTGTCAGCAAGATAGTAATTATTGCTTAAGACAGCTCAGTGTCATTGTTGATGGAAGTAGCTCAGTGTTTTCGAGTAGTTGGGATGGTGAGAATATTCTGCTGGCTTCTGGGCTTGCATCTGGTGGTTATTTTTCCCATGGTTCGTCTCTAGATATTATTGCCCATGAAACGGGCCATGCGGTACTCACTTGGAATTCAGACATTGCCTATGAGTCTAATGATACCGCTGCGATTCAAGAGTCTATTGCAGATTTAACCGCATTACTTGTGCGCAGTGAGTTTTATAACAAGTTGCAGGCAAGTGGTGAACAAAACTTTATAGAGTCTGATGCTTATCAGCAGTTATCGGCTGATGGCAATTTTTACTATGCCTTAGCATGGGACAGTTTTATTGCGCAAAAAGCTCAGCGTTATCTTTTCTCTCCTATGACCGACGGGATCAGTATCGATGATTGGCGAGACAGAGAAACTCAGGTACCTGGTCAGCATTTTAAAGCAGGGATTTTAAATCGCTTCTTTTATCGTTTGGCGACATCGAACGGTTGGGATATTGCAAAAACATTTCGCTTAACCATGAAAGCGGCGCAGACGTGTTTTGCAGAAGATACTACGTTTGAGCATGCGGCCTTTTGTTTGATAGATGTAGCCGAAGAGCAAGATAAAGCAAGGGTGTCTGCTAAATTGCAAGAGGTGGGGTTAGTCCCGTCAAATACCTTAGCAAACAATCTCGATTTTTCAATTGAGCGCTTATATACCTCAATAAATTATGCCTTGGCAGAGTTAGAGCAAGCTGATTTAACCGCGGTGAATGTCAGCATCAATGAGCAATCTATTCACCAGTGGCAGTCAAACTTTAATACTCAGTCGCAGTTCAATGCTATTAAGCAAGCGCAGTTCAATTTAGATGCGGGCGAGCATGTACTCGCAATTGAAACGACGAACCAAAAAGGGCTCACTAAAACGGGTTACCGTTTATTAAGTGTTTTTAGTCAGCCAATCTGTCAGCCACAAACAGACACAGTGGTATCGAACCAGTTAACGGTTGGCACTGAAGACTTTGCTTTGACGCAAGGGTATGAGTTTTTAACGGTCACCGAGGCTTGGTATAAACAAGCTTTGGGTGATTTTCAATTCCATAATAT
>ENA-OWNT01004126-OWNT01004126.1-seawater-metagenome-genome-assembly--contig:-NODE-4126-length-13046-cov-7.378518_pt1 | contig 13046 bp, 11 predicted proteins | sample MGYA00238136_ERZ651165 | MGnify/ENA primary metagenome ERZ651165 (study PRJEB26861, sample SAMN08777766) | seawater metagenome | isolation source: coastal seawater | place: USA: Florida | collected... | reverse complement strand
GGCTCCGGGATCAGGGGCGCGGTGTGGCCTCCCAGGAACGGACCCGCGTCGATGCGCGCCGTCCAGTCCGTGCCGGCGGGGAACAGCGAACCGTCGAGCTCGCTCGCCCCCCAGCCGGTGGATCCGGGCTGCAAGTCGACGTCCCCCAGGGCGCCCTCGAGCGTGATGTCCTGCTGGCCCGTGAGGTAGGCGGGGTCGTACGCGTCCCCGGCGCTCTCCCGGAAGTCGCCCGGGTCCGCGAAGGTTCCGATGGGGAAGCCGAGGACGTCCTCGAAGGCGGCCTCCTCGACGGATGGGCCGATCACGTCGTCCGAGAACACGGCGACCGCCGCGCCCCCGTCGGGCACCTGGGTCACGAGGTCCGCCGCGACCACGAGCGTCACCGTGCCCATGGCTTCGAGAGGGACGTCTTCCTCAGTGGAGTCGTCGTCGTCGCCAGGATCGGTGCTGTCGTCGTCGTCGCCGGGATCGGTGCTGTCGTCGTCGTCGCCGGGATCGGTGCTGTCGTCGTCGTCACCGGGATCGGTGGCGTCGTCGTCGTCCCCTCCCGGGGTGTAGGTCAGGCAGCCGGGCGCGAGGAACAGCGCAGCCAGTGCGAGCGTGCTCAGCCGTTCGCGTAGAAGGCGAGCCACAGGACCACCAGGACGACGAGGAAGGTCCCGACCGAGCCGATCAGCCACCACGCGGGCACCATCCTCGGCTGATTGGGGTTCGTCTTGCGGGCGCTGATCGCCGGCGAACCGCCCGGAGCGGCGCCGCGGAACTCCAGATCCACCAGGAAGTCCTGGGGGACCAGGGTGTCCATGTGAGTGGCGCGAATCGGGACCCGGACCGTCCGACGCGAAGCCGCCTTGGGCGTGCCGATCCGCGAGACGACGTATCCGGCGAGGTCCGGCACACGCACGCGCACCGGGTGCCCGGCCTGCTCGATGCCCGCCTCCCAGGCCTCCGCCTCGCGGCCGAGGGCGTTGATGGCCATCGTCTTGGTGAACGAACCGGCGGTCTCTCCACCAGCCGCCGGCCGCGCCTCGACCGGAGCCCGCGCAGGCGACGAGGTCACCACCGCCGGGGTACGGGCGGGAGGTTCGACCCGACGGGCGCGCGACGAGTCGCTGCGCATGGAAGCTGCGGCGCGCGGCGCCGGAGCCTGGGCCGGTGCCCGCTGGGCCGGCTGAGCGCGTTGGGCCGCCCGGGGCGCAGGCGCGCGGACCGCCGGTGAGGGGCGCGCGGCGCGCTGAACCGGCTGACGCGAAGGCGCCGGGCGCCGAGACGAGAGCGCGGACGCCGGTCCCGACCGTCGATCCGTGTCCAGGCGCGCGGTGGCGTTGGGGACGTCCCCGACCTCCTCCGCGAAGTCCGTGTACGGCATCGTGTGGTCGTCGGAGTCGATGTCCGCGAAGGCGTCAGGAGTGCGCCACTGGCCGTCCTCGCCGTACACCGGATCGGCCGGAGTCGGCTCGGGCTCGGACTGGTAGGCGGAGATGTCCGTGAAGTCGCCGGTGTCGGCGACCGGCGCCGACCGGCTGGTCGCGCCGTGACTCGGACGACCGGCCGGACGCGCCGACGCCTCCCGACGCGGCTGGGGGCGGGCGGCGCGCGCCTGACGCTGGCTGTTCGACGCCCGGGCTGCGGGGGCGGCCCGCTGGGCAACCGGACGGGCCGGTGCCACCGCTGCGCGTGGAGCCGGGGCCGGCGCCTGGGGCCGCCCGTCGACGTCCCATCCGCCACCCATCGGGTTCACTTCGGTCTTGTCGTCGTTCCCGAGGTCCCAGCCGGTGCTGGCCGCGCCGGACGCCTGGTCCACGCTGACCGCCGTGACGTCGTCCACGTCCTGGCTGGGACGGGACGCCGGGGCCGGCGCTGCGTTGTGAATCGCTCGCGCCTGCTGGAAGGTCGTTCCGTGCGCGACCGTGGCCGCGGTGTTGCCCTGCACACCCGGCTCTGCCTGGAGATCGGTGCGCAGCTGGAGCGCGACGGTCGCCGTCAGACGCTGCAGCGCCTCGAGCACGCCCTGTCCGCGGATCGCGGAGGCGGCGAGGTAGTTGCCGCCGACCTTGTTCAGGCGGCTCTCGAGAAGCCGGATCTCGAGGGCGTCCCTCAGATCCCGCTTGTTGTACATGAAGACGAGGGGCACATCCTCGAGGCGACGGCCGGCCGTGCGGGCCATCTTGTCGAGCAGCTCGAGGGCCTTGACGTTGGAGTTCAGCGAGTTGGACGCCGAGTCCGCGACGAACATCACGGCGTCCGCGGCGGCGAGCACCGGCCGGACGAGGTCCACCTCCACCGCGCCGGGGCAGGTCACCAGCCGGAAGCTCAGCTGGTAGCCGTAGACGAGCTCGTGATCGTGCGGGCGGTAGTCCAGCCGCAGCAGCCGGTCATCGCCGGGCTGAAGCGGAGCGACCTTCCCGTGCGTCCCCGGCGGCAGGTGCCGCGCGAGGGCATACAGCGACGTGGTCTTCCCGGCTCCGGGGGGGCCGTAGAAGAGCAGCACCGCGGTGATGCGCTTCCGTTCGTGATCGATGTTCGCCATCTGCCTCGCGCTCTCCGACCGTCAGCGACCGGAGCCGGTGATCAGGGCACCGACGTCCCGCTCGAGATCGTCGGGATCGATGTCGTCGCCGTCGTCCTCGTCAAGCAGCAGATCGTCGTCGTCGTCGTGGCCGGCCCGCGGCCCGATCGATTCCTTTGGGAACGGCTGCGTCGGCGGGTCCCCCGCGGGGCGCGGCGGCGGCAGCGGCACCGTGCTCGGCCCCGCCGGCGGCACCGTGGGCTGACGCGCGGCGGCCAGCGCCGCGGGGCTCAGCCCACCCGGCGGAGTGTGGGCCGTGTTGCCCGCCTTGGCGGCGCTCTTCGCGGACCCCTCGGCGGGGAGCGCTTCGAGCACCATCAGGTGGGTGATCGCGCCCTTGTTGAGCGCGACGTAGCCGTAGGACCGGTCGTGCAGGACGACCTCGGTGAGGTTGAGGAACGGCCGGGGATCGTTCAGAAGATCCTGGACCCGGGTGCCTTCTTCGACGAGGTGGACGTACCCCTCGTAGTCGGCGCCGTCGGCGCGGATGGCGACACGCACTTTGCGGACCTGGGTCATCTCGGTGAGTCCGGCGAAGCTCGGGTTGGACATGCGGTCTGGGCTCCGGGTCCGCGTGTGGGACCTTGTAGGCCACACAGAGATTCGCGGAATCCTAACACACGGCCACCCCGGCCAATCCGGGGCCGCTGCTATGCTCCGCCGGCTTCGAGGAGGGGGCGTGTTGGAGACCGTCTCCTGGACCGATTGGCCCGCGCGCCGCGAGCCTGGCCGAGCCGCCCTGGCCGCCGGGATCATCGTGCTCGCTGTCGGCTCCGTCGCGACCGTCGACCGACTCCTCGCCTTCCTCGGCGCAATCCTCCTCCTGAGTTCGGTCGCGGAGTGGCTCCTGCCCACCCGGTACGAGATTGACGAGGAGGGGATCCGGGTCCGCAACGTGTTCCGCTCGGCCACCCGGCCCTGGGCGCGACTGCGGACCTGGCGTGCGGTCCCCGGTGGCTTCTGGCTCCCGGGCCGCACGCGGAGCAAGCTCCTGCAGAGGCTGCGCGGCGTGCTGCTGCGCTGTCCCGGGCGGGAGGACGAGATCGAAGCGGTGCTGCGAGTGCACCTTGGAGAGACGCGCGCGTGAGGGACAACCCCACCCCCGAGTCCGCCCTGCCGGCGGAGCCCACGCCCGCCCAGCACGCGGCGGTCGACAAGGTCGCGCGCTTCGTCGTGCGCTTCGGGATGACCGTGCCCGCGATCCTCGCCCTCGAGAGCATGCGCCCGCTGTCCTTCGTGGGCTCGCAGTTCATGCACATGCTCAGCCCGTCCATCACCGCGTTCCTCAGCACCGACGACTGGGACGCGCTCGCGCAGCTGCTCGAGCGCCGGTCCGGACTCGACTTCATCCTCCGCCGCATCGAAGAGCTCGACGAGGCGGAGCTCACCAGGAGGGTGCAGGCATGAACCAGGCTCCCCCGCAGGGCTCGATCCGATCGGTGCTCGCCACGGACTGTGGCAGCACCACGACGAAGGCCATCCTGATCGAGAAGACCGCCGACGGCTGGCGCCAGACCTGGCGCGGCGAGGCGCCCACTACCGTGGAGGCGCCCTTCGAGGACGTCACCCGGGGCGTGCTGAACGCCGCCATGGAGGTGCAGGAGCTGAGCGGCCGCGAGCTCGTCCGCGACGGCAACATCCGCATCCCCGACGAAGACGGTCAGGGCGTCGACATGTACATCTCGACGAGCTCGGCGGGCGGCGGCCTGCAGCTCGTCGTCGGCGGCGTCGTCCGGTCCATGACGGCGGAGTCCGCGATGCGCGCGGCCCTGGGCGCGGGCGCGATCGTGATGGACGCGTTCGCCACCAACGACAAGCGCAAGCCCTTCGAGCAGATCGAGCGGATCCGCCAGCTGCGGCCGGACATGATCCTGCTGGCCGGAGGCATCGACGGGGGCACGAAGAAGCACGTGATGGCGCTCGCGGAGATGGTCGCGGCAGCGCGCCCGCGCACGCGCCTCGGCGGCGGCTTCAACCTGCCCATCATCTTCGCCGGCAACCAGGAGGTGGCCGAGCCCATCGAGGAGCTGCTGGGCACCGTGTCCGATCTGCAGGTCGTCGAGAACGTCCGCCCCGTGATGGAGCGGGAGAACCTCGGCCCCGCGCGGGACAAGATCCACGACCTGTTCATGGAGCACGTCATGGCCCAGGCCCCGGGCTACGACAAGCTCATGAGCTGGGTGGGCGTGCCGATCATGCCGACGCCCGGCGCCGTCGGTCTCATCATGCAGACCATCGCCGAGCGCAAGAACATCAACGTGGTCGGCGTCGACATCGGCGGGGCGACCACGGACGTGTTCAGCGTGTTCGACGGCACGTTCAACCGCACCGTCTCGGCGAACCTCGGGATGTCCTACTCCGTCAGCAACGTGCTGGCCGAGGCCGGCCTGCCGTCGATCCTGCGCTGGGTCCCGTTCCCCATCGACGAAAAGGGCCTGCGCAACCGCATCGGCAACAAGATGATCCGGCCGACGACCATCCCGGAGACGCTGGAGGAGCTGAAGATCGAGCAGGCCATCGCGCGCGAGGCGCTGCGGCTGGCGTTCATCCAGCACAAGGAGTTCGCGGTCGAGCTCCGGGGCGTGCAGCAGGAGCGCACCATCGCCGACGCCTTCCGCCAGAGCGGATCGGGCGACACGCTGGTCAAGATGGCGAAGCTGGACCTCATCGTCGGGTCCGGCGGGGTGCTGTCCCACGCGCCGCGCCGCACCCAGTCGATGCGCATGATGATCGACGCGTTCGAGCCCGAGTGGGTCACCGAGATCGCCGTCGACTCCATCTTCATGATGCCGCACCTCGGCGTGCTCTCGACGGTGGACCAGGAGGCCGCGACCGAGGTCTTCGAGCGCGACTGCATCATCTACCTGGGCAGCTGCGTCGCGCCGACCGGCGAGTACAAGCCCGGGCGGCCCGCGCTGAAGGTCGAGCTGGCGATGCCCGACGGGCCGCAGACGCACACGATGAACGAGGGGCAGCTCCTCAAGATCGAGCTGGAGCACGAGCCCGGGGTGCAGGCGACGATCACACCGCTGCAAGGCGATCTCGACGTAGGCGCCGGGCCGGGCAAGGCCCTGACGACGACCCTGCGCGGGGGCGTCGTGGGCCTCGTCTTCGACACCCGCGGCCGCCCCATCCAGATCCCCGAGGACGGCCGCGATCGCGTCTCGCTCCTCGAGTCCTGGGTCCAGGCGATGGACGAATACCCGACGCGAGAGGGGGCCTGACATGGCCGCGATCTTCACTCCGGGCCTGACCGTCACGGAGCACCACCTCATCCACAAGACGCGGCAGCTGCCGCTGGAGGGCGAGGTGCAGGTCAAGGTGGGCGACATGGTCCAGGCGGACGACGTCGTGGCGCGGACCGAGCTGCCCGGCAAGGTCTTCCCCGTCAACGTCGCCAACCAGCTGGGCGTGGACCCGGCGCGGCTCAAGAGCCACATGCTCGTCAAGATCGGCGACAGCGTGGAGAAGGACCAGAAGATCGCGGAGACGCCGGGCTTCTGGGGGTTCTTCGCGAGCGAGGCGACGGCCATCGTGTCCGGCACGGTCGAGAGCATCTCGGTGGTCACCGGCATGGTGATCATCCAGGCCGCGCCCATCCCCGTGGAGATCGACGCCTACATCAACGGCCGCGTGGTGGACGTCATCCCCGGCGAGGGCTGCGTGGTCCAGAACCAGGCGACGATGGTGCAGGGCATCTTCGGTCTCGGCGGCGAGACGCGGGGCGAGATCGCCATGGCCGCGAGCACGCCGGACGAGGTCATCGGGCCACAGCACATCACCGCCGAGCACCGCGGCAAGGTCGTCATCGGCGGGGCCTACGTGACCATCGAGGGGCTGCGCAAGGCCGTCGAAGTTGGCGCTGCGGCGCTGGTGACCGGCGGCTTCGACTACGACGAGATCAAGGAGCTGCTCGGCTACGAGGTGGGCGTCGCCATCACGGGCGGCGAGGACCTCGGCACCACGCTGGTGGTGACCGAGGGCTTCGGCCAGATCGGCATGGCGCCGGCGACGTTCGAGCTGCTCCAGAAGAAGGTCGGGCAGCGCGCCAGCGTGAACGGGGCCACCCAGATCCGCGCCGGCGTCATCCGCCCCGAGCTCGTCGTGACCTTCGACGACGAGGAGGTCCCCAACGAGCTCATCGCGGACCCGGAGCCCCAGGGCATCAAGGTCGGCGACCTGATCCGCGGCATCCGCGCTCCCTGGTTCGGCCGCATCGGCACCGTGAAGGACCTGCCCGTCCAGCCCATCGTCGTGGACTCGGAGACGACGGTGCGCGTGCTGGAGGTGGACTTCGGCGACGGCGAGACCGCCCCGCTGCCACGCTCCAACGTCGAGAGGATCGAGCGATGAAGCGCTTCCTCGCCCCCCTGCTGGGGCTCCTCCTCTCACTCGTCGCGGTGCCGACGTTCGCGGCCACGACGCTGACCGCCACGTCGCCGCCCGATGGCAGCGGCGAGAACCTCGACATCGCCTGGGAGAGCTCGGATTCCCCCGCCGGGTGGGCCGTCCTCCGAGCCAAGGGCGCGGCCGCCGCCGCCGAGGACACCTGGACGGTCCTGAAGCTGCTGGCCCCGGACGCCAAGAAGCTGTCCGACAAGGTCACCACGGACGTGTGGACCGACCCGCCGGCGGACGCCTACCGCTACGAGCTCATCGCGCTGTCGAAGGTTCCGGATCTGCAGGACGTGGAGGACGCGACGGCGCTGGTCCGCGCGTCCGGCTCCGTCGCCGCGACGGCCACCGGAAACCCGCAGGGCAGCTGGTTCCGCACGGGCCTCGCCCTGAAGAACTACGGGCCGATCCTCATGCTGCTCATCATCCTCGCCGTGGGCGTGATGATGTGGAAGTTCACGGAGGACGTGCGCGCCGGCAAGGAAGTGTTCATCCGGCGGATCCCCGGCATCGACGCCATCGAAGAGGGCATCGGCCGCGCGACGGAGATGGGCAAGCCGATCCTGTACGTCCCGGGCATCGAAGAGCTGCAGGACATCCAGACGATCGCCTCCATGCTCATCCTCGGGCAGGTGGCCGAGAAGGTCGCCGAGTACCAGTCGGACATCATCGTCAGCTGCCGCGTGCCCATCGTGCGCGAGGTGGCCGACGAGGTCGTGCGCAGCGGGTACTTCCAGGCCGGCTACCCGGAGGCCTACAACCCGCGGAACACGCGCTTCGTGAGCTCCGAGCAGTTCGCGTTCTGCGCCGGCACGAACGGCTTCATCTACCGCGAGCAGCCCGCGACGAACATCTACCTGGGCCGCTTCTTCGCGGAGTCGCTGATCCTCGCGGAGACCGGCTTCGTCAACAAGAGCATCCAGATCGCGGGCACCGCCGAAGCAACACAGCTGCCGTTCTTCGTCGCGTCCTGCGACTACACGCTCATCGGCGAGGAGCTCTTCGCCGTGTCCGCCTACCTGTCGCGCGATCCCCGGCTCGTCTCGTCCCTCAAGGCGAGCGACTGGATCAAGGTCTTCGTGGTGGCGTCCATCCTGATCGGCACGGTCCTGGCGACCTTCGGAGTGCCCCTCGTGATCAACCTCTTCAGCATCTCGGGAGGCTGACGCGTGCGCTCGACCCTCCCCCTGATCCTGACGTTCGTCGTCGGCCTGTTCATGGTCGGCGAGTTCTTCATCCCCCACTGGCGCTACCACATGTGGACGCAGGTGTTCCTGGAGTGGGGCTTCATCCTCGCTGCGGCCGCCTACGTCCTCGGGCTGGTCAACCTCGTGCAGGTGAACCTGCCGAAGGTGCTCAACAAGGAGCAGGACTGGCCCTACAAGCTGATCATGCTCGCGGCCATCGCCACGATGATGATCCCCGGGTTCATCGGCGGTGAGACGCGCCTGCAGGACGGCCAGATGTACAAGTGGCTGTTCGACTTCGTGTTCGTCCCGCTGGACGCCACGATGTTCGCGCTGCTGGCCTTCTACATCGCCAGCGCCGCCTTCCGCGCCTTCCGCGCCCGCAACCTGGAAGCCACGGTGCTGCTCGCCGCCGCCATCCTGGTCATGCTCGCGCGGGTGCCCATCGGCGAGAACCTGCCGGTCATCGGCACGAAGCTCGTGCAGTTCATGAACTGGATCATGGACGTCCCGAACACCGCCGCGCGGCGCGCCATCTTCATCGGATCGGCCCTCGGGGCGGTCGCCACCGGACTGCGCATCATCCTCGGGATCGAGCGGTCGCACCTGGGGACGGACGGATGAAGCTCGACACCCTCATCCGGTTCCAGAACATGGACCGGCGCTGGATCTTCCTGGGGATGGGGCTCGCCATCCTCATCCCGATGCTCGTGCCCATCACGCTGCCCTTCAAGGTGGACGAGCGGGTGCAGGCCCTCTACGACGCGGTGGAGGAGGTGCCCAACGGCAGCACCGTCTTCATCTCCGCGGACTTCGGGCCCTCCTCACGCCCCGAGCTGGAGCCCTACTTCCGGGCGACGCTGCACCACCTGTTCCGCAAGGACATCAAGATCGTGTCGGCGACCCTGTGGCCGTCGGCGCCTCCGCTGGTGGTGCCGATCTACGAGGAGCTCGCGGAGCGGTACGGCAAGGAGTACGGGCGCGACTGGTGCTTCCTCGGATACAAGGACGGCAAGGAGCTCGCCATCAAGTCGATCGGCGAGAACATCCCCAACGCCTTCCCGAAGGACCACGTGGGCACGCCGGTGGGCGAGCTCGAGGTGATGCGCGGGTACCAGCAGGCGAAGGACTTCCCGCTGATCATCAACGTGTCCGGCGGCGCGCCCGGCACGCGCGAGTACGTCCTGCAGATCCAGGGGCAGTACGACCTGAAGATCGCCTCGGCGACGACGGCGGTCTCCGGGCCCGACTACATCCCCTTCTACAAGGCGGGCCAGCTCGTGGGCCTCGCGGCCGGCATGCCCGGCTCCGCGCACTACGAAAAGCTGGTGTTCCCCGACGGGCCGCCTGAGGGTGTCCGCCTGCTGGCGACCCAGGCGTACAACGTCCTGAACGTGGGACACGCCTTCATCATCCTGCTCATCGTGGCGGGCAACCTGGCGTTCTTCGTGACGCGCCGCGCCGAGGAGCAGGAAGCATGAGCGGCATCGAGATCGCCGGCGCCTGGCTCAGCATCTTCCTGACCCTGTGCGTCCTGTCGTTCCTGTACGACGACAACCCCATCTACAAGCTGGCGGAGCACATCTTCCTGGGTGTCTCCATCGGCTACGGCGTCATCGAGATCTACTTCGGCGTCTTCAAGCCGAACCTGCTCGACAAGCTCATCGACGGCACCACGGCGCAGCAGGTGCTCGCGGTCGTGCCGTTGGTGATGATCGCCTGCCTGTTCGCCAAGCTGGACAAGAAACGCGCGTGGCTGGCGCGGTTCCCGATTGCGTTCATCGTGGCCGCGTTCGCGGGCGTGAAGCTCACCGGCCAGCTCAACGCGAACCTGATGACGCAGGTGGCCGAGTCCATCCCGAACATCCCCGAGGTGTGGGCGGAGTACGGCCTGTGGTCCTGGGAGGCGGACGGCGCCGGCGTGCTGTCGTCGATCTTCCTGGTGATCGGCCTGAGCGCGTGCCTGCTGCACTTCTACTTCTCGGCCCCCCAGAGCAAGACGATGCAGAAGATCAGCCGCTTCGGCGTGCTGGTGCTGATGCTCAGCTTCGGCGCGTCCTTCGGCTACACGGTCATGGGGCGCATCTCGCTCGCCATCGGCCGCGCGCAGGAGATGCTCGGGCTCGACCGGCCGCCGGAAGAGGTCGCAGTCATCCACCCGAAGATGGCGACGCTCATCTGCCTGGTGATCGTCATCGGCTTCCTGATCGCGTGGCGCAAGCGGCAGGGCGACGGGCACGAGCCCGCCAACTGAGCCTGAGCATGGCCCGGCGCGGCTCTATCCCAGCAGCAGCTTGTAGAGGATCAGGGCGACGCCGCTGACGCCGGCGATCGTCCCGATCATCAGCAGCCAGCGGTTCGAGTTGGACTGGGGCGACGGCAGGTCGCTCCGTCCCATGAGGAAGTCGTCCGCGTCCGTGCCCTCCTCGACGTCCTCGCCGTGCAGCGACTCGTCGAGCGGGGGCAGCGGCGGCTTCGGCGGCGGCACCTCGTTGCGCAGGAAGCCCGAGGGGCGACCGTGCACCTGGTCCTGCGCGGCCGGCGCGGCACCCAGTCCGTGCGGAGGAGGCGTGACCCCGGGCGGGACACCGCTGCTCGGAGGCGGCGGGGTGCGTCCCAGCCCCGGAGGCGGCGGCGCGGGACTGGTCGGCACCCGACGGGTCGTCTGGGCACCTGCCGCGATCTCTTCGGGCGTCAGCTGCTCCCGCCGCAGGTCCGGCTGCTTGAGGATCGGCACCGACACGAACGACTTCTGCTGCTCGAGATCGACCAGGAACTCCTCGCCGAAGAAGTCCTGCTCCTCCTGGACGATCTCCGCCATCACGGGCGCGGAGGCCTTCGGCTTCAGGGAGTCCTCCGTGAGCGGCTTCGGCGGGACGGGCTCCCCCGTGGCGATGTCGAACATCTCGGTGGAGTGGATCGGCGGCGGCACGTCCGTCGTGACCAGCTCGGGCGGAGCCCCCGACGCCACCGGGACCTTGCGGCGCATCGGCGCTGTCTCGGTCAGCTTGCTGTCGCTCGGCTTCAGGACGGAGATCGCGTCGAACGTCGGCAGGTCCGCCCCGCGGAAGCGGTCCGGCGGCGGCTTGCTGATGTCCTGCGGGCCGGAGAGCTGCTCCGACAGCGGCATGCGGCGCGTCGGCGCGGACTGCTCCTCCTGGCTCAGGCGCAGGTTCTCGGCCTCGAGGCTGCCCTCCTCGAGCACCCCGATGGCGTCGAACGTCGGAAGGTCCGCGTGCTTGCCGACGCTGATGGAGTCGAACGTCGGGAGGTCGGCGCCCTTCTTCACGCTGATCGCGTCGAACGTCGGGAGGTCCGTGCCCTTCTTCATCGCGATGCCGTCGAAGGACGGCAGATCCGTCCCCTTCTTCAGGCTGATGGCGTCGAACGTCGGCAGATCGGTGCTCTTCTTGCGGATCGCCTTCGCCATCTGGGTCCGGCGATCCTCCGGCGCGCCCGAGTCGATCTGCACCTCGTTCAGGGTTCCGCAGTTGGCGCACGGGCAGAGCGCGCCGAACCCGGTGATGGCCCAGGGCATCGGCGTTCCGCAGGTGCCGCAGGGCGTCGGATCGGCCTCGCGCACGGCCTTCAGCGCTGCCTCGCGCCGCGCGCGCAGCTTGAACAACAGGGCCAGCTCACCGAACCGGACCGCACCCTTGCTGCCGACCACCAGGGGCAGGCGCCAGCCGGCGTCCGACCGGGCGGCCAGCCCGTCCCTCATGATCGTCTCGGTGGTCTGGAGGCCTTCGCGGAGCCGCAGCTCCACCGCCATCGCGGGATCGAAGAGGAGCACTCCCCCATCCATGTGGAGCCGGAAGAGCTCGTGGTAGCCCGGCAGATCAGCGCCCTTGAGGGTCACCACCGCCATGGCGTTCGTCCCGATCGAGATCAGCGCGGGAGGGCGAAAGACGGCACGCGCGAGCCACTCGCGCCCCCGCGTGACTCCCAGCTCGAGTTCCGTCTGGACTCTGCCTGCCTCGACCACCTCGTGAGGGTATCAAGACCCGCCGACCCGAGCCTGGAGCGCCGCCGGTCCAACCCTGCGACTCTGGCCCTCCATCCCGGGAAGGCGGAGCGATTGAGTGATATCGTGGCGACCCTTCGACGGGATCGGGAGGGTCCCCGGGAAGGCGTACAGCGAGGATGACCGTGAAGAGCACTTCACTCTTTGGTGTGGTGATGGCGAGCGCCGCCATCGCGTTTGCGTCCCCCTTCGCGTTCGCGGGGGACGAAGCCCCGGCGGAGGAGAACACCGGCGGGGGAACGATCCGCAAGGTCGCCGCCGGCACCCACGACGGGCACGCGTTCGGCCCGCGCATCCGGCCCGACGGCAAGTGGGTGGCGTACGGCGTGCGCGAGGAGCTCAAGGGCACCTTCGTCACCAAGTACTACGCCCGCTCCCTGGTGGAGGAGGGCGTCTTCCGCAGCGTCTGGCCCAACGCCCACCCGTCCTTTGGCGAGGGTGAGGGCACCGCGTCCTTCACCGACCTCGTCGGCTTCGAGTGGGCGCGTGACGGCGAGTTCGATCACAACGCCATGGTCGCCCTGCACAAGACCAAGGGCGAAGAGATGCTGATGGAGACGATGAACGTGCGCCTCGGCGGGCCGGGGGCGCAGAACAACCCCGCGATCTCGCCGGACGGATCGCGCGTGGTCGTCGTCAGCGAAGCCGGTGGCGCGAGTGACCTCTGGGTCATCGACACGCGGGACGACTCCGAGCCGCTGCAGGTCACCTTCACCGAGCGCGACAACGAAGCCCGCCCCGTGTGGCACCCCAAGGGCGAGAAGATCGTCTACGAGCGCCGCAACCGCCTCGGCGCGGACATCTGGGCCTTCGACTTCGCCAGCTTCGTCGAGGAGCACCTGACGAAGGAGGGCACGTCCGACGAGCTCGC
>ENA-OWNT01004125-OWNT01004125.1-seawater-metagenome-genome-assembly--contig:-NODE-4125-length-13046-cov-10.011335_pt1 | contig 13046 bp, 13 predicted proteins | sample MGYA00238136_ERZ651165 | MGnify/ENA primary metagenome ERZ651165 (study PRJEB26861, sample SAMN08777766) | seawater metagenome | isolation source: coastal seawater | place: USA: Florida | collected... | reverse complement strand
CAGATAGGCGGATAGCTTTCGAGCTTGCGAGTGCATAAAATTCATCTCCAGCTCGCCCATCTCCACGCATAATTGAAAAGCTCAGCCCCGAAAACCCCTGAGGATAGTCGTCGGGACTAGGTAGTGTAATGTCATCTCGACATATCACCACATCGGTTTGCAATAATATGGGCAGTGAATATGGCCATAAATAAGGCCGCTGCGGCTCGGTTTCGGTTAGCCAGTCATGAGCATGAAAATAAGGTGGTAAAATTGCGAAAGCTTCACCTTGTTGGGCCAGTTTCTTTGCTCTCGACCATGGCACCACGTTAATATTAATCTCATAATCAGGCATGTTGACGTCAATGATTCGAACGATATCAACATACACGCCAACCAAGTTTCGATCTCTATCACGGTAAGCGTAGGGGGGCAAAGAATCATAGGTATATATATCCACCTGTTGTGCAGCCTGTCCCCCTTGATACATTGACAGACTTAATACTAATGTCAGGAGGCAAAATTGAATCCAACTCATATCACGCCTTAAACTATAGGATTGCGGGCAGCCAGTGTCATTCCGAGATAGTAGTATTGTGAGTTTTTCTAATCATCTAATAAATTATTTACTCGGCTTTGTTGCATAAATCGATGGAACTCAAGTAAGACGTTACGACCTGGCCCGCTAAAAACTTACAATACTCCGGCTGGTGAGACTTACGCTATTATCAAAACGGACCAATCACACTGGTCATTTCTCCCTCAAACCATAAAGGGTTTTCAATGCCTGCAACTTTCCTTTCGCATGGTTTTTGAAGTAGTTGTTGAGCGCAGAAACAATATTCTCTGCTTCGGGGTGACTCTTTCTGACCGCAGCATGTAATGGTGTGGAATCGAAGTAAGTCTTACTAAAGTAGAGCTTTCCAGCCGGTATTTTCATTCCCTGAACTGTCCATCTGCCAACCTCTTCGTCAACCACAAGTACATCGGCTTTATCGGCCAATAAGTAGCGAATACTGTTGGGCAAGTCGAGAGTGATTACTGGAATCATTCCTTTGTATTGGCGCAAATTGTTGCCGTATTGATAGTCATTAATTAACGCAACTCTCAAACCCTTTAAGCTTTCAATTGTGTCGAATTCAAAACGAATATTATTGCGAGAAATAAACAGCATTTCATTGTGGGTGTAGGGTTCGGTAAACAGAAAGTGTTTGGTTCTTTTTTCTGTTTTCCAAACGGCAATGATGACGTCATTTTCTCCAGCTTTGGTCTCTTTAAGTACTCTTGACCAGGGCTTGACCGAGAATTCGAGATCATAGCCAGCAGAGATTAAGGCGTCTGCGACGATATCGTGGGCGATGCCACTGCCCTGCACGGAGTTCATGATATAGGGAGGCCAAAGGTCTTGTGAGATTTTCAAGGTTTTCGCGACCCCGGCTGAACTCGACAAGATAAGCAGTATTGCAATCAGATAAAACTTAACCACGATCACCACTCCTATTCATATTTCTCGATCAAAACTGAAATTCGCCCAGATTGCTGCAGTGATTTTAGCCCGGTATTGAACGCTGAAATAATACGTTCTTTGTCTGGGTGATCACGGCTGACAGCGATGTAGAGTGGGTTTTCTGCTAATGGATTTTCAACCAACGCGAAATCAGCAATATCGAGATTATTGTTTTTCACAAACCAGCGGAAGAACATCTTATCGGCAACCAGGGCATCTATTCTGCCTACTTTGAGCTTCTTAATATTGGTCTCGAGATTATCGGCATCTAAACGATCAAAATCGTTAGAGCGCATAAATGCGTCGTCGTAGGCATAGCCTCGGAGTACACCGATTCTCTTCTCGTTCAGGCTCTTTAATCCGTTGTATTCAAATGAATTATCCTTAAGAGTCACAAAGACTAAAGAATTGATCAGATAGGGGTCACTGAAATAGAGGTATTCCAGTCGCTCACTACTTTTCCAAACGGTCAGAGCAATATCGTAGCGTTGAGTCGCGACTTCTCGCAGAGCTCTGCTCCATGGTTTGATGGTATGTTTTAATTGATAACCTTGAGCTGCAAAAGCTTCCGAGACAATCTCATGCGCAACCCCGTTAGTTTCCTGCGAATCAATGACATAGGGGGGCCACTCATCCTGAATCGCCCAAACAACATTGGCATGTACCGCAGCACTGACTGAAAGTAGATACAATGTGAATACAACAAGAATACCGTTCTTCATGCTTCACCCTCGTTCAACATACTAATAGCAATTGTAGTCAATAATGGCGAAGCTAACGGGCTAGAAGGTTTGATTGGGTCTCAAGCTATTGAGTAGGGAAGTGGTCAATTTTCGCTATTTTTTGAGCTATTCCTCTCGCCATACAGCGATTCTCTCTCTACATTCGCTTTTGGTGTGGTATATTCCCACTCCATATTTTTACAGATTTGAGCTTTAGTATGTCGATCAACCTGTCTAACCTTTCGGCTAGTGAGAAAAACAAGATTGAGCTTGATAAACAAGCGTCGTTTTTGGTTTGGAAACTCCGTGAAGCTAAAGCTGGCCCTGATGAAATCGATCAGGCTGCTGCGAAAATCGCAGATGACGAAGAACAAGCCTCATTTTTAGAGTCTGTAGCCAAATATAAACGAGTAATGGGCGTGGCATAAAACGCTCATTTCCTCAGCAAATGTCAGAAATTGAAAAGCTGACACGTTTTGCTAAAATCCTTCGCAATAAATTGAATTAGAGAGAACATCCCGATGGGAAGAAGTTTTGAAGTGCGCAAAGCCTCAATGGCTAAAACTGCAGGCGCAAAAATTAAAGTTTATTCCAAATACGGTAAAGAAATTTACATGTGCGCGAAAAATGGTGGTGCAGACCCAGACATGAACTTGTCTCTAAAGCACCTAATCGCTAAAGCGAAGAAAGACCAGGTTCCTGCGCACGTTATCGACAAAGCGATCGATAAAGCTAACGGCGGCGGTGGTGAAGACTACGTTCCAGCACGCTACGAAGGCTTTGGCCCAGGCGGCACTAGCGTGATCGTTGACTGTCTGACGGACAACGGCAACCGTACTTTCCAGGATGTTCGCCAGTGTTTCGTTAAAACAGGTGCGAAAATCGGTGTTGAAGGTTCAGTTTCTCACATGTTTGATCACCAAGCGGTATTCCAGTTCAAAGGCGAAGACGATGAAATCATTCTTGAAACGCTGATGATGGAAGACGTTGATGTTACTGATGTTGAGCTAGAAGATGGTGTCATCACTGTATTTGCTCCTCACACAGAATTCTTCAAGACTAAGACTGCGCTTAACGGTGCATTCCCAGATCTGACTATCGATGTAGAAGAGATCACTTTCGTTCCTCAGACTCACACTCCAGTAGCGGGTGAAGATGCTGAGAAATTCCAGAAGTTCCTGGATCTTCTAGATGACTGTGATGATGTTCAGCAGGTTTACCACAACGCTGAACTGTAATCTTTACAGATTGAAAAAAACCGAGCCTTAGTGCTCGGTTTTTTTATGCCTGTGGGGTAGGGGGAGTACCTGCTAACCAACTGGAAAGTTTGCGTACCTGAGGAAGTACTGTCAGGTTGAGTGTCAGAGCGACCGGCCAGGCAATAATAAAGCTATCAAACCAAATCGCTGGCCATAGGTGATTAAAGCCAAGCTTATAGCCAGAGAGTAGACCTGACATGATGACTGCCATGGTTAACGATGATAGTAATGCTGAAACCCAAAACTGTTTGCGACTCATAATTTGTGCTCCTCTGCTTGTTGTTATGTTGTAAATAAGGATATAACTATCCAATAGTGAAAAAAATAAGCAGGTTTAGAAGTATGAATTCCATATTTGGAAATATTGATGACCTCTATCTGTTTTGCAGTGTGGTTGAACAAGGTTCTTTGCTAGCCGCGTCGAAAAAGCTACAACTGCCAGTATCGACGATGTCACGTCGTCTCTCCGCGCTTGAACAGCGAGTAGGGACACGTTTGCTGGAAAAGAAAGGCAGAGAGCTGGCTGCAACGCAAAGTGGCTTAGAGGCCTTTGAGTTGCTTCGTAGCGGTATGGAGTCGATCGAAACAGGTTTTGGTCAGATGCTCAGTGAGACACAAGAAGTCTCCGGCAATATTAAACTGGCGATTCCGCACAACTTTTATCGTGCCTTTGTTGGTGAAGTGGTAGAGCAGTTTCTGGTTGATTACCCGAAAGTGACGCTCGATTTGGTACTCAGTCAGGAGCAGGTGGTACCTCAGACCGATCGCGATTTATTGATTACTTTCGATCTGGCGCAAATGGATGACATGATCGCCAGACCTCTGTTCAAAGCTCATCATGGCTTCTTTGCCAGTCCGGAGTATCTGGCTAAGGTTGGTCCGATTAACGACCTTAAACGGTTAACTGAGCTAAATTGGGTCAGCGTTGATCATGTGGTCGATATCTCCGTTTACGAGCAACAGGATCTGGTTGATGTTATTCAGGTCAAGCCCAAGCTGATTGTTAACGATATTCTCGCTGTTTGCGGCGCGGTTGAAAAAGGACTTGGCGTTGCCTCTTTACCTTTCAGGCATGTTCATCAAGGTATGAATATGGTGCGGGTGCTGCCCCAATATCAACGTAGCGCCAGGCAGGCTTATTTAGTTTACAAACAGCGTCGTTATCAGCCGAAAGCATTGAGTTTGCTGGTTGAGCGCTTAATGAGTGGCGTAGAGAAAATGCAAAAACCACAGCGCTTTACAGTGTAAAACTGATTCTGATAACCACAAAAGGCTGGTGGAATACAGTGAGAAAAACAAAATGGGAGGCCAATACAGCTCTCCCATTTTACTCCGTTTAGTGTGCCAGAGTCGCTTACTGAGGCTGACGCTTCATATCGTCATGAACCATGGCATTGTCCAGTTCGTGGATTGTACCGATACGCACACGTTTTTCCGGTGCCAGCTTTTCGTACTCAGTGAGATAGATATCGCTGTGAATGTGCTCGGCAATCATTTTCACCAACAGACGATTGTTGGTATATAAGCCTACCGTCTCTTCTCGATGAGAGAACATTAAGCCCTGCTTCATATCGGCAACAATCATAAAGCGGTGGGAAGGATACTCGGTCTCTTCATTATCTGAGCGAGCGTAGAGCTCAATTTTTGGATGAGGTACCGCGATGCGATTAAATGAGAAGGCGATAATTCGCACTCCACGCTCAGCCGCCTCAATCAATTCTGCCGAGAATCTTGGGTCAAGTTGGAAGTCGGTGTTGAGGTAGATTTCTACCTGAGCTAACTCGATCACCTCTTTGGCTTTCTGGACTAAGTTGTCGATACCAGTGACGTTGTACACAAACTCTTTTTCCTCAGTGAGCATCATTCGTGACAACTCTTTCTTAAGGATATGGATGTTTTCTACGGTACTCTTTTCGATCTGGTTAAAGATAAGCTCTGGAGATTTGGCTTCGTACTCTTTAGTGTCTCCATCGGACATAAAGATATACCCATTTTTGTATAGGTTATCGATAGAAGAGTAGACAGAAGAACGCGACAGAGAGATATCTTTCGCGATTTTGTAGCCACTGGCACAACCGTTTTTGAGAAGGTTGATATAGACCAAGGAATCCGTTTTCGTAAAACCAAAATTCATCAACTTAGTAACCAAGTCTGACACGGTTTGTCCTCTAAAATTATTCAATATTGTGTTCCACTTTGGTTAGATTATCACTGGTTAAGCTCTAAGCCTAACTTGACGTGCAAGTAGTTGCGCTTTTGTTTGAACTGCTCCGTGAGCAATAGAAAAATCCTCGTAGGGCAGAGCCAGCATTGCTGGCAGCGGGGAGAGGTTGCAATAGCGACTAAGGGCAACTTTTAGGTCACTTGAGATGTGTGCATAGCGCGACACGCTGCCAAGTATTAGCAAGCTTCTTGGCAAGCTATTTTCGATATGTGGCTTGAGTGCGCGAGCCAACTGATCGATGTAGCGTCGATAGGTACGTGCGGCAATAGGGTCTCCAGATTCTAATGCGCAAAATATCTCTTTTACATTGGCGCGTTTAAGCAGGATCTGCTCATATTGTCGCTCCAATCCAGAAACCGAAACAAACTGTTCAGTACAGGCTTCACTCGCACAACTGCAGCTAGTAACGAGGCCATCAAGGACGAAGTCATAGTCCGGAAGAGCGACATGCGCCCAGGGTATCGAGCGCATGGTGCGTTGAGAAATACCTCGACGAGTTCTACTGCATGAGTAAAGCTCGCACTCGTTATCGAGTACAACGCACAGCACTTCTCCGAGTTTTATCTGCGATAAGACATCAGGTGAACTCTGTAAACCAGCTTCGACAAAGTTGCTCTTGCTGCAAGGGATTCGATAGTGCTGTTCAATCAGGGTGGGTAACGCCAATTGATGACGCTCAAGCCAGACTTGAACTTCCTCAGTCATCGCCAACCCAATCGAACAGAATGTACTGTATGCCCATTGGAAGTTGTCCACCAACTGAAACACCTGCTGTTTAACTTCCAGCGCGGTCTGATTGAGGCTTTGCTGACTCGAATATACGGTATTGAGCTGCTCATCAAGCACCGTCGCCTTGAGTTGAACTTTGTCTATCGAGATCCCCAGATGCATGCTTTCCCCTCGCTTAGTCGTACCAGTAACCGTAAGCCGGTAAACTGATGTCACGATTATCTAGCGTTACGTTGGCCGGAGAGTCGCTGTTGTTGATCAGGAAGCGTCTTGAGCCGCGTTGATAGCCGACAACGGTAGGATGGTGAGTCTCTAGCCAGTCGATGTATGGTTGATTAAAGCTGTCATCGCCTTTTCTTAGCTCGATCATTTGTTCAATGAAGGCTTTGAAATCGAGCTCTGTCTGGTTCGGAGCCCAGTTCATACAGCGGCGGTTATCTTCAAGTCCCATGCCTTTTCTCCCTTCCATCGCGACTTCGCCGCCATAGTAAATGCAGGGAGCACCAGCTTGAGTGAACATAAACAGATAGGCGAGTTTCGCCCGACGAAGATCGTTACCGCAAAGACTAATTAAGCGAGTGGTATCATGGCTTTCTAGCAAGTTAAACATCGCTTCGTTAACGTTGCGTGGATAGGCCAGATAAGCGCCTGTGACAGTCTCCATAAACTGCTGTTTGTTCTGGGCATCAAGGGCAAAGTAATCGGTAATGGCCTGAGTCATAGGGTAGTTCATTAACGAATCGTACTGATCACCACGCAACCATGGCATACCTTCGTGCCAAATCTCCCCCAGAATGTAGCAGTCTGGTTTTACCTGCTTAACTACGTTGCGAAACTCGCGCCAGAACTGGTGGTCAACTTCATTGGCGACATCCAGTCTCCAGCCGTCGATGTCGAACTCTTCTACCCAGTAGCGAGCGACATCTAACAGGTATTCACGACATGGCTGATGTTCAGTGTTGAGCTTTGGCATCTCAAGTACGTTGCCAAACGTTTCGTAGTTGAAGTTCCAGCAGTCCCACTCCGATTTGTCAGTGTCGGGATAAACGGGGAACTGATTGATCCAAAACCAGTCAGCGTATTGAGATTTCTCGCCGTTTTTAACCACGTCTAACCAGAACGGATGTTGATCGCCGATGTGATTGAACACCGCGTCGAGCATCACTTTCATGCCTCGATCATGGGCCTCTTTAATCAGAGCTCTGAATGCTTCATTGCCGCCAAAGTGAGGATCGACATTGAAGTAATCAACCGTGTCGTACTTATGGCTGGTATTGGCAGTAAAGATTGGGCACAGATAGAGTCCGTTGACCCCCAAATTTTTAAGGTAATCGAGATGTTCAATTACGCCCCATAAATCACCGCCCATAAAGTTGCTTGAGGTAGGAACGCTTCCCCATGGCTCAGCATTTTTCGGGCTTATTTCTGGTCTGCCGTTGGCAAATCGTTCAGGGAAGATCTGATACCAAACGGTTGACTTGGTCCATTGTGGAGTGACCAGAACATCTTTTGGATTGATATAAGGGAAGCAGAAGAAATTACTCAGATTACTCAGTTCAGTTTCTTCCGCCGCCTTGCTGTCTAAGTCAACGGTACGTTTCTCGCCAAACAGTATTTTTTCACCATCTTTGCCGTAGAGAATAAAACCGTAACGACTGCGGCGTTTAGGCGGTGTAAACTCCGCAAACCAGTGGTCGTGATGTTCGGTGACACCTTCTCGTTCCATTGGAACTTCGTTGCCACCGACCCAGCCATGAGCATCGCTGCCGCCCAGGTTACCACCGTCCAAGCCTCCTTCCGCCCAGCGGTAAGGGTCACCTATCCATAAGCTAACGCGCTCAACTTCGTCTTTGGCACATTTAAGTCTCAGGTGCAGAGTCTGCTCATCGTAAGCGTAGCTGTCCGCACTTTTAACTGTGTGTGTTAGTGAGCTTCGGGTAATCATAAATTAGATCCTGTTATTATTCTTTTACTGCACCACTCACTAAGCCTGTGGTGATGTGTTTTTGAGTCGCAACAAAAAGCAGAGTGATCGGTATTGCTACCAGCAGAGAGCCTGCGGCAAACAGAGTAAAGTTTTCTGCCGAGTTAGAGGTGATCCAACTGAAGATGCCGATAGCCAGAGTCATTTTCTCTTCGCTGCGTAAGATCAGAGTTGGCAGAATGAAGTCCATCCACGGGCCAGTAAATGACACCAGAGCGACAAACACCAAGATCGGTCTCGCCAGAGGTAAGATGATCTCGATAAAAATAGTCATATGTCCTGCACCGTCGATTTTTGCTGCCTCATCGAGCGAAGTCGGAATCGCATCAAAGTAGCCTTTCACTAACCAGGTCATAAACGGTAGCGAGCCAGCGACGTAGACAAACAACAGACCTGCATAGGTATCGATCATGTTGAGTTTCGATAGCAGAATATAAATTGCTGTCATCGATAAGAAAGCTGGGAACATCTGCAATACCAGCACACCCATCAAGACATTGCGTTTACCTTTAAATCGATAGCGTGAGAACACGTAAGCGGTCATGGTGACAACCACCAGAGAAATCAGCATATTCGCTGTCGCCAGGGCGAAGGTGTTGAGATACCACTGTAGGTAAGGGGTATCCTGAAACAGTGCCACATAATGCTCTAGTGAAAAGCTCCAGCCGGAAAATGACGAGCTGAACATATTGCTGCCCGGTTTGAACGACGCTAATACTGTCCAGATAACCGGCCCTAAAACCAGTAACGCATTGGTTAACAGGAACAGATAGACCAAGCCTGTGGCTAATTTTTGCAACAGAAACTTCATTACTTCATCCCCACATCATCGTTAAACGAAGACATCCGTCGGAACTGCCAGATTGCAATCACTGACAAGAACAAGAAAATAATTATCGAAATCACAGAGGCGATTTGGTACTGCTGGAAGTCGAGTGTGAGTTTGTAAATCCAGGTAATTAAGATGTCGGTATGACCAGCAAATCGGTACTCTGGGTTGATCGGTCCGCCTTCGGTTAACAGGAAGATTGCGCCAAAGTTGTTGAAGTTATGGGCAAACGTCATCACCAGAGAAGGGGCGACCTGATGCAACACCATCGGCAGGGTGATTTCCCTGAACTGCTGGAACTTGTTGGCACCATCGACCTCACTAGCCTCGTAAAGGTCTTGAGGAATATTGGTTAAGGCTCCTGAAATAAGCAGCATGAAGTAGGGAGCACCGACCCAGACGCTGACCGCTATCACCGTGATTTTCGCCATCCATGGATCGGAGAGAAAAGCAACGGAATCAAAGCCCCAGCTATTCAGGGTCGCGTTAACCGGGCCCACCCCATTTAACAGCAGTCGGAACATCAGCAGAGTAACGAAAGCGGGAATCGCATAAGGCAAGATAAAAACGAAGCGCCACGCTTTTTTCGCTTTGATGTTCTTATTGGACAACGCCAGTGCCAGTACAAAGCCAAAACCACAGGTGCAGATAGTCGCCAGAATGGCCCACATTACTGTCCAGGTCGCAACGCCAATAAAGGTATTCGACCAAATTCTCAGCTCAAACAGGGCGATAAAGTTCTTAAACCCGACCCAGTCAACCAAGTTCCTTGGCGGAATATGATGAGGCGCTGAGTAGTTGGTAAATGAAACCAGTACCGTAATGACAATCGGCATAATGATAAAGGCGATACTGGTTAACATTGCCGGCGAAAGAACCAGCAAAGCAAACTGTCTGTCATATATCGCTTTGATCTGCTCGGACGCTGACAGCTGACACGGCTGGCAGGACTTGGCATCATTGATGTTGAGTGCGTACAAGCACAGAAAAACAAACACGGCGATCAGAGCTATCACTCCTTCAACCAACAGGAATACAGAGTGATCGCCCTGAATGATGGTGAAGCCTTCGCGTGTCTGAGCTACATCGCCGAGAGTAATGAGCTGCTTTAACGCCAGGCTAAGCTCTGGAATGCTAAAGATAAAAAGTAGCTGAATGAACAACCAAACCAAACCTTTTACCCAATGACCCTGACGCATTTGCGTCAGGCCCATGATAAAAACTGAAGCGTTGATCACTGGTTGCATTCGAGTTTGAGACAACAACATCTCTTACTCCTGTAAACTGATCTGTTCTTTGATCACTGACTCGGCGCGCTTTAACACCTTCTCTGGTGACTTGTCATTGACCCATAATGAAGTCATTGCACTTGCCATTGGTGACCACAAGTAACCCATTTCAGGAATGGACGGCATAGCGTCGGCGAAGTAACCCTGGCCGATGATCGCGTAAGTCGCTTCATCTGCATCGACAATGATCTCCTCCATGACAGCCTGAACTGGCGGGATAGATTTCGTCATCTCGTAGCGCTTTTTAAGCATCTTGTCGCTACTTAGGTAGCTGGCAAACAGTTGAGCGGCTTTAGGATAGTTGGTGAAAGAAGACACAACCGCCAGACGGACTGTTGAGAAGGTTCGCGGCTGTTTGCCATCCAGAGTTGGAATTGGAATGACACCATAGTTCACTCCAGAAGCTTCGTAGCCCTGAATTGCCCATGGGCCATCGATGATTGCTGCGACCTTACCTTCACTGAATAAACCTCGTCTTACCTGAGGGTTACGCATATCCATTGGGTTAGCACTGTTTGCGGCCTGTAGCTTTTTCATCGCTTGTAAGCCTTGCTGTGCTTGCTCCGAAGCGATACCGATATCTTTGGCGTTTGTACCGTTATCACCAAATTCGTAAGCCCCGTACAGGGTCAGGAACATGCGTGATTCATAGTAATTCTGCACGTCCCAAAGCAGGGCATATTTGTGTTCTTTGTTGTCATTAAATGATTTAGAGAACTCAATGATCTGTTCAAAAGACTCGGGAGCCTGTGGCAGAAGATCCTTGTTGTAGAACAGAGCCGTAGTGGCAAAACTAACCGGGAAGCCGTAGCTTTTACCCTCAGAGTTTGCTGCGTTGACCGCACTTTGTAAGAAGTGAGAGTTGATGTGTTCAGCGGAGACCAGATTTTCCATCGCACCACCGGCTACGACTAAGCGACCAAGCAGGTCATGCTCAATTTCAGCCACATCAGCGACTCGAGCTGAGCCTCCATCCTGAATTAATCGTGAAGCGGCATCAATCGGTGCCAGTCCACGGAAAGTGAACTCCACCTCATAACCCGAATCCTGATTGAACTGGTTGGCGGCGTACTTCATGTAATCGACGGTTGTGTGATCGGTCCAGACTAACAGATTTGCACCTGGTTCCGGTTCAATCGGCTGTGCCATGGCAGTGGCGCTAACAAGAGTGGTGAGCAGTATTTGACTGGTCAATAACTTGGTTTTCATTGTTGCATCCAATTTAGTAGTTCACGATATACTACTAAATTGAGGCGGATAGAGATTTTAGTCAATTGAAAACTGCTTAAAATAGCGTCTAAATGTGATCTAAATCGATTAAAGTGCTTGTCTTATAACGGATTGAAGCCAGTTTTGTCTTGCTTATATCTTTATTGATTGCTTTGTCATTAATGGCCATTAACTTGAGTTTATCCCTGATTTTAGTGATGTTCATCAAACTATTGTCCGGATTCGAGTGACCAAGATCTCATTTAAATCTCATTCAGCGAGCAAATAATATTCAGATGCAGAACAATAGTTAGGCGTTCAGGCTGAACTACTACTTTTGAATCCGATTAATATCAATAGAATCCACCTCTATGAGGTTAAGGAAACACTGTGAACAGGACTGTACTCTCGCTCAGTATTGCTTGCGCTCTGAGCTCTGCACCTGCTGCTTTTGCTGCTGAAAATGGACCGGCTCCCCACGAAATGGGCGGTAATATTCTGACTCAAGCCTTAGATTTTGGCGGCCATGTTGGAACGTCGATTGAATATGAAGACAAGGATATTACAACTTATCAATCCTACGGTGGAAACACTGAAAATGAACGCACTACCACCCATGAAGTGCTTGGACTGTTTTATAAAAACGCCCACTGGAACTTCTCTTCTCTGTACGCATTTAAATTGACAGAGCGCGTTAAGCGCAATCAGGACCGCTCGTACGTTGAAACAGAAGATGGCTATAAACACCTGATTTCGATTGATAAAAAGTTCTCATTGCCGAACGGTTTTGAAACGGGAGTTATCTATGACCTTGAATACTCGTTAGGCACAATTGTCAATACAGGGGGAACGAACAACTTACGAACTAAAAGCGCTGAGCATAGTGTTCGTCCTTACTTCAACTTCTATAGCAATGAGTACGATGCAGGCTTCCAGTCCAACCTTGAATATCTCTACAACGACGAAGATAGATCGGCGTGGGGGACTCGAGTTGAAGAAGGTTACTCGGTGTTAGTTAAGCCCTATAAACGTTTTGGCAACTGGGAACTGGGCTTAGAGCTCTTCTATCAAATCAAGGATAACGACGATAGAACCGCTGCTGGTGCAATCAATGAAATCAGCGACTTTACTGAAAAGTATGTTGAGCCAATCGTGCAGTACAGCTTTGAAGAGGCTGGTACTTTATACGTTCGTGCCCGTTACGGTGAAAACGACACCAAACATACACAAGGTGGGAATGCAGGAGAGCAGTACTTTAAAGATATTCGTAAAGCCACTATGGGGTACGAACAGTCTGTCGGTGATAACTGGTTAC
>ENA-OWNT01004122-OWNT01004122.1-seawater-metagenome-genome-assembly--contig:-NODE-4122-length-13056-cov-5.056245_pt1 | contig 13056 bp, 13 predicted proteins | sample MGYA00238136_ERZ651165 | MGnify/ENA primary metagenome ERZ651165 (study PRJEB26861, sample SAMN08777766) | seawater metagenome | isolation source: coastal seawater | place: USA: Florida | collected... | reverse complement strand
CTTCTGTCGATACGGTGTAGTGTAGCGTTACAACGCTGTCAGCGGTAATGGTCATAGCATTTCCTGTGTTGGCCTTTTTTTATCAAAAGGCATTAAAAATTCACGCTGCAAAAAAGTGATATCTCTAGATATTTAGCGGCGTTTTTTTACAATATTGCTGGCTTTTTGCTCAATACTGTACGGTAGAGCGTTAGGGTAACAGGTAACGTCGGTTTGATCAGCCAATCTGTGTAAATCTTCTGGTGTTGTATCGTTAGTTAACACAGCGATAAAACGTGTTTCTTTACCTAACACCGCAACGCTAATAATCTTTCCGGCAATACGCCAATTGTCACCCAACTGCTTTTCTATTGAGTCACCAGCTTTTACATTAACGCTTGTGGGTAATGTAAAGCTGTAAGCTGCACGCTTGTTCTTGCCAAGAAAGCGAGTTCGCGCAACAACTTCTTGGCCCATGTAACAGCCTTTATCGAAATCAATACCGTCAAGGGCCTGCACGTTTATCATTTGCGGTACATACTCGGCGACCGATTCTTCTGAAAGGGTAGGGTGCACACTCTCAATCTGAAGTGCATCAAACGTGGTTGAATCAAACTGAGGTATGTTGTGCTTATCTAGGCGTGCTTGAACTTGCTCAACAATCTCTTCGGAAAGTACAAGTACAACACCGCTTTTCTTTAAGCCAGTTTGAAACGCTAAAAGTGCATTGCTTGAAAAGCTTGCCAGAGAAGAACCTTGCTCGACAGGGGCTGTGAGCCTATTAATGTCGTCTTGAGAGATGACATCAGCAGGCAAAGTCGACAGTAAATCGCCTAGCGTACTATTAGGAACAAAAAGAAGTGTATGCGTATTTGATTCATCAATAATATCGGCTTTTGAAAATACGCCATATTTGTTCAGCTGCGCTAGAGAATGTGCGCCACTCGACTTATTCGCAAGTAGAGCAATTTTGTCGTTAAAGCGTGCTACATAGCCAACAGACCACGTTTTCCCTTTGTTGTCACAATGCGCATAATGCCTGGCATAGTCCGCCGTGAGCTTATCAACATTTACTGTAATTTGCCCTTGCAAGTAACTATCGGCTTGTTCACCTTCAAGTGTTATTAGCATGTGGTTGTCTAAACGAACGGCATATTTTTCGGGTAACGTATCTAGCGTTTCAATTGAAGGCATGTAAAGCACTCTTACTTTTTTAACTATGCCTTCAAAGTATGGCAAAAAGAGAATTAATCAAGGGATGTTGCGTTAGATATTAATTTATTATTAGTTTTATCATCAGACCAAAAGAGCAGTGATCCCGTACACCTGTGCGTGGTACTATTGGACGTAAATAAAAATAGGTAAAAGACACTATGTTTGAACCAAAAAGACTTGCCCGATTAAAGTGGGCGTGCCGACGCGGTATGCTTGAGCTTGATGTATTGCTACTGCCTTTTGTTGAAGAAGCTTTCGACGACTTAAGCTACGAAGACCAAGAAACATTTGAACGCTTACTGACAAGTGACGATCCGGATTTGTTCGCATGGATTATGGGCCACCAGAAGTGTGAAGACCCAGAGTTAGCTGCGATGGTGTCAACTATTGTAAATCGTGTCAAAGTATAGAATAAACATTGCTTTAACTCCTCACCGAACATTGCTACGTAGCGCGTTAATATGCTGCTGTGTAGCAATGGCTCTTCTTGGTGCTCCCGTAACCTTATGGACATGGCTAAACCCTATAGTTACATGTTCATTAGCGGCTATCATTGCCATAATAATCTGTGTGGTAGATGCAATTTGTTACAAACAAACGAATGGCCAGGTTACCTATTTATTAGCGAGTGATGGTAAAATTACGACGTCTCACCACATGATGTCGTCTGCTAATGATGAGCATGGCTTGGTAGCGTCGCCTTTAGACTCTGCGGTCGACGATGACGACGGCATAATGCGGCAGCTCCACCCCGCTTCAATGGTTTTCCCCTGGGGACTTTGCCTTGAAGTTGCGAAAGCAAAACGTCATTGGTTTCAAAAAAATCATACCCATCTTGGGTGGGTACTAAGAAATGAGTGTTCTGAACGAGATTTTCGGCGTCTATGTCGCGCTGTCATCTTGGTCAGAAAAGATATGCCTTCAAGGAAAAATTAGATGTTTCGTGAATATATGCAGGCGCTTATCAAGCGTGTTGACACACGGAAGTTGATGCAGTTCAAACCGCCTTCACTACCTCAAAGAATTTATACTAAAACCATTACCGTCGACAACGCTCACTATGGTAAATATTGCAATGAGGTTGAATGGCCAGCAAGCGAGCGAATGCACCCTTTGTATTTACAAATGCTGTCACTGCCGCTTCAAATGCAGTGCTTGCTAGATAAACAGAGTCCTTTTCCGTTGCTTGGGTTAATTCACTCCGGCAATAAGGTATCGGTACTGCTGACATGCGACCTTAGTGAGCCGTTTGAGTGTCGTGTGAGGTTTTACGATGTAAATCCGCACAATAGAGGGTGGGAAGTTGAGGTACAGCTTGAGGCTTATCAATCAGGCCAACTTGTGTATAAAGCGGTCAGTAGCTATTTAGTAAAAGTGAAAGCGGTGCATGTGGCACCAAGAGCGCTTCACTCCGAAATAGATGGGCCTTGTGATAGTGAAGAAAAGCTGTCGATTGGCGAATTGACTATGCCTTCTGAAACGGGCAGACGCTATGCTGCATTATCTGGTGATTACAACCCTATTCATTTAGCAACGTTCACCGCAAAATTATTCGGCTTCAAGAAGCCTATTGCACATGGCATGTACACATTAGCTCGCGCGATATCGGCATACGCTGCTACTCAAGATAACCCAAATGCGCTTCAAATTAACAACGTTGATTGCCGCTTCAAAAGGCCTGTTTTCTTGCCTAACACTGTGAGTATTCAACAACATTGTGAAACTGACTCAAACGTAAAAATAGATGTTACTAATACCCAAGGCTCGGTTACACATTTACAGATAGCGATGTCGTTCTAATAAAAAAGGTGAGTTATTACTCACCTTTTTTTGTATTTCGTTTCAACGCATTTAACTTATTCTGCGGTATCACTAAAGCTGGCTTCCGTGATAAGCGAGCCAATGTCTGCTGCCGATAATTGTTTAGTCGGTGTAAGTATTGTAGGTTTTGGCTCATCAAGTTGGCTTGGGTGATCGAGGTTGAAATGTAGCCCTCGGCTTTCCTTACGCTCCATGGCGCAACGAACGATGAGTTCAGCCACAGTCACAAGGTTACGAAGTTCCAGAAGGTTATTGCTTACCCTGAAGTGGGCATAATATTCAGTAATTTCTTGCTCGAGTAATTTGATACGACGCATTGCTCGTTCAAGACGCTTGTCAGTTCGCACAATACCGACGTAGTCCCACATAAACAGCCTAAGCTCGTGCCAGTTGTGCTGAATGATAACTTCTTCGTCAGAGTTAGATACTTGACTTTCGTCCCATGGGGCAATGATTTCATCACTGCCAGCGTTTCGTAGCTTTGGAATAATGTCTTCCGCGGCGGCTGTGGCGAAAACAATGCACTCTAACAGAGAATTAGACGCCATACGGTTGGCACCGTGAAGGCCCGTGTAAGCAACCTCGCCGATGGCGTAAACGTTATTCAAATCGGTTTTCGCGTTAAAATCGGTCATAACCCCACCGCAGCTATAGTGTGCAGCTGGAACAACCGGAATAGGTTCGCGGGTTATGTCGATGCCAAGCGAGCGACACTTGCGATAGATGTTAGGGAAGTGTTTAACAATAAAATCGGCCGGTTTGTGACTGATGTCTAAGTACATACAGTCAGCGCCTAAACGCTTCATTTCATAGTCGATGGCGCGGGCTACCACATCACGAGGGGCAAGGTCGCCTCGTTCATCAAACTTGTGCATAAAGCGCGTGCCGTCAGCGTGACATAAATTAGCCCCTTCACCTCGTAATGCCTCGGTGATAAGAAAGTTACGAGCCTGCGGGTGGAACAAACATGTTGGATGGAACTGATTAAATTCCATGTTGGCAACGCGACACCCAGCACGCCAAGCCATCGCGATACCGTCACCACTGGAAACATCTGGGTTTGATGTATACTGATAAACCTTACTACCACCACCTGTTGCTAAAGCAATGAATGGGGCGCGAATGACTTCAACGTGTTCCTGTTGACGATTCCACACGTACGCGCCAACACATGAATTGGTATTTGTTTTTGAAGGTATCAAGTCGATAGCGTTGTAGCGTTCAAAAACATGAATGTTAGGGTGTGTCGATACCGCGTCGTTGAGCGTAATTTGAAGTGCCTCACCCGTGGCATCAGCGGCATGTAAAATACGTCGGTGACTGTGTCCGCCTTCTCGCGTTAGATGAAAACGCTCTTCGCCTGTCTCACTTTTTTCGGTGTCAAAGGGGACACCATAACCGATAAGCCATTCTAAGGCTGTTTTCGCTCGTTCCGCCGTGAACTGCACGGCAGGCTCTTCACATAGCCCTCCGCCGGCTTTCAGTGTATCTTTCACATGTGCATCAATAGAATCTTGCTCATCAAAGACAGCGGCTATTCCGCCCTGAGCGTAACGCGTTGAACCTTCGTTTCTATCACTCTTACTTAAAACGATTACCTGACAGTGATCAGCCAACTTTAATGCTAAGCTTAAACCTGCTGCGCCACTGCCGATTATCAGCACGTCGCATCTATGTTCAATCGCATTAGGTGTGGAAGTTAGTGAAGAGGATACAGATTTCATGTATTTTTATACTAAATAAAACAAGCTAAGGTTCGGCAAGTCTAAAGGATGAGTAGCAAAACACAATGTTTGTTAGTGTGAGTTGTATGCATTTTTTAAAAATTTTAATAGTTAGATAGAACTTTTAGGAATTGAGTGCGTCTACACAGTGCTTGTTAGAGCTAATGTGTAGTTGAAGTAGGGAGTAACGGCTCGAATGAGCGAGCAGATAACCGACCAGCAGCTGGTCGAAAAAGTACAACGTGGAGACAAAAATGCATTCAATCTTCTGGTAACTCGTTATCAGCACAAGGTTATGCATTTGGTGTCTAGGTACGTCAAAAATACGGGTGATGTAGCGGATGTAACGCAAGAAGCGTTTATTAAAGCGTATCGCGCGCTGCCAAACTTTAGAGGCGATAGCGCGTTTTATACATGGCTATATCGCATTGCAGTAAATAGTGCCAAAAATTATTTGGTATCGCAGGGGCGTAAACCACCAGCAAGCGATATTGATGCAGACGAAGCAGACTTTTATGAAGGCAGTGATGCGCTAAAAGAGCAATCTACACCCGAGAGAAGCTTATTGTCTGAAGAAATAGAAGAGACCTTGTTTAAAGTGGTTGAAAAGTTGCCTGACGACTTAAGAATGGCGATTACACTGCGCGAAATTGAAGGTCTTAGCTACGAAGAAATTGCGAATGTAATGTCGTGCCCTGTAGGCACCGTTAGATCGCGGATCTTTAGAGCTCGAGAAGCTATAGATAAAGTGATTCAGCCGCTGTTAGAAAACTAATTTAAAAAGAATCGAAAAAAGATGAACTTTCTTTTTTTAGCGATGACTAACAGCTGTGTTAGGGTAGAAATCGATCACACTGATCTGGAAATGAATATATGACGCAACAGCAAGAAAAATTGTCCGCATTCATGGATGGCGAGATAGAAGGCAATGATATTATCGATGCAATTAAGCACGATGAAGCGCTTCAAGCCAAGTGGCAACGTTACCATGTATATCGCGGCGCAATGCGCAAAGAAGCTAGTGTAGCGCCTCAGCTTGATATTACAGCAAGCGTGGCCGCGGCATTAGAAAACGAGCCTGCAATTGTTGCTCCTAAAAAGTCGCGATGGCGGTCTATCCCGGTTATTGGAAACGTTGTGCCGTTTGCCAAGCAGTCAGGCCAGTTTGCTGTAGCGGCTTCGGTTGCTGTAGCAGTCATTCTTGGCGTTCAGCAGTTTAATCAGCCTGTGCCTACTGAGCCGTTTGAAACCTTCGACACCATTATGCCGCAAGGTGGCCTGGCTCCAGTAAGTTTGGAGCAAACTAGGGCACTACCTCGCAATGACATGAATGAAATGCTTGAAACAAAGCGCAAAATCAACGCGCTAATTGCCGACCACGAGCAACAGGTCAAGCTGAAGCAAGTAAAAGGCGATGCTGACGAAGAGGAAAACGACACGCCACGTCCGTAACATTGTCAATGTCGTCTGATGCACACAGTGCGGTACATCTATTTATTTTAAACATACCAGCATATAATTGCTGGTATGTTCGTTTTAAAGGCAGGGAAAATGCGCTGTAGTTTAGTGATAGCTTTACTCTTATCTTCGGTTTTTATGTCATTAGGTGCTGTAGCTCAAGAACAACAGGCTATCAGCGCAGACAATCAAGCTCAAAACAATCACCTTCAGGACGCTACTTCATCGCCGTCAATGGTCCAGCCACAATCTACGTATCAGTGGCTAACACGCTTGAGTGATATCGTGTCGAAGGAAAATTATCAGCTGTCATTTGTGCAAACTAAAACAGGTCAGGAAACAGTACCTTATTTATGGCGTCACGGTATTGATGAAAACGGTACAGAGTTAGAACAGCTTAATGTTCAAAATGGCCCTGGGCGAGAACTGATCCGTATAAATAACGTTGTTAGCGTGTTTGAGCCCGATGTGCAGCCTTATAGTTTGCGCCTAGAGCATATTAATGGCCCAATTCCAACCGCACTTTTGTATCATCCAGACACTTTGACTGCAGCTTATGAGTTTGTTGCTGTGGGTCGGGCCCGCGTTGCAGGTAGACCTGCCCAGCAGATCCGTATTGTAAGTCGAGACAACACCCGCTTCAGTTATCAACTGTGGTTGGACGAAGCAACAGGGATGCTTTTGAAGCTCAATATGGTGGACTTGCAAGGCGGAATTTTAGAACAAGTTCAGGTTACTGCATTTGCGATAACGCCAGCACCTTCTGAGTACTTTTCACTAATTAATCCTAATTCGTTACCAAAACCGATGGCGATAAACAGCGTACAAACCCGTGAACACTCATGGGATGTGGGCTATCTACCTATTGGCATGAAAGAAGTAAAGGAAGATACCCGTCGATTGGCCCTTACTGGCCAAGTGGTTGAACACAAAATGTTTTCAGACGGTTTAGTTGACGTCTCAGTTTATGTTCAGCCATCTGAAGATGCAGTGGGTGCCGACCTTGCGCTAAGACATGAGCTTAGTACTTTCTTAACGCTAACGGTTGGAAAAGCGCAAATAACCGTAGTGGGTGAAATTCCGTTGCAAACGGCTAAAGCGATGGCGGCATCATTAAGGCCGTCAACTAACCAAGTAAACTGAAGGCACTAGACGTAAATGATAAAAGAAACCGCCACCGTAGTGGCAGTGGATGGCGATAAAGTTACGGTAGAGGCTGCGATTAAATCGACATGTAACAGTTGTCAGGCACAGAGCGACTGCGGAACGGGAGTCGTCTCAAGAGCACTTGCGCCAAAAACACAACAACTGACGCTTCATACTCCTATGTCGGTGAAAGTCGGACAGCAGGTGACGGTGGGCATACCTGAAGCTGGTGTGCTCAGTGCTTCGGCTTGGTTGTATTTGCTTCCACTGTTCACCTTTATTTTTGCTTTTTTCGCGATAAGCAGGGCGTTACTTGTCATTGACATACATCACGAGTTAGCAGCACTTCTGCCAACAATGCTAGCTACTTATCTGGTTTACCGTTTTATTGCCTCAAAACTGAACAGAATAGAGTCTGCTAAATATCAGCCTGTGTTGTTAAGCGTTACTAAAACGCAAGTAACTTAGGACTCTTTGTAAACCACGTCACCCACTTACCAGCATACTTATTAAAAGTTTAAGCCATGCTGATTCGCTTTTCGTATAAGAAATGGGTAAAATCCGCACGCGCTACGTAGATACGGGCCATTTTCGGCAGTGTTTGAGTTATCAAACAATCGAGAAATACGTAGCAACTTTTTGTTTAATGAATTTTTTCTGCAGGTAATTTCCAGCATTATGCAACAGTCGCACATTCGTAATTTCAGTATTATTGCTCATATCGATCACGGTAAGTCAACGCTATCAGACCGCTTAATCCAGCATTGTGGAGGGCTTTCCGATAGGGAAATGGCTGAGCAGGTCCTCGACTCGATGGACTTAGAAAAAGAGCGTGGAATTACTATCAAAGCGCAAAGCGTTACGCTGAACTATGAAGCAAAAGACGGTGAAACATACCAGCTTAATTTCATCGATACCCCTGGACACGTTGACTTTACTTACGAGGTTTCACGCTCGCTTGCGGCATGTGAAGGTGCGCTGTTGGTTGTTGATGCTGGGCAGGGTGTTGAGGCGCAAACACTAGCGAACTGTTACACGGCCATTGAAATGGATATGGAAGTGGTGCCTGTTCTAAACAAAATAGACTTACCGCAGGCCGATCCGGACCGTGTAGCTGAAGAAATTGAAGATATCGTGGGTATTGATGCTGTAGACGCAGTACGATGTTCTGCAAAAACTGGCATTGGTATTGAAGATGTTTTGGAAGTTATCGTTAACCAAATTCCAGCGCCAGAGGGCGACCGTGAAGCACCTTTAAAAGCACTGATTATCGACTCGTGGTTCGACAACTATCAAGGCGTTGTGTCGTTAGTGCGTATTGTTGAAGGTCAGCTGTCTAAGAAAGATAAAATTCAAATTATGTCGAACGGCCAAACGCACCAAGTAGACAAAATTGGTGTGTTTACACCAAAAGCATTGGATACAGGTGTACTACGCGCGGGTGAAGTAGGCTTTATCATTGCCGGTATCAAAGATATTCAAGGTGCACCAGTGGGTGACACCATCACGTTAGCACGTGAGCCTGCAACAGAAATGCTGCCTGGTTTTAAAAAGGTTAAACCTCAGGTTTACGCCGGTATTTTCCCTATTAGCTCTGACGATTACGAAGATTTTCGTGATGCATTGGCAAAACTTAGCCTAAATGATGCGTCACTCTTCTATGAGCCAGAGAGTTCTGCAGCCCTTGGTTTCGGTTTCCGTATTGGTTTCCTTGGGATGTTACACATGGAAATCATTCAAGAGCGCCTAGAGCGTGAATATGACCTAGGTCTAATCACCACAGCACCAACGGTAATTTACGAAGTCGAAACGACCAAAGGCGAAGTGCTTACCGTGGATAGCCCAGCGAAGCTGCCACCGGTAAACGATATTGCAGAAATCCGTGAGCCGCTAGTAGAAGCTAACATTCTTGTACCTCAAGAGTACTTAGGTAACGTTATTACGCTGTGTGTAGAAAAGCGCGGTATGCAAACCAATATGACATACCATGGTAAGCAAGTTGCAGTAACTTATGAGCTACCAATGGCTGAAGTTGTGCTCGACTTCTTCGACCGTTTGAAGTCTACAAGTCGTGGTTTCGCGTCACTTGACTATAACTTCAAGCGTTTCCAAACATCAGATATGGTGCGCGTTGATATCTTAATTAACGGTGAGCGTGTCGATGCACTTGCTGTTATTACGCATAGAGAGAACTCTCAAGGACGAGGCCGTGAGCTTGTTGAAAAGCTTCGTGAGCTTATTCCTCGCCAGATGTTCGATATCGCTATTCAGGCGGCTATTGGCAACCACATTGTTGCGCGAAGCACTGTGAAACAGCTACGTAAAAACGTAATCGCCAAATGTTATGGTGGTGACGTGAGTCGTAAGAAAAAGCTACTTCAAAAACAAAAAGAAGGTAAGAAGCGAATGAAGCAGGTGGGTAATGTTGAATTACCACAAGATGCTTTCCTCGCTGTACTGAAGGTAGGTAAATAATGGCGAATTATTTCTCCTTGATTCTGGTGGCGCTCACCTTAATCACAGGACTCGTTTGGCTTGTTGACAGCGTGTACTTTGCGCCCAAGCGTAAAGCGCGTTTACAAGAAGCCGCGGCCGCTGAAGGCGCCGCATATGGCGAAGACCCACAGCTGCCTTATTGGGTAGACACATCACAACAAATTTTCCCTGTGATCGCTTTTGTGTTGGTACTTCGTTCGTTCCTCTATGAGCCGTTCCAAATTCCGTCAGGTTCAATGATGCCTACACTTTTAGTGGGCGACTTTATCCTCGTAGAGAAATTCTCTTATGGTGTTAAAGACCCTGTTTTCAGAAGCAAAATTGTTGAAACAGGCGTGCCAGAGCGTGGTGATGTTGTGGTATTTAAATACCCCGAAGACACATCGGTTGACTACATCAAACGAGTTATTGGTTTACCGGGTGATACGATTGTGTATCAAAATAAGCAGGTTTACATTAAGCCGAAATGCGAAACTCCGGGGGCATGTAGCAGGCTTAAGGCGGTACCTTTAGATTTCCAAGAGCGTGGCGAATTCGTGCAAGATATGGCGCAGTTAATGCGTTACACCGAAGACCTAGGTACAGTTAAGCACGATATCTTGCGTCATCCTGTACGTGATATCTCGTCAGTGCACTTTTATACCCAGCCTGGCACACGCAGCAATGAGTGGATAGTGCCAGAAGGGGAATACTTCGTTTTAGGTGACAACCGAGACAATAGCCGAGATAGCCGCTTTTGGGGTTTTGTACCTGATGAAAATTTAGTAGGCAAAGCAGTAGCTATTTGGATTTCGTTTGAATTTGAACGAGACCCATCAAGCTTCCTGCCTTCATGGGTACCTACTGGCGTGCGTTTTGAGCGCGTAGGTGGCATTCGTTAATGCAAGGCATAGATAAATATCGTCGCCTGTACAAGGCGATTGGCTATACGTTTAACAACGTTGCGTTACTAGAGCAAGCGTTAACGCATAGAAGCGCAGCGAAGCAACACAATGAAAGACTTGAGTTTCTTGGTGATGCCATATTAGGCATGATTGTTGGGGAAACTCTGTTTAAGCGATTTCCTAGCGTGCCCGAGGGCAAGCTCACGCGTATGCGCTCAACCTTAGTAAAGGGTGAGACATTAGCAGAACTTGCTAAAGAGGCATCTGTAGGTGATTTACTCCACTTAGGACCAGGTGAATTAAAAAGCGGCGGGCATCGCAGAAGCTCAATATTGGCTGATGCCGTTGAAGCAATTTTAGGGGCTATTTATCTTGACTCTGGCATGGAAGAAGTCAGAGGGGTAATTGACAGGCTGTGGGAAAGTCGTATCGAAAAACTCGACCCCAACGCTCACCCGAAAGACAGCAAAACCCGTCTTCAAGAGTTTTTACAGGGCAGGAAACAACCATTACCTACCTATGAGGTGCTCTCTATTTCAGGGAAAGACCATGCACAAACTTTTGAGGTAAGCTGTAAGGTAGAGAGCCTTGCACAGGCAGTAGTGGCGTCGGGTAACAGTCGTCGAAAAGCAGAGCAAGAAGCTGCTCGTTTAACTTTGGAGAAGCTTGATGACAATGCATGATGACAACGACGCTATGTCAGTACCGCCAGTAGATACACGCTGTGGCCTTGTTGCCATTGTAGGTAGGCCAAACGTTGGTAAATCTACGTTACTTAACCGCTTGCTAGGTCAAAAGGTAAGTATTACATCGCGTAAGCCTCAAACCACACGTCACCGTATCCTCGGCATTGATACTGACGGCGATTACCAGGCCATCTATGTTGATACACCAGGGCTTCATCAAGACGAAAAACGAGCCATTAATCGCTATATGAACCGAGCTGCGTCTAGCTCGTTAGCTGAAGTTGGTTTAGTTTTGTTTGTTGTAGAGGGTGACCGATTCAACAGCGAAGACGAGATGGTGCTTAGTAAAGTAAAGCAGTCGAAACTTCCTTGCTATCTTATCGTTAATAAGATGGACAAAGTAGAAGACAAAGAAGGCTTTATGGTGCACTTGCAAAAGCTTGGTGAAAAGCACAAGTTTGAACATATCATCCCGGTCAGTGCTAAGCAAGGCAAGATGATAGACGGTATTCGTGATCTTGTTGCACAGTCGCTACCACAGAGTGAATTCTTCTTTCCCGAAGACTACATCACAGACCGCTCAAGCCGATTTATGGCTGCGGAGATTATTCGTGAAAAGCTTATGCGTTTTACAGGCGATGAACTGCCATATTCTACAACAGTAGAAATAGAACAGTTTAAAATGGCTGACAACGGTGTATATCGTATCAACGGGTTAATTCTTGTCGAGCGTGAAACACAGAAGCGTATGATTATTGGTAAGGGTGGTAAACACCTGAAAACCATTGGTGAACAAGCGCGAAAAGACATGGAAAACTTGTTCGATAACAAAGTATTCCTAGAGCTTTGGGTTAAGGTTAAACAAGGATGGGCTGATGATGAGCGAGCATTACGCTCACTAGGCTACGGAGAAGACAGCAACCTGTAATCCGTGCCTGCGCGACATCGGTTTTTATTAGGTCGAGTGATCTCGACCTAACTACCATTCGTTTTCACTCCACATTGATTAAAATGATTTAACGCGAGGGCGTGTATGGCAATTTCAGATATGCGTAGGCAGTACTCTAAAGGTGCTTTGAGTGAGTCTGATTTAACAGCTAATCCTTTCAATCTTTTCGATAAGTGGCTGAAAGACGCCATAGATGCCGGTATTCCAGACCCAACGGCCATGACGGTAGCCACAGTTGATGCATCTATGCAGCCGTCTCAACGTATCGTATTGTTAAAAGACGTTAGCGAAAAAGGGTTTGTGTTTTTCACTAACCTAGGCAGTAGAAAGGCACAAGAGTTATCTGTTAATCCTAAGGTATCTTGCCACTTTCCATGGTTCTTTATGGAGCGACAAGTACGCGTGTGCGGTAGCGTTGAAAAACTGTCGGTGTCTGAAAATGCGGCGTATTTCTTTTCTCGCCCTAAAGACAGTCAGCTTGCGGCTTATGCTTCAAAGCAAAGCAAACCTATTGGCAGCAGAGAGCTATTACTCACCCAATTCAAGCAGTTAAAAGATAAGTTTGCCAATAAAGAATTACCCGTCCCCGATTTTTGGGGAGGCTTTAGAATAGTGCCTCATCAAATTGAATTCTGGCAAGGTGGTGAAGACCGACTGCACGATCGTTTTGAATACAACCGCACAGAGAATGGCGATTG
>ENA-OWNT01004120-OWNT01004120.1-seawater-metagenome-genome-assembly--contig:-NODE-4120-length-13063-cov-4.399045_pt1 | contig 13063 bp, 8 predicted proteins | sample MGYA00238136_ERZ651165 | MGnify/ENA primary metagenome ERZ651165 (study PRJEB26861, sample SAMN08777766) | seawater metagenome | isolation source: coastal seawater | place: USA: Florida | collected... | reverse complement strand
CGCTGGCGTGAAGAGCCGCGGCGCCACCCAGGCCGCGAGCAAGGCGGCGGCAGCGAGGAGCGGGGTGAGGATGTAGCGGCGCATGGGGCCTCCGAGGGCATCGACACCCCCCGAACGGGCGAGGTTCCGCCCGCTTACAGCCCCCGCTCGGCTACTCGTCGATGCAGATCTGGTTCGGCACGTCGCAGGTCTGGCCCTTGGGGCAGTCCTGGGGCTGGTTGCAGGGCGTGAAGCCGTCGACCCGCACGCTGGGGTTGGGCACCTGGCGGGAGGCCACCACGAAGTCCATGCAGCCCGCGTCGACCGTGGTGGAGTCGACCGTGCGGCGGGTGACCACGGCGGTGGGGAAGCCGGTGACCCCGAAGCCGATCAGCTGGGAGATGAGGTCGCCGGGGATGGTGCCCTGGCCGGCGTCCGGGAAGTCACACTCGAGGCTGACGGGCGTGATGCCGTGCTGATCGATGGTGAGGGTGAGGTGGACCTCGTCGCGGTCGTGGGTGGTGTCCGGCGTCCACGTGAAGACCAGGTCTTGCTTGTCGAAGAGGACCCACTCGGTGTCGACGAGGGACATGGGCGCCACGCCGATCCCATGCAGCTCGACATCACCGAACACGGAGCCGTGGGTGCGCAGCTCGATGAGCTCGCCCGGCGCGAAGCCCGGATGGGGCAGGGCGGTGTCGAAGTAGGTGTTGCCGGGCTGGATGGGGGTCATGACGACGTCGGCGGCCATGCCACCCACCGTGACCACCCCGAGGTCTTGGTTGAGCGGGTAGGGGATGCACTGGCCGTCGAAGTCGCAGGTGTCGCCGGCCTGGCACGGGGGGTCGCAGAAGGGGTTGTTGCGCTTGAGCAGCTTGCAGCCACCCCCCGCACCCACTTCCTCCAACACCGTGATGGGGAGCACCCCGTCGGCTACGTCCCCCGACACGACGCTGTAGATGTCGAGGACCTCGGCGAAGAAGCCACCGTAGCGCTCGTCGAGGGCACAGCTCCCCTCGAGGGGCACCGAGGCGGCGTCGCCGGTGACCGGAGGCACGGTCACGGTGATGCTGGTGCCGGTGTCGGTGTCGGCGTCGGCATCCGTGTCGGCATCGGCGTCGGCGTCGGCGTCGGCGTCGCTGTCGGCATCCGAGTCGGCGTCGGCGTCGGCGTCGGCGTCGGTGTCGGTGTCGGTGTCGGCGGGGGTGTCGGCCTTCGTGTCGTCATCGCCGCCGCCGGAGCAGGCACCGAGGACGAAGGCGCCGAACAGCACCACGGAGAGGGGTCGCAGGGTCATGGGTGCTCCTGTCGCGCCGCTCAGGGCGCGAGCACGTGAGGTTTGCCGGGGATGCCGACGTTGATGGCGAATAGCCGGCCCTGGTCACGATCGGCCACGTAGAGGGTGTCCGGGTCCCAGCCGGCGACCCCGACCCCCCAGCGGAGGTTGGGGATCCAGCTGGACGGGAGCTCGGCCACCACGTCGGCCTCCTGGCCGTCGGGGGAGACTCGGTAGATGTTCCCGGAGATGAACTCGGTGATGTACACGTTGCCGCAGATGTCGACGTTGATGCCGTCGAAGCCGCTGTCGGACTGGTTGGGGTCGTAGAACACCCGGTGGGGGTACCACCCGCCGGCAGGGTTGCGGTCGACGGCGAAGATCTTCCCGCCGCCGAAGCTGCCGATGTAGAGCGTCTGACCGTCGGGGGAGAGGATGAGCCCGTTGGGCTCGACGACGCCGGTGGCGACGACCTCGCGGTCGTAGGGGTCGTAGGCGTTGACCCGGTTGACCTGCGCCCCGGAGTTCTGAGCGACGTAGACGTTGTTGTCTTCGTCGACCTCCACGCCGTTCGGGTAGTTCAGCCCGCCGAGGAGGACGGTCTTGCCGCCGGTGTCCTTGTCGACGAGCACCAGCTCGCCCGCACCGGCGTCGGCCACCACGAAGTCGCCGGTGGGCAGGGCCCGCGTGCCGGCGGTCCAGTTGCCGATGTTGGGGGTGTAGATCTTGGCGTTGCCGTAGGGATCGCGGCCGACGAGGTTGCTGTTCTCGACGGAGACGACGTAGCCCTCGGCGTCGAAGTCGAAATCTTCGGCCTGGGTCCACCCGGTGAGGGTGGCCGTGTAGGGGAGCTTCTTCGGCCAGGGCTGGCTGCAGTCGAAGGAGGTGCCGGGGGTGCCGGTGTCGCCCGTGGCAGAGTCGCCGGTGCCGTCGACGATGGTGAAGGTCGAGGAGTCGACCGTGTCGGTGGTGCCGGTCGGCGTGGTGGAGGTGCCGGTGTCCCCGGTGGGTGAGACCGACGTGGTGTCCGTGGTGGACGAGGTGTCGACCGGGGCCGGGGGGCCGTCGGTTCCGGGGTCGTTGGGCGATGAACAGGCCAGGACGAGCGCCAGCAGCATGGGGCCTCCGTGACCCACTATGCCCGGAGACCCGCGGCGCCGTCGTCACCAGGCTGTCACGATCCTTGGCGCCAGCGGCGATGCACCGCGGAGGCGTCGATCTCGCGGACGCCGCCGGGCGGACGGAGGGACGCCAGCACCGTGCTGGGCTCCACGAGCAGCAGCTCGCCTCCTCGATCGAGGGCTCCGGCCGCTCGTTCGACCACCGCGCCCCGTGCGGACGCAGGGAGCTGGTAGAGGACCCGGTGGACGAGCACGACGTCGTAGGGGCCCGCGACGGGCCAGGGGTGCTGGGTCAGGTCCTGGCGGGCGGCGGCGAGGCCACGGGCGGCGGCAGCGGCGACGGCGTCTTCGTCGTGGTCGAGGAGGAGCACGTGCCACCCGCGCTCCCTGAGCCAGGCGGCGTGGCGCCCATGGCCGCCTCCGAGGTCCAGGGCGTGCCCGGGCGGACGGGCGGCGAGCCAGCGCCGCACGACGTAGGCGGGGGGGCCGTAGGGGTCGGCGCGGCGCTCAGTCGACGAAGTGGCTCAGGGTGTGCCGCACCATGCCCCGGCGGGTGACGACCCCCACCAGGCGCCCTTCGTCGACCACGGGAACCATGGAGAGGTGCTGCTCCGCCATCCAGCCGGCGACCTCTTGCAGCGGGGTGCTGGAGGTGGCGGTGACGACCTCGGTGGTCATCATGCCCTCGACGTGGGGGGCGCTGGCCTTGCGCAGCTCTTCCTCGGCCCGCTGCTGCCCGAAGGTGAGCACCAGGTCGAGGAGGGCGAACATCACGGGGGCGTGGATGGGCGCGTGGCGGCGGACGAGGTCCATCGCCGTGACGACCCCCACCAGGTGGCCATCGTCGACGACACAGACACCGTCGGCATCCGCCTCGAGCAGGGTCTTCGCCAGCTCGGGGATGGTCAGGCCGGGCCGAACGATCTCCGGCCGCTCCATCACATCGCGTGCGTACTCCACGGCATCCTCCTACCCCAGGGTAGCCGAGGGCACCGCCGCGGGACAGCCCGGACCGCGGTCAGGACAGGCCGTGGATGGTGCCGTCGGCGTCGATGTCCATGTGCTCGGCCGCGGGGATGTTCGGGAGACCCGGCATCCGCAGCATCGTGCCGAGGATGGGGACCACGAAGCCGGCGCCCGCAGCGATCTCGATGTCGTTGACCGTGATCTCGAAGCCATCGGGTGCGCCGAGCTTCTTCGCGTCGTCGCTGAAGCTGTACTGCGTCTTCGCCATGCACACGGGGAGCTTGTCGTAGCCCAGGCGCTTGATCCGGCGGAGCTCGGCCCGGGCCTTGTCGCTGTAGACCACCGTGTCGGCCCGGTACAGCGTGCGGGCGATGGTGCAGATCTTGTCCTCGACCGACTGATCGAGCTCGTACAAGGGGTGGAAGTCGCTCTCGCCGCTCTCGGCCGCGCGCACCACGGCGTCGGCCAGGTCGACCATGCCGGCGCCCCCCTCCGCGAAGCCCCGCGCCACGACGGCCTCGACGCCGCGCTCGGCGCAGTAGGCCTGCACGAGGGCGACCTCTTCGTCGGTGTCGTGGGGGAAGGCGTTGATGGCGACCACCGCCTTGACGCCGAAGGCTGCGATGTTCTCGAGGTGCCGGCCGAGGTTGGCCAGGCCCTTGGCCACCCGATGCGGGGCCGGGGCATCGAGCTCCTCCACGGTGGCGCCTCCCTGGTACCGAAGGGAGCGGAGGGTGCCGACGACCACGGTGGCGTCGGGGCGCAGGCCCGCCGCGCGGCACTTGATGTCGAAGAACTTCTCGGCGCCGAGGTCGGCCCCGAAGCCCGCCTCGGTGATGACCCAGTCGGCCAGCGACAGCCCCATGCGGGTGCCGATGACGCTGTTCACGCCCTGGGCGATGTTGGCGAAGGGACCGCCGTGGAGGATGGCGGGGTTGCCCTCGAGGGTCTGCACGAGGTTGGGCTTGATGGCGTCCTTCAGGAGCATGGCCATGGCGCCGACGGCGTTCAGGTCGCGGGCGTAGACGGGACGCCGGTCGACGGTGTGGCCCAGGTAGATGCGCCCGATGCGCTCCTTGAGGTCGTCGAGGTCCTCCGCGAGGCAGAGGATGGCCATGATCTCGCTGGCTGGGGTGATGTCGAAGCCGTCCTGGCGGGGCATGCCGCCGCTGTTGCCGCCGAGGCCGACGACGATCTGGCGCAGGGCGCGGTCGGACATGTCCATCACCCGCTTCCAGCGCACGGAGCGGGCGTCGATGCCGAGGCTCCGCTGGCGGCTCTGGAGGTTGTTGTCGATGAGGGCGGCCAGGAGATTGTTGGCCTTCTCCACCGCGGAGAAGTCGCCGGTGAAGTGGAGGTTGATGTCCTCCATGGGCACGACCTGTGCGTAGCCCCCGCCGGCGGCGCCTCCCTTCATGCCGAAGACGGGGCCGAGGCTGGGCTCGCGGAGCACGACGATGCTGTTCTTCCCGCGGCGGCGCATGCCCTCGTGCAGGCCGATGGAGGTGGTGGTCTTGCCCTCGCCGGCGGGGGTGGGGCTCATCGCGGTGACGAGCACGAGCTTCTTCTGGGCACCGGCCTCGCGGTCGATCAGGTGGAGAGGCAGCTTGGCCTTGGTGCGCCCGTAGGGCTCGAGGTCGGCGGGGTCGACCCCGAGCATGGCGCCGATCTCGGTGATCGGACGGGGGGTGACCGAGCGGGCGATCTCGAGGTCGCTGGGAAAGGACATGCACAGCTCCATGGCGGGGAAGGTCGATAACCTTCGAGGCCCACCAGCGGCGGGTCCTCGGGGACGAGGCGGGCCTCAAGCAAGGCCCGTTCGGGGTCGATGAGAGGAGAGAGGTGTCGTCATGTCGAGCTGGAGTCATCCCGACGGATCCCGTGTCCACGGCGAGCGGTGGGCGGGCGTGGGCGGCACCATCGTGGTGGCGGGCGCCATGGGGGTGCCGGCTCGGTACTACCGTCCGCTGGCGACGTGGCTCAGGCAGCGCACCGGGGCCTCCGTGGTGGTGTTCGACTACCGGGGCGTCGGGGCCTCCCGGGTGGAGCCGCTGCGGCAGTGCGCCGTCACCCTGCGCGACTGGGCCGACGATCTGGCACTGGTGGTGCGGGCCGAGGCGATGGGGGGCCCGGTGGTGGTGGTGGGCCACTCCTTCGGCGGGATGGCCTACGGCATGACCGATGCCCACGAGGTCACCGAGGGGCTCTACACCTTCGCCACGGGCGCGGGCTGGCACGGGTGGATGCCTCCGGCGGAGGCTCGGCGGGTGCGCACGCTGTGGTGGGTGGTGGCCCCGCCGCTGGTGGCCTGGCACGGGCTGCTGCCGATGGAGCAGCTGGGCATGGGTGAGGACCTGCCTGCCGGCGTCTTCCACGACTGGCGCCGCTGGAGCAGCTGGCCCCGCGGCTTCTTCGACGACCCCGAGGCCACCTTCACACGTCACTTCCGGGCGGTGCGCGCTCCCGTGGTGGCCGTGAACAGCGTCGACGACGACTGGGCCCCGCCGGTGAGCGCCGAGTCGCTGATCTCCCACTACCCCCACGCGTCGCTGCGCACGGTGACCCCGGCTCAGGCCGGTGTGTCCTCCATCGGCCACCTGGCCTACGTACGGCCGCAGTGCCGCGCCCTGTGGGAGCCGCTGGGGGACTGGGCGGAGGCCCGCCTGGGGGCGATCAGTCCTCCGCTTCTCCACGCTGCATGAGGGCGGCGGGGAGGTCGCTGGCGGGGACGGGCCGGCTGTAGAGGTAGCCCTGCACGACCTGGCAGCCGATCTCCTCCAGGAAGCGGCGCTGCGCGTGGGTCTCGACGCCCTCGGCGGTGACCGAGACCCCGAGGGCCCGGCCCATGCCTACCACGGCGTCGGCGATGGCTCGGTCGTCGGGGTCGTCGGGGAGGTCGCGCACGAAGGACTTGTCGAGCTTGAGGGAGTCGATGGGGAGCTGCTTCAGGTAGGCGATGGAGGAGTAGCCGGTGCCGAAGTCGTCGATGGCGAGGCTCACGCCCATGGCATGCAGCGCGTCGAGCCGGGCGCTCTGCTCGGTGAGGCGGGTCATCATCGTCGTCTCGGTGAGCTCCAGCTGCAGCAGGCCCGCGGGGATGCGGTGGCGGGCGAGGGCGCCGTACACCGCGTCGACGAAGTCTGGGTGGGCGATCTGCTGGGCGCTGATGTTCACCGCGACCCGGCCGAAGTCGACCCCATCGGCCCGCCAGGCCTTGGCCTGACGGCAGGCTTCGTCGAGCACCCAGGCCCCCAGCTCCACCATGAGACCGGTCTGCTCGGCCACGCGGATGAAGCGGGCGGGGGGCACGGAGCCGAGGGTCGGATGGGCCCAGCGGGCGAGGGCCTCGACGCCGATCACGGCGCCGGTGCCGAGGGCGATCTGGGGCTGGTAGGCGAGGGTGAGCCGGCCCTCCCTGAGGGCCCCCCTGAGGGCATTGGCCAGCATCATGTCTTCGCGGACCTGGGCGGTCATCTCTTCGGTGTAGAAGGCGTAGGTGTTCCGGCCCGCCTCCTTGGCGGCGTACATCGCGGCGTCGGCGTGGCTCAGGAGCTCGTCGGCCGTGTCGCCGTCGGCCGGGAACAGAGCCACCCCCACGCTGCAGGTGGGGTGCAGCACGTGGCCCTCGAGCTCCACCGGCTGCTGGAAGGAGTGCATGAGCCGCTGCACCACCCGGGAGGCCTGGGTGGCGGTGTCGATGTGCTCGAAGACGCCGATGAACTCGTCGCCGGAGAGGCGGCCCACGGTGTCGCCCTGCCGCGCGACGGACCGGAGGCGCTCGGCGATGACCTGGAGCAGGCGGTCGCCTACTCGGTGGCCCAGGCCATCGTTGACCAGCTTGAAGGAGTCGAGGTCGAGGAAGGTGACGGCCACGCCCCGCTGGTTGCGCCGGGCGCGGGCGAGGCTGCGGGCCAGGCGCTCGTGCAGCTTCCGCCGGTTGGGGAGCTGGGTGAGGGCGTCGTGGGTGGCGAGCCGCTCCATGCGGAGGGCCGTCTCCTTCACCTCGGTGATGTCGGAGAAGACGGCGATGTAGCCGTTGGGATCGCCATCGGTGGTGCGCACCACGGAGATGGTGATGGACTCGGGGTACACCTCGCCGTTCTTGCGACGGTTCCAGATCTCCCCCGACCAGCTGCCCTGAGCGCGGCAGGCCTCGAACATGCCTTCGTAGAACTCGGCGTCGTGGCGGCCGGAGCTCAGCAGGCGAGGGTTGTTGCCGATGGCCTCCTCGCGGGTGTAGCCGGTGACCGTGGTGAAGGCGTCGTTCACGTCGAGGATGGTGCCGTCGAGCGTGGTGATGATGACGCCGTTGCTGGTGCTGCGGAAGACCTCGGCGGCCTGCCGGTTGCGCTCTTCGGCCTCGTGCAGGTCGGTGATGTCCCGCACGGTGACCACGGCCCCGGAGATCGTGCCGTCGTTGCCGATGGATGGCGTGTACTGCACGTGCATGTGGCGGGTGATGCCGCCGACGTAGGTGAAGGGGGACTGGTAGCGCACCACCTCGCCGTGGAAGCAGCGCTCGAGGTTCTCGCGCACCACGCCCTCGAACACCTCGACGCCGAGGACATCCGCGACGTGGCGCCCGACGAGGTCTTCCCGGCGCTTGCCGTGGTTGGCGAGGTAGGCGTCGTTGACCACGCGGTACACGAACTGGCGGTCGACGAAGGACATGAGGTCGTCGGTGGTGGAGACGACCTCGGCCAGCAAGCGCTGCTCTTCGCGGGCAGCGTCGCGCTCGGCCTCGGCGCGGCGCCGGGCGTCGATGTCGATGTGGACGCCCACCATGCGGGTGACGTCGCCGGTGGTGTCGCGCACGATGGAGCCACGGGCGAGGATCCAGCGGAAGTGCCCCCGGCGATGGCGGAGACGGAACTCGCTGGCCCAGGCCTGCTGATCGGAGCTGCGGCAGGCGGTGACCTCGCTCATCACGCGGCCGACGTCGCTGGGATGGAGCAGCTCGGCGAAGGTCTCGAAGCTGTTGGCGAGCTCGTCGTCGGCGTAGCCGAGGTGGGCCTTCCACGAGGGCGACAGGTAGAGGGTGTCGCGGGTGAGGTTCCAGTCCCACACACCGTCGACCACGGAGTCGGCCAGGAGCCGGTGGGTCTCGCGGGTGGTGTCGGCCTCGAGCTCGGCGCTGCGGTCGCGGTAGAGGGCCAGCAGGCGGTTGCCCCCCAGGGGCACGACCCGGCTGCGGTGGGCCGCCGGGGTGTGGGCGGAGAGGAGCGGGCCGGGAAGGTCGACGGCCTCCCCCTGCTTCCATGCGGTGAGCAGGCTCCTGAGCACCGGGGCTCGCTCCGGGGCGACGGCCCGGGCCAGCAAGGAGCGACCCACCAGGGCCTCGCTGGTCTCGGCCTCCACCCGCTCGCACTCGGCGTTGACCTCGTCGATCACGAAGTCAGCCCCTTCGTCGACCACGCGCACCACGACCGCTGCCAGGCCGGCTTCGGCCAGGAGGGGGAGGTTGGCGTCCGGGGGGAGGGAGCGATGCATGCGAAACGAACGAATCGGTCGGGCAGCGGCCCGGCCCTCATTCTACCGCGATGCGGGCGCAGTGCACGGGTTTCGCCAAGGGTTCTGACCGAGGGTCAGGGGCGGCGAGGTCAGGGGCGAAGGCGCTCGGCGGGTACTGGGCGCCCGGTGAGGTAGCCCTGAATCACGTCGCAGCCGACGCGCCGGAGGAAGTCGAGGTGCTCCTGGCTCTCCACGCCTTCCGCCACCACCTTGAGCTCCAGGGCGTGGGCCATCTCGACGATGGCCTCGACGATGGCGCGATCGTCTGGGTCGGCGTGGATGTCGCGCACGAAGCTCCGGTCGATCTTGAGCACGTCGATGGGGAGCTGCTTCAGGTAGGCGATGGACGAGTAGCCGGTGCCGAAGTCGTCGATGGCCAAGGAAATGCCCATGTCGTGGAGGGCCTCGAGGCGCGCCACGTGCTCGTCGAGGCGCGTCATCATCGTGGTCTCGGTGAGCTCGAGCTGCACGCAGGGAGCCGGGATCTTGTGGCGCGCCAGGGTGTCGTAGAGCTGGTCGACGAAGTCCGGCGCGGCGAGCTGGTGGGCGCTGATGTTGATGGACATGCGCGGGACCGGCTGGCCGGCTCGGCGCCAGGCGGCGAGCTGGCGACAGGCTTCGTCGACCACCCACGTTCCCAGCTCCACCATGAGCCCGGACTGCTCGGCCACGGGGATGAAGCGGTCGGGGGGCACGGGGCCGATGGCGGGTTGTTCCCACCGGGCCAGGGCCTCGACCCCGTCGGGCAGGCCGGAGCGCAGGTCGATCATGGGCTGGTAGGCCAGCGAGAGGCCGCCATCGCGGACGGCGCGGCGGAGGGCGCTCGCGAGGAGCATGTCCTCCCGGGCCCGGGCGGTCATGCCCCGGTCGTAGAAGGCCCAGGTGTTCCTGCCGGCGTCTTTGGCGGCATACATCGCGGCGTCGGCGTTGCGGAGCAGCTCGTCGGCGTTGTCGCCGTCCGCCGGGAACAGGCTGAGCCCCACGCTGCAGGTGGGATGGACCTGGGTGCCGCCCAGGTCGACCGGCTGCCGGAACACGGTCATCAGCCGCTGCACCACCCGAGAGGCCTGGGTGGGGGTGTCGATGTACTGGAAGACGCCGATGAACTCGTCGCCGGACTGGCGGGCGATGGTGTCGGAGGCGCGGGCGATCGAGCGGAGGCGCTCGGCGACCACCTGGAGCAGGCGGTCGCCCATGCGGTGCCCCAGCCCGTCGTTGATGAGCTTGAACGCGTCGAGGTCGAGGAAGGCGACGGCGAGGCCGTGCCCATCGCGGCGGGCCAGGCGGACCGCTTGGGAGAGGCGCTCGTGGAGGAGGCGGCGGTTGGGCAGTCGCGTGAGGGGGTCGTGGGTGGCGAGGTGCTCCAGGCGCTGCGCGGTCACCTTGGTCTCGGTGATGTCGGAGAAGACGCCGACGTAGCCGGTGGGGGTGCCGTCTTCGGAGCGGACGACGCTGATGGTGAGGCTCTCGGGGTACTCCTCGCCGTTCTTGCGGCGGTTCCACACCTCGCCCGTCCAGCTGCCGCTCCGCGCGATCTCGCGGAACATCGCTTCGTAGAAGCCGGTGTCGTGGCGGTCGGACTTGAGCAGGCGCGGGTTGTGGCCGACGGCCTCGGCGTGGGCGTAGCCGGTGACCTTGGTGAAGGCGTCGTTCACGTCGAGGATGGTGCCCTCGAGGTCGGTGATGACGACGCCGTTGGTGGTCGACCGAAAGACCGCGGCGTCTTGCCTGAGCCGCTGGGTGGCGGCGTAGAGGTCGCTGATGTCGCGGGCCGTGACGACCGCCCCGCCGACCTCGCCGTCGATGGCCACGTAGGGGGTGTACTGCACGTCCATCCGGCGGCGGTCGTCGCCGGCGTAGGTGAAGGTGGCCTGGTAGCGCACCACCTCGCCGGCGAAGCAGCGGTCGAGCTCGGGCTTCACCACCAGGTCGAAGGTGGTGCCGCCCATGACCTCCCGCACGGGCTTGCCGACGATGTCGTCGTGCTGGAGCTGGTGCAGCTCGAGGTAGGCGTCGTTGACGACCCGATAGACGTAGTCGCGGTCGACGAAGGACATGAGGTCCTCCGTGGTCGACATCACGCGGGCCAGCAGGTGGTGCTCCTCGAGGGCAGCGTCTCGTTCGGCTTCGGCGCGCTTGCGGGCGTCGATGTCGATGTGCACGCCGAGCATCCGCCGCGCGCGGCCGTCGTCGTCGCGCACCACCGAGCCGCGGGCCAGGACCCAGGTGTGGTGCCCGTCGCGATGGCGAAGCCGGAACTCGGACTCCCAGTGGGGCCAGCGGGTGGTGTGGCTGGCTTCGAGCTCGTACAGCACGCGGTCGCGGTCGTCGGGGTGGAGGAGGTCCTGGAAGGTGGCGAAGGCGTTGGGCAGCTCGTCGGGGGCGTAGCCGAGGTGGGCCTTCCAGGAGGGCGACAGGTACAGCGTTCGGGCGGCGACGTCCCAGTCCCACAGGCCGTCGGTCATGGTCTCGGTGAGCAGGCGGTGGCGTTCGTTGGCTTCGTCGCGCTGGGAGAGCGCCTCGTGCTCCGCGGTCACGTCGCGGAACACCACCAGGAGCCGGTCGGGGCCCACCGGGATCGCTCGGGTGCGGCGCCAGCCCTCGAAGGGGGACGGGGCCGGCTGGTCGGGGAAGTCGACGGCGACACCGCCTCGCCAGACCTCCTGCAGGCAGGCGACGTAGCCGCGGTCCAGCGCCTGGGGGGAGAGGTCGGAGATGCGCCGGCCGACGACCTCGTCGCGGTCGACGCCCTCGATGTGCTCGGTGATGCGGTTGAGGTTGTCGACCGCGAAGTCCGCGCCGTCGTCGATCACCCGGTACAGCGTGGCCCCGAGCCCGACGAGGTCGAGCAACCCGAAGTCGATGGGGGGTGGTGGCCAGCTGGGCATGGGGACCTATGAACTACCTGTAGCTCATCTTGTACAGTTCGTGCACACGCCAGTACCGGGCGTCAAGGGGCCACCGCGCGGTACACCGCCTCGTACTGGCCCGCCGACCGGTTCCAGCTGCTGTCGCGGTGCATCCCGTTGTCGCGAATCCGGGCCCAGGCCGCGGGGAACTGGGTCATCGTGAGCAGGGCCCAGCCCACGGCGCTGCGGAAGGCCTCGGTGGCGTGGGGGCGGAACACCCAGCCCGTGGCGTCGTCGCGTCCGGGGGAGGCGTTGATCACCGTGTCGGCGAGGCCCCCGGTGCCGTGGACGACGGGCACCGTGCCGTAGCGCATGCTGTAGAGCTGGTTGAGACCGCAGGGCTCGAAGCGGCTGGGCATGAGGAACACGTCGGACCCGGCCTCGATCTTGTGGGCGAGGGACTCGTTGAAGCCGACCCAGCCGCGCGCTCGGTCGGGCCAGCGCTGCTCCGCCTGCCGGAAGAACTGCTCGTACTCGGCGGCGCCCGAGCCGAGCATCACCAGCTGTACGTCGTGGGAGAGGAGCCAGGGGGTGATCTCCTGCACCAGGTCGATGCCCTTCTGATGGTCGAGGCGGGAGATCATCGAGAACATGGGCACGTCGCGCTGGGGAAGACCGAGCTCCCGCTGGAGCGCCCGCTTGCACTCGGCCTTGCCCCGCAGGTCGCCGGCGTGGAACCGGGCCGCGAGGTGGTGGTCGGTGGAGGGGTCCCACTCGGGGCCGATGCCGTTGACGATGCCGACCAGATCGCTGCGGCGCGCCTGGAGCAGGGACTCCAGCCCGAAGCCGTGGTCGTGCATGATCTGTCGGCTGTAGGTGGGGGACACGGCCACGAGGGCGTCGGCGGTGACGATGCCGGCCTTGAGGGGGTTGAGGAAGCCATGCATGTCGAGGGTGGGCCACCAAGACCCGGGAAGGTCGAGCCCGGCGAACTGGTCGCTCCGCTCCATGCCCTGGTGGCCGAGGTTGTGGAGGCCGAGCACGACCCGGGCGCCGGTGAGCACGCCGCGGGGCTGGTAGAGCGCCTTGAGGTAGACGGGCAGCAAGCCGGTGTGCCAGTCGTTCGCGTGGAAGACCACCTCGTTGCCGAGGGTCTCGCCGTCGAGGGCGGGCAAGAAGCGAGCGGCCTCGATGGCCGCGCGGTCGGGCGTGCCGTCCGGGTGGAACCAGCGCGCGAACATCTCTGCGTTCGAGCGGAACTCCCCGCCGCCGCCGACGCGCTCGAGATAGGTCGCGATCTCGCCGCGCTTCTCGCCCATGCTCGGGGCGTCCGGCATACCGACGAGGTCGATGTAGCCCCA
>ENA-OWNT01004119-OWNT01004119.1-seawater-metagenome-genome-assembly--contig:-NODE-4119-length-13064-cov-9.482713_pt1 | contig 13064 bp, 11 predicted proteins | sample MGYA00238136_ERZ651165 | MGnify/ENA primary metagenome ERZ651165 (study PRJEB26861, sample SAMN08777766) | seawater metagenome | isolation source: coastal seawater | place: USA: Florida | collected... | reverse complement strand
AAAAAACTGTGTTTGTTGGTATTTATGTCTTTAGGTTTAAGCGCAACTGCAATGGCAGAAGGCGATGCCGAGGCAGGTAAAGCGAAATCAGCTGTATGTGCAGCTTGTCATGGTGCTGATGGAAACAGCATGATTGACATGAACCCTAAGATTGCTGGCCAGCATGAAAAGTACATTGTAAAGCAACTTATGGAATTTAAGCTTGCTTCACAAACCGGTGGTGAGGAAGGCCGTAACAACGCGGTAATGAACGGCATGGCTGCTCCACTTTCAGAACAAGACATGAAAGACCTAGCGGCTTACTTCTCAAGCCAAGAACAAAAGCCAGGCGAGACACCTGAACAGTACGTTGAGGCCGGTCGTGCACTTTATCAAGGTGGCGACGAAGAGCGTGGCGTAACAGCATGTATTGCATGTCACGGTCCTAAAGGTAACGGAATGGCGCTAGCAGGCTTCCCTGATATCAGCGGTCAACACGCTACTTACACTGCATCTCAACTTAAATCATTCCGTTCTGGTCAGCGCCACAACGATATGAATGGCATGATGCGCGACATTGCGATGAAATTAACCGACGAAGATATCGAAATTTTATCTAACTATATCGCGGGCTTACACTAAATCGTATTGTTTTTAAGCACTATTGTTAATTAATTGTTATCAATTAAGTTGTATTTTGAAAATATTCGTGTAATCTAACGGCTGAGTTTGTAGGAGCCTTTGAAAAACTACAAGCTCGATAACAAGAATAATAATAAAAATACAAACATGGATGACGGGATAAAGAGCCAAGAGGGCCAAAAACAACAATAGCGCTCTGCTAACAATAAGAATAAGGGGAGCAAAGCTAGGGAAGCCAAATACACATAGATGTGTATAACGGGAGAGGTGTCATCTGACACTCATACAATGTAAGGTGATGGTGAAAACCATCACCTTTTTCTTTTTTATATAGCCTCATTTTTTAACTACCTTTTTACGCGTTATTACTTCATGCAATGCCCGCTTTGTTTACATACAACTTCAATTACGCACTACGCTAAAGATAAAAAGCGTGACTATCTGCAATGTGGCAATTGCCAATTGGTGTTCGTAGCACCGTCATTCCTACCTTCTAAAGAGAAAGAAAAACAAGAGTACGATTTACACGAGAATAATTTCGAAGATGAGGGTTATCGTAAATTCTTAAGCAAAGTAATATCCCCTATCGCTGAACACATTGCCCATCATAGTATTGATAAACCGCTTACAGGTTTAGATTTTGGCTGTGGCCCTGCAGCCGTTCTTGCAGATATGCTTGGCGAACAAGGTATACAAATGCACACCTTCGACCCTTTTTTCGCCAACACGCCAGAAGTGTTACAACGCACTTACGACATAGTAACGTGCACAGAAGCAATAGAGCATTTTCATACGCCACATAAAGAATGGCAGCAGTTCAACTTACTTATGCAACCGGGCAGCATTATTGTGGTTATGACAAAACGTGTAATCGATAAATCGCGCTTTTTACAATGGCACTACAAGAACGACCCTACCCATGTAAGCTTTTTTAGCGAAGCCACATTTGAATTTTTAGCGCAGCGAGATGGGTACGAGGTATCTTTCCCTACTGCCGACATCGCGCTTTTCAAAAAAATATAACCATCAAACAATCAAGCATCATTGTTTTTTTAAAGTCTGCCCAAACATCAGCATGCTTGTTCAATTCGCGCTATAATAGCGCTGTTTTTATTCTCTTTGTTAATTGGAAACTATGGCACGTTCAAAGAAATCTCGTAAAGTCGGTCTAATCGGTGTTCGTAAAGATCCGGACTTTAAACCAAGCGAAAACCGAAAGTCAGATTCACCTCGCCCTAAAAAGCATAAAGGTAAGCCTGCAGGTAGCCGTCACAATGTTGAGCAGAAAAAAGTTACTGGCAAAAAGAGTAATGAGAATAAAGATCCTCGTCACGGCAGTAAAAAGCCTATTCAGCTAGTAAAAGCGACGGTAACACCAACGCCGGCTCAGAAGAAAAAGTATGCCACGCCAGCACAAGAGCTTGCAGCACTTGAAGCCGATCAGCGCCTTACTGATTTGCTAGATAAACTAGACGACGGCAAGTCTCTAACGCGTGAACAACAAGCCTATGTCGATGAGAAAATGGCTCGCCATCGTATTTTGTGTGACCTACTTGGCATTGTTGAAGAAGACGATGAAGAAGATGATATGGATCCTTTTGATGACTTAGACGCTATTAACATCGACGACTTTAAGCATTAACAATAAGCAGGACATCTTCATATGCTTTGGGCAGTACTAACGGGCGTAGCGCTTTTAATTATTCTTGGGCTAGGATTTTACGCGGGAAAAATGTTGTTCCTATTGAAACAACAAAAGGCGCGACAAGAAGCTACCCGACAATCTCGAGTAGAAAATATTACTGAAAGCTTGGTACTTATTGCGAAAGCCATGGAACAGCAGCAGTGTGATTTATCTGAAGGCGTTATTCGCATTGTTAACTTGCTAAATGCTTTACCAATTGTCGAGCAGCCAGATTACAAGACAAAGTACCCGCATATTTATGCGTTGTTCACTGAAGTAAGTGGCTTTGCTATTTTAGAAGAAAGACAAAAGCTGTCTAAAGCAGAACGACGCAAGCAGGATATTGCGCGTGAACAAATTGAATCAGAGTATGAGTCAAAGGTTCTGTCTGAATTACCTGCGCTGCAAACATATTGTGAAACGTTAGTTTAACCAGGTTTCTCATTTCTCTTTATCTGGCGACTGTGCTTTATGTGTGGTCGCCTTACTTACACAAAGGAACATTAACCCGCGCTACTTTATTGCTAGGTCACAGGTTCGTTGATAGCAATGACAGCTTACTTCATGGTCATTTACCATGCCAACCGCCTGCATGAATGCGTAGCAAATTGTTTCACCCACAAAGTTAAAACCCTGCTTTTTTAGCAGCTTAGACATTGCTTTCGACTCACCGGTGCTGGTAGGCGCATCTCTAAAGTTTTCCCACGTATTAATGATGGTTCTTCCCTCAGTGAATTGCCAAATAAAGTCACTAAACGAGTGCTTCTCTTCAATGGCGATAAAGCCTTTTGCGTTTCGAATAATCGACTCTATTTTAAGACGATTTCTAACAATGCCCTTGTCTTGCATCAGACGTTCAACGTCCGAACTGGTCATTGACGCAATTTTTTCTGGGTCAAAATTAAAAAAAGCACTTTCATAATTTTTTTGCTTTTTAAGGATCGTTATCCACGAAAGTCCTGCCTGCTGCCCGTCAAGACACAGCTTTGCAAATAGTGCCTGACTATCGGTTTCAGGAACTCCCCATTCATTGTCATGGTATGCCTGATATAAAGAGTCAGAGCTTACCCAACCGCATCGTTTTAGTTGATCTGACATAACAAATTATTAAATCCTTGTAGTTTATTGGTATATAACGCCCCTAACAGGCGTTTTTTCACCCTTTACACCTACATACTATGCCTTACAAATTGTATACTATCCCACCTTTATTTTTAGTCAGATAACTAACAAGCAGCGGATGTATGCAGAAATACGATATTAAAACCTTTCAAGGGTTGATCCTTGCGCTTCAAGATTATTGGGCGCGCCAAGGCTGCGTTATTATTCAGCCTCTGGATATGGAAGTAGGTGCAGGTACTTTTCACCCAATGACGTTCCTACGTTCTTTAGGCCCAGAGCCAATGAGTAGCGCCTATGTTCAACCATGCCGCCGACCTACAGACGGTCGTTACGGTGAAAACCCAAATCGCTTACAACATTACTATCAGTTTCAAGTAATGCTGAAGCCTTCTCCTGACAACATTCAGGAATTGTATTTGGGCTCTTTGAAAGAGTTAGGCTTCGATCCGCTAGTTCACGATATTCGCTTCGTTGAAGACAACTGGGAATCACCAACCCTTGGTGCTTGGGGTCTTGGTTGGGAAGTTTGGCTAAACGGCATGGAAGTGACACAGTTTACTTACTTCCAGCAGGTAGGTGGTATTGAATGTAAGCCTGTTACTGGCGAAATCACCTATGGTTTAGAGCGCCTGGCGATGTACGTTCAAGGCGTAGACAGTATTTACGACTTAGTTTGGACAGACGGCCCAATGGGTAAAGTCACCTATCGTGATGTGTTCCATCAAAACGAAGTTGAACAGTCTACTTACAACTTTGAACACGCTAATGTTGAAGCGCTATTTAGAACCTTTGACGAGTGCGAAGCAGAAAGCCAAAAGTTGATTGAAAACAATCTTCCACTACCTGCGTACGAACAGGTTATGAAGGCCTCTCACGCTTTTAACTTACTTGATGCACGCCATGCAATATCGGTTACAGAGCGCCAGCGCTATATACTTCGTGTAAGAACGCTTGCGAAGGCGTGTGCAGAAAGCTATTACCAAGCACGTGAAGCATTAGGCTTCCCACTATGTAACAAGGAGGCATAAGCGTGCGCACAGAAAATTGTTTAGTAGAATTAGGTACAGAAGAATTACCACCAAAAGCGCTTAAATCGCTGGGTGAAGCATTTGCTACTCAGTTCGAGGCAGCGCTTACACAAGCTGATTTACAGTTCGACTCTGTAAACTGGTTTGCGGCACCTCGTCGTCTTGCCGTTTACGTATCAGGTCTTGCTGAAGGACAAGCGGATAAAGTAGTTGAAAAACGCGGTCCAGCTGTGTCAGCAGCATTTGACGCAGACGGAAACCCCACTAAAGCAGCGCAAGGCTGGGCACGAGGAAACGGCATTGACGTTGCCGATGCTGAGCGCATGGTAACGGATAAAGGCGAATGGTTACTGCATAAAGCAAATGTACCAGGCCAGCCTGTTGCGGCACTACTTGAAAGCCTTATAAACCATGCGGTAAGCAAGCTTCCTATCCCAAAGCCTATGCGCTGGGGTAACTACAACACGCAGTTTATTCGTCCGGTACATACACTATGTGTTCTTTATGGCAGTGAAGTAGTGAATGTTTCAGTACTTGGGCTCGCAAGTGGCCGAACTGTGCAAGGACACCGTTTCCACGGTGAAGCACGTTTTGAATTAGACCACGCCGATAACTACGCAGCAGCACTGGAAAAGCAGTATGTTTTAGCCGACTTCGAAGCGCGTAAGGACAAGGTTCGCCAACAACTAGAAGACGCAGCAAAGGCACTTTCGTTAACTCCAGATTACAACGAAGACCTGCTAGAAGAAATTGCTTCACTAGTAGAATGGCCAGTTGTTCTTCAAGCAGGTTTCGATGAGGCTTTCCTTCAGGTGCCTAAAGAAGCATTGATCTATACCATGAAGGATGACCAGAAATACGTACCATTGCTAGATAGCGATGGCAGTCTTTCTAACACTTTCTTATTTGTTACCAATATTGAAAGCCGTGATCCTTCACAGGTAATCTCAGGTAATGAAAAAGTTATCCGCCCTCGCCTTGCTGATGCTGAATTCTTTTTTAACAGCGACAAGAAAGAAACCCTTGAAAGTCGCCTTGAAAGCTTAGAAACCGTTCTTTTCCAAAAGCAGCTAGGTACGCTTAAAGAGAAATCAGAACGTATTTCAGCACTCGCTGGTTTTATCGCTGCGCAAATAGACGCTGACGACACACAAGCTTCAAGAGCAGGTCTGCTAGCCAAAACAGATTTGATGTCGAGTATGGTAATGGAATTCCCTGACGTACAAGGCGTTATGGGTAAGTACTACGCATTAAATGACGGTGAAGATGAAGCGGTAGCCGTTGCGCTTTACGAACAGTATATGCCGCGTTTTGCGGGCGATACATTGCCAAGTTCAGGTGTAAGTGCTGCAGTAGCCCTAGCCGACAAGCTAGATACCCTTGTAGGTATTTTCGGTATCGGTCAACTGCCAAAAGGTGATAAAGATCCATTTGCACTACGTCGAGCGGCAATTGGTGTTCTGCGAATTATCACAGAACTATCATTACCACTTGATTTAGATGTACTTGTATCAAAAGCAGTAGATGTTTACGGTGATAAACTTACCAACACCGATACACAGCTTCAGGTAGTAGACTTTGTGTTAGGTCGCTTTACCGCACTGCTTCAAGATCAAGACGTTGCCATAGATGTTATTCAGGCAGTGGCGGCTAGACGCCCTACTAAGCCTGCTGACTATCTTGCGCGTGTTAACGCCGTAGCGCAGTTTAAAACGCTAGACGAAGCAGAAGCACTAGCCGCAGCCAATAAACGTGTGGCGAACATTCTAGCAAAGCAGAATATAGATTTAGCTGGTGATGTTACCATTGATGCATCGCTTCTTGCAGAGGATGCTGAAAAAGCGTTATTCAATGCACTTGAGTCTGTTCAAGGTGAAGTGAACGCAGCGCTACCATCGCAAGACTATGCGCGTATTCTTACTGCACTTGCTACGTTACGAAACGTTATTGATACGTTCTTTGATAACGTAATGGTAATGGCGGAAGACGAAGCCGTTAAACGCAATAGACTTGCGTTATTGTTGCTTTTAAGGCAACTTTTCCTAACGACGGCAGACATTTCAATGCTTGCCAAGTCATAAGGCGATATTTTATTGATGGGCGATTAAGCTTACCAATAAGAAAGCCCAACGATTACGTTGGGCTTTTTTTTACACTGGAGTTGTTGTGAAAAAGTTAGTAAGTATTCTTTCACTTTGTTTTGTTTTAAGTGCCTGTTCAAGTAGCGGTAGCTTTAGCATTCCAGAACGTGCACCTGATATACCCCGTATTCAGTTTGAAAACATGTTTTTAAGAGGTGTTTTTAATTGGTGGGAAGCAGATCAAAGCTATCAGTTTCAAGCATCTAGCACTGGCTGGATTGTAGATGTTGAGTTAATTGCGGATGGTCAACCTTACGACTTTCGCTTATCTGATGCTAAGTGGACCCCTTCACAAAGCTGCGGTGGCAAATATAAAGGTCAGCCGGTGATGCTTGGGTCAACAGTATATTTAGTCTGTGAGCAGGGTTCATCAAACTTACAGTTTACCCCCTCGTCTACCGGTACTTATCGATTTACAGCAAGTCCTGCAAGTGCAGGCGAAGTTGCCCTCACCGTTACAAAACTATAGTTTATATTGACTGCAACAAATAAAAAGGGATGCCATGACATCCCTTTTTATATATGAGAGCGCTAGGTTTAGAGAGGAACTCCGGTGTTTTAGAAGAACTCCATTTCGAATTCAACCAACGCCAAACCCGATTCGGTTTCATCGAAATAAAAATCGTATTTAGCATCATCTAAAAACACCTGCCAGTAGTTATCCAGGCCCATAACTTCATCGCCATATATTTGCATCACTTCGTCACCACTTTGACCTGAAAAGTGCTTGGCGTACTGCCATTTTTGGTTTTTTTCTTCAAAATCAAACAAGCCTTCATAAACACTTAGTTTAGTGAGTTCGTCATACTGAAACTGCAACACTAGGTTATTCTCATAGACGTGAATAATGGCACCGTCTTCGCTAAAAGCCTCGAAGCTTGGTGAGAACGTTAGTTCATCTAGCGCTATTGTTTCTCCTTGTGCTCGCCTGTCTTCAATGTAATCAATAACCTCTTTAGACTCTGTTACCGCAGTAAGTGAAAGCATTCTGTTCACATTGGATTGCGCTAGCGTATAGTTAAATCCTGTCACTACTAGCGCCCTGTCTCCGTTTATACTCCTAACTGTTAACAACGCATCTAACTGCTCGCCGTTGGGTCCAGTAAACCTGTAGATATTGTTTCCAACATATTGTCCGTTCAACTTCATCGCATCAATAGCAGCTTTACTTAGTTCATAACCTACTGAATCTTGAATTTTCCACTGATTATCAAAGCGGTCGTCAAATGCGATTAAGTTCGTTAGTGAACTCGAAACCCATTGGTTTTCACTGGAAACCTGATGTACTAAACCGTTCACAGTAACTATCCAAAGGTTTCTTCCGTAAGAAAATAAGACAATGTTTTCGCTAAGATTAAGTGTAGATGTTGGGGTTCCTAAAACATTCATCATTTCTTCAACTGATGAATTTAGCTTGATGCCAAAGGCTCCTTCACTTAATGAAATGGTATTATTTTTTAAGCCAGGCTGGTTTTTGTTTACATTGCGGTTTCGTGTAAGTGGAATTGAGATAATTGATAACACAGCAACCCATGTGTTCTAGTCGCTATTTTTTTCGTTTGCGAGTACAAAAAAAGCGGCTTGTCTGTAAAACAAGCCGCTTTTCATTTCTCGATAATTAATTTATCTGGCGTCTACACGTCTAAGTTTTCTACTTTCAACGCGTTCGCTTCGATGAACTCTCTACGCGGCTCTACCTGGTCGCCCATTAGCGTTGTAAATAACTGGTCACAACCAATGGCATCTTCAATCGTTACCTGAAGCATACGACGGCTATCAGGATCCATTGTGGTTTCCCAAAGCTGGTCTGGGTTCATCTCACCTAACCCTTTATAGCGCTGTATGTACTGACCACGTTTCGCCTCGCCCATTAGCCATTCAAGTGCTGCCTTAAATGACTCAACAGGCTGCTTACGCTCACCACGCTGAATAAAGGCGTCAGCGCCCATCATGTCATTAATGGCAAGATTTAGCTCTTTCAAGCGCTGATATTCACTAGACTCAATAAACTCATGGTTAATGATGTATTCATAATCAATACCATGCATACGCATGATAATAGTGATGTAGTACTCACTAAGTTCTGAATCGTGACGAATCTCAAAGCGATAGGTTGCGCCATCGTTCTCGCGCTCTGTAAGCTGCTCTACGAAGTGAGTAGCTACATTAGCAAGGGTTGCTTCATCTTTTAAGTCAGCAAGGTTAAGCGTAGGCGTATACAGCATTCTATAAAGAATAGAAGCAGGCATCATACGCTTCATACGCGCAATCATTTTCTCTACAGACTGGTATTGCTTAACTAGGTTTTCTAAGCCCACACCGCTAATGCCAGGGTCATCGCTGCTGGTGTGCAGTGAAGCGCCATCGATTGCAATAGACGTAAGATAGTTAGTAAGCGCATCATCGTCTTTCAAGTATTGCTCTTGCTTGCCTTTTTTAACTTTATAAAGCGGTGGCTGTGCAATATACACGTAACCACGCTCAATGATTTCAGGCATTTGACGATAGAAGAATGTAAGTAGCAAAGTACGAATATGAGAGCCATCTACATCAGCATCGGTCATGATAATGATACTGTGGTAACGAAGTTTCTCAGGGTCATATTCGTCACGGCCTATGCCACAACCAAGGGCTGTGATGAGTGTTGCCACTTCCTGTGAAGAAAGCATCTTGTCGAAGCGCGCCTTCTCTACATTAAGAATTTTACCTTTAAGTGGAAGGATTGCTTGGTTCTTACGGTTTCTACCCTGCTTCGCTGAACCGCCAGCAGAGTCACCCTCCACTATGTATAACTCACTTAGAGCCGGGTCTTTCTCTTGGCAGTCTGCAAGTTTACCTGGTAGACCTGCTAAGTCTAACGCGCCTTTACGGCGTGTCATTTCACGAGCTTTACGCGCAGCTTCACGAGCGCGCGCAGCATCAATAATCTTACCTGCAATAATTTTACTTTCTGCTGGGTTTTCCAATAGGAAATCAGCAAGCTTTTCATTCATCGCCGACTCAACGGCAGGACGAACCTCTGAAGAAACAAGCTTGTCTTTGGTTTGCGAGCTAAATTTTGGATCTGGTACTTTTACAGAAATAACGGCTGTAAGACCTTCACGCGCGTCATCACCACTGGCGTTAGTTTTGGCTTTTTTGTTTAAGCCTTCCTTTTCCATGTAGTTATTTAATGTACGCGTTAATGCGCCACGGAAGCCCGCTAAGTGAGTACCGCCATCGCGCTGAGGAATGTTGTTAGTAAAGCAGAATACATTTTCTTGGAAGCTATCGTTCCATTGCATTGCCACTTCTACTGCAATCCCATCTTCTTGCTCACTGGCAAAGTGAAACACTTTTTGATGTACAGGCGTTTTCTTTTCATTCAAATATTCTACAAATGCTTGAATACCACCTTCATACATAAAGTGGTCTTCTTTACCATCACGCTCATCTTTAAGACGGATAGAAACACCTGAGTTCAAAAATGAAAGTTCACGTAAACGCTTAGCTAGAATATCGTAGTGATAGAGCGTGTCAGTAAATGTGTCGGCACTCGGCCAGAAACGAATCATTGTTCCGGTCTTATCAGTATCACCTGTAACTGCTAGCGGAGCTTGCGGAACACCGTGATGATATTCTTGCTCGTGGGCTTTACCAGCTCGGCGTATACGCAATTTCAATTTACTTGATAATGCGTTTACAACTGAAACACCTACGCCGTGAAGACCACCAGACACTTTATAAGAGTTATCGTCGAACTTACCGCCGGCATGCAGTACCGTCATGATAACCTCTGCCGCTGACACGCCCTCCTCAGGGTGTAGCTCAGTAGGAATACCACGTCCATCGTCAGACACAGATACCGAGCCATCGCTGTGGATTTGCACAACAATCTCAGAACAATGTCCAGCAAGCGCTTCATCGATTGAGTTATCGACAACCTCGAAAACCATGTGGTGCAATCCGGTACCATCATCTGTGTCACCGATATACATACCAGGACGTTTTCTTACGGCATCTAATCCTTTAAGTACTTTAATACTGGACGAGTCGTAGTTGTTCTCTGCTGACATACTAGCTTTTACTCCTCTTTCACGCTTCCATGTTCCACGTGAAACATTTTCTTTTCGTTATATTTTTCTATAAAGCCGAGTTGCGAAGATTCTATTGCAGTAACGAAAACCTGAGTATCCATTTCAAGCAACCCATCAATAAATTGTTCTCTTTTATCTGCGTCAAGCTCGGCACCTACATCGTCTAGTAAGAATATACTTTTGCGCTGTGTGGCCGAGTTAAACAACTTAGTTTGCGACATCTGTAACGCCGCCACTGCCATTCTAAGCTGCCCTCTAGATAAAAGCTCCTGGGCATTAACACCATTCACTTTAAGGCGTAAATCAGCCTTATGGGGCCCAGAAGAAGTATGTCCTATTTTACCATCATACTCGCGCTTTTTAACTAGGCTTTCTGATAAACAGACATCTTTTTCCCATCCTTTATAGTAACTCAATTCAACATCAAAGGTTGGAAGAAATTCATTTGCGTAATACTTAAAAACTGGTTTAAGTGATTCAACGTATTCCTGTCGCATTACTGTTAAGGCTTCCCCTAACTCTGCGAATTGGTTTTCCCAATATTGATTCTCTGAGGCATCAAGATTTGCATGCTGCTTTAATAAGGCATTACGATGTTTTAGGAATTTAGCGTACTGATTAGAGAGTGATTGAAACTGATGTTTCACGTGAAACAATCCCCAATCGCAGAACCTTCTTCTTTCAGATGGAGAGCCAATTATTAAGTCTGTACTTTGTGGAGTAAAAAGTTGAATAGGTACTAAGCTAACTAAGTCGGATAACTTCTTAGACCTTTCTCCATTAATACTGCAGGTAAAGGAATCATTGCGGCTTCGCATAAAACCAAGCTTCAATGTTTCCCCTTCCTCGTCAGTACACGACGCGAATACGCTGAAATCATTTTTGTCGTGTTGAATTACCGACGTGTGTTTACTTGTTCGAAAAGACCGTCCAAAACCCAGATAATGTAATGCTTCAATAAGCGATGACTTACCACTACCGTTAACACCTCTGATAATGGTAAGCGACGTAGATGGTGAGAATGAGACAGAAGTGAGATTACGAAACTGAGTAATCTGTACGTTGTTCAGCTTCATGACAATATACTAAAAACAAAAGAGCGATGTTGCACCGTTGCATACATCGCTCTTTCTGATACAAAATTAAAATACAAAATACGCTACAAGACTATCGTGTAATGCACCTACAGGCGCATAGGCATAATAACGTATAGCGCTGAGTCGTCAGCGTCATCTTCAATTAGCGCACTGGCGTTAGAATCTGACAAACTTACTTTTACACTATCAGAGCCTAGAGAGTTAAGAACATCGATAAGATAGGCAACGTTAAAGCCTATTTCAAGATCATCACCCTGATATTGCACATCAACAATTTCTTCCGCTTCTTCTTGCTCAGGGTTGTTAGCGGTAATCTTTAGCTCGCCTGAAGAAAGATTTAAACGAACACCACGAAACTTTTCATTCGATAAGATGGCGGCACGAGAAAATGCGTCTTTCAATACTGCTTTACTTGCCACAATTTCTTTATCGCCGTTTTGCGGCAAAACACGTCGATAGTCTGGGAAACGACCGTCTACTAGCTTAGACGTAAAAATAAAGTCGTTTGAGAAGATACGTAGGTGATTAGCACCAATTTGTACCTTTAACGATTTATCATCTTCACTAATTAAACGCGAGATTTCCAACACACCTTTACGAGGAATGATTACCTGGCGAGCTGGAAGTGCTGTTTCATAGTTTAATCGGCATAGTGCAAGACGGTGACCATCTGTTGCAACTGTACGAATTACATTTTCTTCAGTTTCAAGCGACATACCGTTTAGGTAATAACGCACATCTTGTTGCGCCATTGAAAAGCTGGTTGAATCTATCAGGCGCTTCAAATCACTGCATGTAAGCTCGAACTCAACTTCGCCTTCCCAATCTTCAAGATTAGGATAATCGTTCGCAGATAACGTAGAAAGCGTATAACGACCACGGCCCGCACGAATTAACGCCTTACTTCCATCTAATGAAAAATGAATATCCGTACCTTCAGAAATGCCACGGATAATATCGAAAAGCTTTTTGGCAGGAACCGTTATTTCGCCCTCAGTGAATTCGCCTTCTAGCTTTACGCTAGAGATAAGCTCAACCTCTAAGTCTGTACCTGTAAGCCATAGTGCGTCTTCACTTACTTTAATAAGTACGTTAGACAGAATAGGCAAAGTGTGTCGGCGTTCAACCGCACCAGACACAAGTTGTAAAGGTTGCAAAAACTGTTCGCGGCTTATAGAAAATTTCATCGCAGTGCTATCTCGCCTCTAGGGTCGTTTGGTTAGGAAGATAAAGTCCTAATGAGGTTCTTATAGTCCTCTTTTATATCATGACTTTCTTCTCTTAGCTGCTCTATT
>ENA-OWNT01004118-OWNT01004118.1-seawater-metagenome-genome-assembly--contig:-NODE-4118-length-13065-cov-2.685094_pt1 | contig 13065 bp, 12 predicted proteins | sample MGYA00238136_ERZ651165 | MGnify/ENA primary metagenome ERZ651165 (study PRJEB26861, sample SAMN08777766) | seawater metagenome | isolation source: coastal seawater | place: USA: Florida | collected... | reverse complement strand
TCATCTGCGGCCAAGTCCATACAAATCCTAGCGATTTCACTCGCATTTTCTTCATCAGATGCAAAGTTCATTATGTATGACCTTATTTCTTCAAGGTTTTTGGGAATAAACTCACTTTCGTCAAGTGAACCTGCTCTGAGGTTTTCTATCACATCTACAATACCATCTAATGTTTCTATGCGTCTCGAGCTTTCAATAGGCAGATGCTGACAATACTCAGTGTGGACTGGTACATATGCAATCACACGGTTCTTATTTATCAAAGCTTCTATGCCGGTGGTGCAATCATGATGAATTACTAAATCAAACAATGTGGCTAACACCAAGGCACTTAACTTTCTGTTCTGATCTACAAAAACATTCTTATGTGATTCAGCCAGATCAAAATAAGTATCCGGCTTTTCTGATGGGTGCGGTCGCAAAACAAAGGCCGTATCAGGGTATTTCTCAGCCAATATCCGCACCATTTTCTTCATATATAGAATGAGTAACCTTTGATTTTGGATATACAAGTCGAATTCTTCACGGCTATAATGAGCCCCCATAATCTGCTCGGTTACTTCATGGAGTCGTTCTAATGACTCCTGTCTATTATTTCCAGAACCAAAAGAAGTATTAACCAATATCTTCTTATCATATCCATCCAAAAACTTGATCACGTCAAATTCCGGGTTAATATAGGCGGTTTTTGCATTGGCAGTATCAAATCTGGGATTGCCAACAACCGTGAATTTATCAGTATTAGCTTCGATATAAGGTCTGCTCTTTTCGCCCCACACAAACACGTGATCATAATGTCGAATAACTCTTTTGTCAAATCGAAATCGAAACGCGCTTCCAGTCATATCGGTGATTCCTCCTTCTTCATCCATTAGAAAAATCTTTGACCCATTCCCTTTGAGCTTCCCAAAAAACAAATCGGTAACTTCACCAGGTGGATTTCCTTTGGAAACATAGTTGATACTAGTAGTAGAGTGATAGCCGAACTCGCTGATTTTACCATGATCTCCCACTACTGAGGTTCCACCAAGATGGGCGAAATGAAAAGCCACTCTAAAGCGTGAACTGAATTCACGAGTAAATATTTCTACTGGTAGGAAAAGGTATTTCATTCTTAGGAAATTAGACTAAATGATAAGGGCGTACCTTTAGGAACGGCCTTTTTTGTTATTCTTCCCAGCACATCTGAATAGTGCTTAGGATGCATACCATAACCTGGTCTTATTGACCGGACATTGTCTTTAGTGAGTTCTCCACCTTCAGGAATGTCCTCCACCACAAAAAGCGATCTGGCAAACTTTCTGTTCGCTTCCACTTTTTCAGAAACTTGATAACTTACTCCACCCAAGGCTTCTTCTACTTTCCGCACAGCATCTACCATTGATCGAAACTCAGAAGGGTCAAGTGAAAAGTCAGCATCAGGCCCTCCTATTGATTTATCTAGTATAAAGTGCTTCTCAATCATTTTTGCCCCAAGGGCTGTTGCCGTTACGGGAACTGTATTTCCAATGGTATGGTCTGAAAGCCCAACCATTACGTCAAATTGCCTGGCCATATCACTCATGGTTCGCATATTGGCTAATTCCAAGGGCGCCGGATAGGAAGAAGTGCATTTTAGCAGGACAATCTCATTATTACCAACTCCTCTGATAGTTTTCATAGCAAGTTCAATGTCTTCGTAAGTAGCAATGCCAGTGCTGAATATCACTGGTTTCCCTTTAGAAGCTACATACTCTATTAGAGGAATGTCCTGTATCTCAAATGAGGCAATTTTATATGCGGGTACATTAAATCCTTCCAGAAAGTCTACTGCCGTCTTATCAAAAGGGCTGCTAAAGCAAATCAGGCCTTCTTCTTCAGCAACTTTAAACAAATCTTCATGCCACTCCCAGGGAGTAAAGGCTTCGCCATACAATTGATATAGCGTTTTGCCATCCCATAGGGTGCCATGTCCAATCTGAAAATATTCGTTATCGCAATCTATGGTAAGCGTATCTGGCGTATATGTCTGTAGCTTGATGGCATCTGCGCCTGCCTTTTTAGCGGCCCTGATAGTCTCAATGGCTATTTCCTTACGGTGATTGTGGTTTGCCGAAAGTTCAGCCACTATGAATGTCTTAGAACCAGATAAATCAAAACTTCCTATCTTCATCTTCCAAGAATTTGTCCGTTTACAATATGTTCACTTCCTTCTCTAATGGTTGTTAACTCTATGGCGCCATTTGGCACCTTGACTATTGGCTTAGGGTCTGAATGAAGTATCAACCCATTTTCTTGTTGCTGCTGAAAGCCGATAGGGCTGAAACTCACTTTGTCAATCACAATTTTATGGCCGCCCAAAAACGTAAAGGCACCAGGATATGGACTGGCCTGTGCCCGTACCCAATTCCTGATTCGTTCTTTCTGCCATGACCAGTCAATTTCACCATCTCCAGGAGCTCGTTTACCAAAATAGGTGGCAAGGCTATGGTCTTGTGTCCTAACTGTAAGTTTACCAGTATTATTAAGCTGCCTAATAATCTCATCCAGCATGATTGGATATAACCCGGCATACCTCATCAACAAATCGGCCCCTGTAGTATCTTCTTCAATCTCAACAACCTGTTGAAGAATTATGTCACCGGTATCGCAGTTCTCATCCATTAAGTGAGCGGTTACTCCGGCTTGCCTTTCATTGTTTATAATGGCCCAAACATGTGGGGTTCGCCCTCGATACTTTGGTAAAACACTTCCATGGAAATTGATTGGATATTGAGACAATTCCAATACGTCATTATCTACTAAGAAAAGGTAGTTCAATGAAAACAAAACATCAACTTGTTTTGCTATTCCTGAATTCATGAACATGCCATTTCTCGGATTACCAATAAATAAGGGAATGCCTTGCTGCTCTGCCAGTTCAATAATCCCTTCTGACCCTTTATCGGTAGCAATAAATTCCGGACAATGAGATTTTGTAAGATGTTCTAAACACCTTAAACCCAAGCCGCCCGAAGCCAATATGGCTATTTTCATGAACTCATTTCTTCAACCAGGTGAAGTATACGTTCGCCAGATTTCCCATCTATTAATCCGGCTTCAAGGTCTTGTAATTCAGCCAAGCCTAAATCTTTTAAAACATCCATTTGGCTGAAATCACCCAGGTCATAGAAGGCTTTATTCTTTAAAAAGCCACTGTATATGGCTTTCTGATTGTCTATATAATAACCCGAGGCCACCAAGCAACCTGCGGCCAACACTTCGTAGAGTATCCCGCTTGAGGGTACTATGGCCAAATCAGTTTCTTTCATCAAATCAAGCATCTCCACAGAGCTTAACTCTCGATGTTCTGAAACACGTTCATCCTGCATCTCAGGTCCAATGGTATCATGATGCGCGTATCCCGGTCCAAGCACAACCCTTATTCTTTTTACTTGAGAGTTATACTTTATGCTCTTTAAGACCCTTTCAGTTAAATTTCTCGGGTCAGAGCCGCCAAAACAAATCAACACATTGTCAATGCTCTTTTTTGTCAGTTGATGCCTTGCGGCCTCCAAAAACATGCTATTCAGTAAGGCATATTTCTCACCCAAAGCCAGTCGCGTATAAGGCTGTACTTTAAATTCAGAATGAAGTAATCCTGGTGCATGGTTAATTACTAGGTCTGCAAGGAAGCTCTCGCTCATCATGTCATCAATGCGAATTAGCAATACCTCCTTCTTCTTGATCTCCCTCTGCAATTCCAAATCAAAATGATAGCCGTCAAGAACGGCTATATGTTTGGCCTCAAGGCTGTCAACAAAGGCCTTTTCGTTAGCCACCTGTTCCACTGAAAAACCTTTGCTTTCGATTTGCTTCCTTAGGCCAGGCGGTATTTCTTTACAGTAAAATGAAATCCTAAAAGTTGATTTCAACATATCGGCCAGGGCCAAACACCTCATTACATGTCCCATGCCTATTTCAGGGCTTGCATCCGCCCTTATACAAACATTCCTCAAACTAATTGAGTCGCTTAAAGCCTCCATGACAAACAGGCCCTTCCAACAACTCTGTAATTTCCTGATTACCAGCCTTACAGTCTGCCACTATCTTATAAATGCTATCTAACTCATTGAAATAGCGGTCGAGGTGTTCTTCTTTATGTTCAGTACAGACATATACACTATTGCCTCCCAATATTCCCTTCTTCAGTAATTCCTGGGTAATAAAGGTTTTGTACTCAAGCCAATTATCTCCCGGCATGCTATAGCCAATTAGTGCGGGGAGTCCTAATATATTGATTTCTATATTATGGCTGTCGGCTAATTGTTGCCATCTTTTGGCTATTTCCTGTCCGGTATGGGTTATCACTTCCCAGCTTTGTAGTCTCTCCATTTCAGCAAGTGTAGCCAATGCGGCACTCGGCCCTATTCGTTCTGTCCAAAATGTACTGCTGATGAATGTTTTTTGTGCCGCCTGCATTACGGACTTTTTACCAGCGACTGCTGTAATGGCGTATCCATTACCGAGGGCCTTACCAAACATGCACATGTCAGGTATTACTCCATATTTTTTGTGGAGTCCCCCGAATGTCTCTCTGAAACCAGAAGTGCATTCATCAAAGATTAAAACAATATTTTTCTCATCGCAAAGGGCTCTAACCCCCTCAAGATAGCCTTCAGCTGGCCCCATATTACGAGAAACCTCCATCTTCACCACTCCTACGTCTGGATGATCAGAAATTATTTCCTTCAGTTCTTCCAGATTATTATAGTTGAATGGGATAACGCTACCTCTAAGGTTACGAGGTACACCAGCAGGGTCTAATCCCGGAAGTAAATGACCGTCAAGGCCATCTTCTTCTCCCAGGTTTGCTGAAAGGTACCAGTCATGCCACCCATGGTAACCGCATATCGCAACTTTGTCTCTTCCACTGGCAGCACGCGCAATACGAATAGCTATGGAGTTTGCTTCTCCACCCGTTCTGGCAAATCGTACCATGTCGGCCCAGGGATGTAATTCAACCAGTTTTTCTGCCAGTGCAACTTCTTCAGGACAATTAAAGGTGGACATATTGCCATTGGCAACCACATTTCTTACAGCTCCATCAACCGCTTCATTGCCATAACCTAATGAATTGGTACCAATACCCATAATAGACATATCCAGGTACTCATTACCATCCAAATCCCACACTTTGCAGCCCTTTGCCTTGCTGAAATAGGCCGGCCATTGTTCAGGCAAAAACATTTCGGGTCGCTTTGATAAAAGCATTGTTCCCCCTGGAATCAGGTTTTTTGCCTTTTTATAGAGTTCTTGTCCTTTTCCCATATACTCAGGAGTTTACTTCAGATTGTATTGATTTGTCATATCCTTCGTTCCTTTTGTACTTCTCATTGATTTGCTGAATTTTCGGATTCTCAATTAACAAGTTCACATACTCTTGCCAGGTTTTATCCGTACCCCCTAGTTGAACCAGTTCACTTACTACTTCAAAATCTTCCTGTGTGTCAACAGTGAGCCTGACCTCAGAAAAGTCGTCATCATGCTCAAAACTCTTTGATGTGAATTTGTTTCCTCCCTTTTCACTTGAGTGTTTCCAGATATAAGGGGTTACATGCTCACGTTCTGAACTTAATTGGGCTTCATTGAACGCCTTTACCAGTGCTGAATACTTGAATACTTCCACGTCAATTCCGTCAGGAAAAGTGGGGTTTAGAGTATTAGAAACATAATCACAATCACTGGTAATTGCCACATCAATAACTGAGTCTATTACTTCAGGGTCAATAAGAGGACAGTCAGAGGTAAGCCTTACCACATAGTCAGGGCTTTCTGGCTCTGCGGTATAATAAAAACGGGCCAAAACATCATCAAGTGAGCCCTGATGATATTGCACGCCCACCGACTTACAGATATCTATGATTTCCTGCACTCCATCTTCGTTGGTGGTGGCTACCTTGACCCCAGTAATTAACTTAGCCTTCTGAATCCGCTTGAGGTGCACAGATAATATGCTGCCATTACCAATCAATTTGGTAACCTTACCAGGAAGACGGGAAGACCCAACCCTGGCCTGTGTTATCGCAAGTACCTTCATACTAATTCCAGTTTTTAGGGTAAAGCAGTTCTTGCTCTTCTACCCTGATGCCATCCATCTTATGTAATAGTTCCGGCTCCAATTGAAGAGATGTCAACCTCATGTTTTGCTCCAGCTGTTCAATTGAATCTACGCCTATCACCACTTCATTAATAAGTGGCTGGGCTAGTGCATATCCCATCGCCAGTTCTTCCATTTTGAGTGATTGAGACATGGCTAACTCCTGTAATTCATTCAAATAAGGCCCCAGTGGCTGGAGCTTTAAAGGCAGGGTACTGTTATCCTTGAAAAACAGGCCCTGTAGAAATACGGAACGTACCTGGAGTTTTTTCCCGGAGATTGAAGCTTTCTCCATGAGCGCTCCTCTTTGAGATAAATTATCCAAAAGGTTAAAGGGCAACTGGATTACATCAACATCTGGATGGGCCACAGCCCTTTCAAATTCGTGATTCTCATATACAGAAACTCCAACGGCCCTAATTAGCCCTTCTGACTTCAGTTTCTGCAATTCATCCATTGCATTATCCTTCTGGGCAAAATCAGTAAAGGCATGATAAAAATATGTTGCCAAGGATTTAACACTCAGCTCTTTCAAAGTCTGTTGAAGCTGAACACCGATAGCGCTTCCTGATGTCTTGAATTTTGAATTTACAAGAAAGGCCTTACCTGATCTTCTATGGAACTCTCCAATAAGTTGTTGTGCGTTTCCGTAAACTTCGGCAGTATCCAGCACTCTTATACCAGCATGCCATGCGGCTTCTAAAATCTTAAACACCCGTTCTTTGGGTGGCTTACCTTCAGAATTGTTTATCCCGTAATCCAAACCGAATTGCACGGTTCCGAGTACTATTTTGTTTTGATCAGGCTGCATGCAATACCAAGGTTTGGTAAAAATCAATCAGATCAGCTGCATCGCTTAGTGCATTGTGAATATGCTTTTCTGACATTTTCATCTCCAATTGCTCTCGTGCAGTTTTGCGTTCGCATTGCATGTATGGCATATTGAGCTCCTTTGACACCACTTTCATCATGTCGGTGTAAGGAATTGCATGGATAGGACACACAGAGTTTTCGCGCAGGCTGTGCCTGCTCCAGAATTCAAGGTCTGCCCGCCCCCAACTATAGCTTTTATCCAAGGTGTATTGGCTGAGCCAGTTCTCAATTTCTGAGTTTACCAAATCAATACGGTCCGCCTGGACCACACACTCTTGTGGAATCCCTGTAAGTGCTTTACAGTAGTTACTCAATTGAGCGTTTATGGTTGGGCGAACGTATGATGAAAAAGAATCTATTTCTTTCTCCTTTTCGTCATCATAAATCACCAAGCCAATCTGTATCACTTCTGCCGGATAATCAGGGTCGCTCCAGTTGGTTTTGAGAGAGTCTTCCCAGCAAGTAAACTCCAAATCAAAAAACAGAATATTACTCACTCTGGTCTTTATAGTCTTCAATCAGCAATCCAAGCCAGATTTGATCCATATAGTTTCCATTGGAATACCACTGGTTCTTTAGGCACCCTTCCTGGCTGAAACCATTTTTTTCAAATGCCTTAATAGATCCAATATTGTCAGCATAGCACCCAGCCCGGAGTTTGTGCAGGTTCAATGTTTTAAACCCAAACTCTGTGACCAAGCCAATTGCTTTTGAGCCAACTCCTTTGCCCCAATACTTTTTGTCCCCAACCAACAGGCTAATATCAGCGAAACGATGCACCCAGTTGATGGGCCCCAATTTGATGTTGCCAATATGCTCTTTAGTAGATTTATCGCAGATGGCGAAGAACACTTCGGCTGAATTTCCATCCTTTGATTCCACAAACGTCCTGATATTACTAACTGATTGTGGCACAAACCGTGTTTCCAAAAAACGATTGATCTCAGGGTCATTGAGCCATTGATAGTATTTCTCATTAACATCATCTACGGATACTTCTCGAAGAAAAATATCGTCTTGTTCAAGGAAATATGCCATTACAATTCTTTATCAACCGTTTCAAAAGAGTCAAAGATGCCAAGTGCCTTTTGCACCAAATCTGAATTCCATTGAGCAATAAGCTCCTCAGTATATTTTTTTGAATTGTCTTTCTTAATGGAATGGGCTATTTGCTCAGTAAGAGGTGTTTTGCTCTTACCGAGAAATGAACACAATTCAGAAACCATTAAATCTCCATTTGAAATAAGGTTTTCATATCGGATCAAATGGTAATTGCTTTCTAAAACCACCTTATGACTGAAGCTTTCCATCACTGTGGTCCAAGCATATAGAGCTCTCTCTGCCTCATTGAATGCAAGAAATCTATCCTCGTCACCATCTTTCAGCCACCATGGAAAGAAGTAATCACCCTTACCCTTTGCAACCTTTCTCACATCGGCACTTTCCACAGAAGAGAACTCTTTGAGATTCATCCAACCCTTTTCAGCAGCAGATAGGGCTGCATCAAAGGGGTCACGGACTATGTGTATCACCTTCCCTTTTGGGAAAATATCAAGAAAGAGTTGAATAAAAGGCTCAGCATTCACCAGTTTAAAAGCTAACTTAATATTGTTTTCTTTGACCCATTTACGGACATCGGTTCGGTCATGAAGGTTTTCCCAACGCCTTTGCACTTCATTTTCCGACTTGAAATAGGCCTTACAACTCATGTCGGTTTTGCGCATGTTTACGTTGCGCGCCAGCACATGGTTTGAAAAAAGCTCGTAGGTATATCCTTCTAATAATACTTTGACTGCAGCCTCATTAATTCCAGACTCGGATTGCGCCATTATGGGTAGATTGCCCCAAATCCAGGGCTCATAGTCATATTCAATTTCTGTTAATGAGCCCACCAGGCTACCTAACAGTGAGGTACCAGATCTTTGAACCCCTGTGATCAAAATTGGATCTTCAATGAGAGGACCTGCATTGGTTTTAAAAGTAAACATGATTCGATTCTCTAGAGCTCTACGGAGCTGAAATGAGCCTTTTCCAATTCCTCTTGAGGCGTATAAAAACGTTGCCCAGGTTTAACATGATTGGTAATATCATTCCCATCTTCATCAAAGAGCTCTCTTATAATAATCGTCCCATCCTTGGTACATATGTAGATGGCACCATTGTACACTTTATAAACCAGTCCACACTGGAATGAATGAAATGGGCCATCATTTGACTCGAAAGATGATTTTTTGAGGCGGACCTTTTCTCCATTCAAAAAGGTGCTACATCCAGCATATGGGTCATCAAATGCACAAACAAACCGATCTATCTCCTGGCTGCTCCACAGCCAGTCTAAATAGGCATTCTTTATAGTATTGAGCCGAGGGAAAAGGATACTAAAGTTCTCCTGCACATGAAATGGTCTAAACTCATGACCTTGGTTAACCTTCTTAATGAAAGAGAAAACAAAATCAACTTCTTGTTTTACAGCTTCTTCAAAGTAGTCATTGGGAATGCGGGCTTTCTCTGAAAACAAGTACTCCTTAAAGTAAACGATTTCGCCGGAGTCATAAACTCCCTGAACCATGTCTTCATTAATCACTTGGATATTACAGGCACCAATGCGATTTCCACGCAGGATTTGCCATGTATAGTGGGCACCACCCCTGTATTGTGGAAGGCGAATCCCCATTAAATCAAGAAGCTTTCCGTCAAAGCGTTCAATCAATTCCTTTGAAAAAGGCCATGCCTCTCCGAGTCCCAAACCCAGACTATTGTATCCAACAGAATTAATGAAGGACTCATCTTTATTAATATCATCGACAACCCTGTAGTCAATGTCTCGGGCTTCTAAAAAGCTTCTGAGGGTGGACCCATCAGGATATATGACATCATCAATTTGCCGAGGAGCAGTATATATGTCAAACTTGAAAAGTGGCTCTTTCATCAGAAATTCAGCCAAACTGGCAACAATCCGAGAACCACCTAATAATATGATATGATCTATTGAATCAAACTTCATTGTACGACACTCAACAAGTCTTTTTCCATCATCAATCGAACAGGCTCTTTAAAATCTTCTAAATCCAAACCACTCCTATTGGCAAGATCTATAAGGGTATTTTTTCCATCCGTGAAACCCATTAGGTAATCATAAGGAATGCGGTCGCGATCTGATTCTATTTTAGGAAACAATCCATATCCTGTCAAAAAAGGTTCTCCTTCAAACTCATGTTTGTACAGTAGATTCGACTCAATAGAGTCGATGATACCTTCAAGAAGGTCAAGACTTTTATAGAACTGCTGTTGACTTATGTAGTTCATATTGTCACCACTCGTGTCATATTCAGGATATGAACAGAGTTCGCTTCTTCTAAGGGCACCCAGGGGTATCTCTATTCCCAGAGAATTATAAGCTTTTTCATTTCCACAAGTCCCTGTCCTAACGTCGTACTCTTTCAACTGAAAGTCATCACTACGCCTTTCTAGTTCATAGGCTATAGCTTGGTCTACCAAAGTTGAGTAGCGGGAACTCTTATATTGAATATTGGCGTTATCGGCAAGATTAATAAGATTGAACCCTCCTACTACTTTGCTGCTTTCTACAACCCCGGTATGATGCAGGGCAATTGGTCCAATAGTTTCAGGTGTAAACAGTATTCGGTATGTGTAATTAAGATTGGAGTACTCCATCAACAACTTTGCTACATAGACTGCAGCCACAACTCCTGAAATATTATTGGCTAAACTACAACAACTTAAAACGGCATCAATCACCACTTCCTTAGGCGATGATCCCGGAATTGTGATTTCACCAATGTTCAGATCAGAGTTGTGAAATCCGACATCAACATAAACGCGATATTCACGATCTGTGAACAATTTCTTCTGCTCTTCGCTGATGCTGAACCCCCACCTTTTCTTGTAGTATGTCACTACCAATGGGATATTGTTGCCTTGGCCTACGGCCAGCCTCTCCATCAGCTCAGAATGGCTAATCACCTCATCGGTTGAAGTACTGTATTGCCAAAGGCAGTGTGGAGACTTATCAAAATTGATTATTTTCTCACCATCTGGCGTAGCTATCCAAGCTTCTTTAACGCTCCAGGCCTGAGGAACTGTCCAGCTTCCAACTTTTGTCCCTGAGGGTATTTTATGAACCGTGCTGATAGGAACGACCTGATCTATGTAATCCAGTGACTGTTCATATCCATCGCCCATGAGCGTTCGGTACTCTTTATATAGAGTATGAAAAAGTTCCCAATAAGTTTCTCTATCTATATAATGCATCGATATTCAAACTTCTACAAAGAGCCCTGACTCTTTGATGCGCCTTCCCACTCTGACTAACGAATCCATACTGTGACCTGATAATTTGGCTATTGCAAGGAGATCGTGTTTACCATCGGCATAATTCAGTAGCCACCACATAGCCAGTTCATCTTCTTCCCTATTCTTATCAGAAACGGAACTAAAAAGCCCTCTCGGACCAAGTTGTGGTTCACCATAAGGCTCAGTGCTCAAATATGTGATATTGCACTCGATATTCCTGAAAATCTCAAGGTAGGCGCCCACCGCATCGGCCATTCCGGTAAACGACATAATTGACTTATTGTCAAGGCTTGTATGGTATTCAGGATAGACTGTGTACATGGTTCTCATTAAAGAGCCCACGGGTAAATTGAACCCTGGCGAGCACCATTGGCGCTCATCACTTCCTATCGCGGGGTTGAATGGGATAACCTGAGACTGTTTCTTTTCGCTCATGAATTGTAAGGCGGCTCTATCGGCCAAAGAATCGTGCTGCCGTGAATGTTTGTAAGTGAACTCCCCGGCATCACCTATACAGGTAATCTGGTAGCCCGCAACAAGCTTGTCTTTCAATTCAAAACCTCTTTTGCTTAAGTAAGCCACCGCCCCAATTGTCTCAGGAATTACCACGAATCGGTAAGTATATTGGAGTTGTCCTTCAAGCTTCTTTAATTCCTTGTATAAGAAGGATAGTACTAATGGCCCAGACAACTCATTATTTGCTAATGACGGATGGCACAGATAAGAAGACACGAGGATTTCGCGGTTTGTTTGTCCCTTGATCCGTGCTTCACCAACCACAAGCTTCCCAGGTTCTAAAGAGGTATCAACTACCACATCATATTCGCCTTCTTCAAGGCCATCATATTCTCTTTGACTAATACAAAACCCCCATCGTTCCTTATAGTAAGATGTGATATAGGGAATTGCATCAGGTTGGCTGGGGAGTGTATAAAGGTGCTCCTTGAGTTCGGCAAGAGCCAGCTTGCCTCTAAAAGGAATTGAGTAGCCAACTAAGTGTAAGTTATTGTCTTTAAAATTGGCTATTTTCTTTCCATTAGGAGCGATGATATATGCATCTCTTGCATTCCATTCATTTGGGACTGTCCAATCAAGGACTTTTTCGCCCGTTCTGAATTCCAAATTATTGGTGGGCATGACCTCGTTGAGAATGTCCAGAGACCTGCGGTAATCAGTTCCCATTAAACTCCTGTTAAGTGGCCAAAGCTTGTCAAAATAATTCTCAATATCTTGAGCAAGCTGAATCCTATCCTTAGGTATAAACTCTAATGTTGACGCCGGCATTCCTTATTTGAGATCTGGTTTGCATAAAATTCTGGTCGCGATGCGCAAAGAAAGACCCTGCGGCAACCGCTCCACAATGTCCTTCAATATACCCTTCAGCAAAATGAGCTGCTAATCCACAGCCCCCCGCTGTAATCACGGGGATGGATGTAGTCTCAGCTATTGCTTTAGTCACTTCAATATCCAGCCCAGTTGCTGTTCCATCCTTGTCGATGGATGTTATCAATATTTCTCCGGCACCGAGCCTTTCACACTCAATAGCCCAATCAATGGGGTTCAACTTGGTTTTTTCCTGCCCATTATGGATATAAACCCACTTATCTCCCTTCTCATCTGATTTATAATCTATACTCACTACTACACATTGGGCACCGTACTTTTCAGAAGTAAGGGTTATGAACTCCGGTGATTCTACGGCTTTTGTGTTAATGGATATTTTGTCGGCTCCGTTTTGGAGCAATAACCTAAAGTCTTCA
>ENA-OWNT01004117-OWNT01004117.1-seawater-metagenome-genome-assembly--contig:-NODE-4117-length-13067-cov-5.713703_pt1 | contig 13067 bp, 11 predicted proteins | sample MGYA00238136_ERZ651165 | MGnify/ENA primary metagenome ERZ651165 (study PRJEB26861, sample SAMN08777766) | seawater metagenome | isolation source: coastal seawater | place: USA: Florida | collected... | reverse complement strand
TTGCGCCGCCACGTGCAGTGAGTGAGTGATTGTGAGTGACTGTGAGTGAGTGAGTGAGTGAGTGAGTGAGTGAGTGAGTGAGTGAGTGAGTCAGTCGGTGGTCGATGGTCGGTGGTCGGTGGTGGTTGGAACTTGGAGTGGGCGTGACTGAGTGAGAGTGAGAGTGAGAGTGAGAGTGAGAGTGAGAGCTTCAAATACTTTGCACTCGCGGCAAAACAAGTCAAACAACTCACTCACTCACTGTCACTCACTCACTGTCACTCACTCACGGTCCGTCCACTCTTTCTTTCGGAAGCCTCAATCAATCTAATCCCCACAAACAACAAACACAAGTTTGCCACTAAAGTCTGGGCGCACTTACTTTTTGCACTGCTCCCGCAGCACACTCACTCACTCACTCACTCTCTCACTCACTCACTCACTCACTGACGGAGAGACAGTGAGTGTGAGTGAGAGAGGGAGTGAACGAGGAAGACAGTGAGAGTGAGTGAGTGTGAGTGTGAGTGGCTGCGAGTGCAGTGTGAAGTGAGAGTCGACCGACGTCGCAGTGAGTGAGTGAAAAGTGAGTGAGTGCCTTGTTCGTTGTGGGTTGTTGTGGTCGCAGGTCGCAGTGATGTCACCCACTCACTCACAGTCACTCACAGTCACTCACAGTCACTCACAGTCACTCACAGTCAGGCAGTCAGTCATCAGTCAGTCTCCAGGGGAGTGAGTGACAGTGCAGTGCCTTGCAGTGAGTGAGTGAGTGAGTGAGTGAGGTGGGGTGGTGGGTGGGTGGGTGAATGAGATGTCAGTCCTTGAGATTCCGTGTCAGCTGACATCATCGCTCCTGTTCTCTCTCGTTCGGATTTTTGCTTCATTGTTTCTTTCCTGCAGTCACGACCGTAGAAATTGGAAAGCGTAGCAGTGCGTATGCGAACACGCAAACTGCAAAAATTGGAACTGCGCAAATACTCTTGCAAGCCGACAAATGTTCAAATTGTTGAACGAGGAAGGAGTACAGTACAGTAACAAACTCACGTCAATGCAACAGGCCCCAATGCCCACTTACTCGTAGCTATACTTACTTACATACTTTTCGCTTTTGGATGGTATACAGCAATCCGTCAGAATGCTTCGGAAGTTTGGCGTTTGACGTTTGAGTGCAGAGCAGCGACGAAGAGCGCAACGGTTTCGTCTTTCGTCGTCGTTTGTTGGTTTGGTTTGTGTTGGTGTTGGTCTTCTCTGTTCGCTGCGCTCTTGCCTGTCTGCCTGCCCTGCCGCTTCTTTCCTTCTGCCGGAACCCTGAAACCCTGAAACACTGCCTGCCTGCCTTTCTTTGTTCGTCGTTGATCGCGCTTCCTTCGAACTTCTGTCTTCGTGGATTGAACGAACTTCGTGCCTTCCTTGGTGTCATATTGACGTGGTGGTCGAAGATTCACTCTCACCGCGACGAAGTAACAAACGAGCGTCGTCGTGCCCCACGTTGGTTTGAAGTACGCCAACCCACGTCACACCACCGCCTGCCTACAAGCTCGATTGCAAGGACGGACTTTGGCAGCAGCAGCAACAACAACAACAACAAAAACAGCAAGCACCGAGGGATGCCAGCGACCAAGAGGTGACGGCACTTTCAGATTTAAAGCAATACCACACGCGCTATTGATGTCCGTGCCGCTGAACAACTGGAAGACTGTATACTTGATGCCACATCAGCAACTGCGTTCGGCAGTGTTATCAAGCTATCACTGAATGCCGACTCTCGCGTGCTCCAAATTACTGGCACGAGGAGCGACCAAGTCGCAACTAACGACGTCACGTGCGCCGCATGCATACGCTCTTCCCTTCGCAAAAAACTGCAGTTGATTTCTTCCTTCTTTCTCGCAACTACCCGAACATTTCTGTATTGTCGCTGTGCCTTGTTTTCGCAGTTGACCGTGAGATGTAAAACGCTTTCTCTTTCCTTGCACACTTTCGTTCCCGCTGGCCGCGCAATCTATTCGCAACATGCCGCTCTTTTCAATAGACAGCACCACCCACGCTGAAAAAGCCGCAAAAAGCAACAAGGCAGAGGACGAACCACAGGCTTTTCTTCTTTTCACAGGACAGGATGTCGACGAAAGCAGTGCTCGCCGCAACGAACTTGCTGCGAAGGATCAGGCTGCAGTGGCACCCGCGCAAGCGCAGAGTTCCACCGGCCAAGCCAATCGTGCGTCGCGCTTGCCCGCGCCGTCAGCGTCGAAGATATTTGCAGAAACGGAGGATCCGATGGCTCAGATGGCACGGCTGCAGCGAATGCAGGAAGACAACCCTCGATACATCAAAGAGCTGATGCACCGAGGAGAAGTGCTCAACTTCCTGGCCCAGCACGGTAACCTGCGTGAGATCCAAGGCGCTGTGCGCGGCTTCAAACCCGGAGACCTGCTGTCCTGGTTCGTGGTGAATATGTTCAAGACTAGTATGAGCGCTGGGCATGCGCACATAGTGGAGTACATGCTGAAGAACGGCTTCAGTGTTCGCCACGTCGGCATACAAACGCTCTTCCACGACTACGCGAAGGAAGGAAGTGGGTGGGACCTTCGCACGTGCCACTCTTTGTTGGAAGCTGGTTATGACGTCGACACGTCCAGTCGAGGTGAATACCTAACACCTCTCCATGTGGCCTGTCAGTTTTCGAGATTGCCGCTGGTGCAGCTGTTCCTGCACCACGGCGCCGACGTCAACGCGGTGGCAAAAGGGGGAGTTACCCCTCTAAAACTAGCCCTCGCAGCTGCAGCCGCAGATCCTCGTGACTTCAAAGACTCGAAGAAGATTGTCATGCTACTGCAAGCGAAGGGCGCAAAAGAGTCGTGGCGATCTCAAGCAAAGTCGGATGTAAAGCCAAAGCTTGAGTCGGTGGCCGAAGCCAGAGAGGAACCGGAGTATGTAACAATGTCGTTCAATCTTACTGGTGACTCGGATGAGGAAGACATTGAAGTACCCCATCCTGGCCGAGCCCGCGAGGCGCAAAGGCAAGCGGAGGAAGCCAGCAGCGCAGATACTACTGATGGTGGAGAGGATAAGTGGTCATGGGAGAAAGCTCCAGAGAAATGTTCTGACTCAGCCCCAGCACCCACAGTAAGTGACGCGTGCTATATGTGCCTCGATGACAAGGCGACATCGCAATGTTCAAAGTTGCTGTGCAATAGTTGCGTTCTTTTCTGCCGGGCGCTCGCGTAGAATGCGCGTGCAATGCACTCTCCCATATATGTCTGTTGCTGATGTGTGCCCCCTTGTCGACATGCTTGCAACAGGACGACTCCACCACCACGGCAACGTCGGCCGACGACGCCATTAGAGGGGACGCAATGCTCATGCGGAACTTGTCACAGTTGGGAATAGACGGCGCCCAATTCGATAGCATCCTTGCGCAATGTTCGTCGGCGCCAGTGCCGCAATAGCGTTGAAGCCACCGGTGCAAATCTCACACAACCACAGTTTGAAGCGGGGCGGTGCTTTGATGTCCGATCACCGTGGACCACGGTTCGGCCGTGGCCGGTGCGTACATCGCGGCACGACACCGTGAGCACCGTGACATAGGCCGGAATGTTAGTTGCAAAAATAAAATAATATAATAAACGAATCCGTGTATTGCTCACAAGGCCGAGACTCGTTGAACCCGAGTGCGCATTTGCTGCAAATGTGAGATGACCACGCGGTGGAATTCATCTGCTCGCCCAGGCTCGTGGTAGCAGGCATGGCCAGCACCGGCCATCATATATGTCTGCATAGCGCATAGCACAACAGGACAGAGGCACGATGAACACTAACTATTGCCAATGCCACACAGCAAACACCTGCATCGTGGCGTACCTCGTGATTCGGCGTCTGTTCAAGGTACTTCAATCCAGGAATGCCGATGGAAGAGTCGTTTTCACCGTACACAATCAACATTGGGACTTCGATCTCTGCCCATTGGCTCTCCGAGTATCTTTGCGTTCCCACAGGGGCGACGGCGACAAAACCAACGAACATAGAAGGATACTCGAACAGCACGGGAATGGAGACAGACCCGCTGAAGGAAGGAGAAATGCAAACTACTTTGTGGGTCAGCACCCCCTCCTGTCGCAGTCGCTTCACCAGTTTGGCGACATAGGAGTCGTCCATGTTAACTTTGCCAGACTGACCATGACCGGGAAGATCAACCGCGACGGACGAAAAACCGGCATCGCTTAGAGCGTCCAGCGTCCCGAGATCAACCCACGTTTGGGACGAGAATCGTGCTCCGTGCAGAAGCAGCACGCTGATGCCGCTGTTACTGCCGTCGTTGTTATTGCTGTTGGCGGAGACGACGTAGTTCAGTGTCGCCCCAGAAAAATCGATAGTTTCCGCGCTCACACTGTGAGTCGCGCAAGCGGCCAGAAACAAGCAGAAGCGTGTCCACATTGAACCCGTGCGAAAAAGACGCAACCTGCAACCAAACAACCAAAGTCGGAACAACAGCCACGCAAAAATAATGAGCACACAAGACAGAACAAGGTATTCGCGAGAAAATTATTCGATGTTTCTAAAGTGGGGCCGTCAGCAACAAAGTCCATTTCTGGTGGCACACCACGACGATCAACCACGAGAATAAGCTACAACGCTCAAGGTTTGATGATGGCTTGGAAACACAAGCGTCAACTTTCAACCGAGACGCTCAATCGCTCCCAACCGACATGAGCATCGACTTCCAACAAACATTTCGTTATCCATCCGCACACCAACCAACACCACAACCCAGCACCATGACCACTGAAGCAAAGACACCACGAGCACACATTTTCATCGCATGGCTGCCTGCTGCCCTGTCACTGTTCGTTGTCGGTATCTATCTATCTATCGAACGAACGAACTCGTCGCAGAGAGAAGACCTGTCTGAAGTAACTCGTCAACGAGACAGAGAGTCATCCAGTCAGCCAGTTCGTTGCTGCGTGGTGGGCAGGTGGGCAGGTGGGTGGTGGGTGGTGGGTGGTCGGTGGGCGTGAGTTCGTCGGCTGGGTGTCGTGTGCGTCAGCGCGTCGGCGCAGCCGTTGACTCGTTGACAACCAACTTATGTAATACTTACGCAGCGCACCGAACTGGCAACAACGGCGACGACGGCGACAACTGCGACACCTGTGGCACGATCGCTGTGCTGTTGGTTGCGTCGACGAAATCGGTGGCGAGACGAAGAGATGCAACGTAAGAGCGTGCATGAAAGTAGAAGCATGTTGAAGACTGCTGGTCTTGCTGAGGGTGCTGACGACGACAAATGAAGCGGAGGTGGGTGGAATGCAGGTGTGGAGGGGTAGCGGTTTGTGACCGACGAAAGTGCGGACCGCTAGTTTGCGTCGCAAATCAATTTACATGAATAGCAGGCAACCCACGGCGGATTCATAAAACAAATTGACGCGAGAGCAACGCATTAGTTGAGGGCACAACGACCGTAATTGTGGCCAGTGAACGTTGCTATACGGCAATGTTGGCAAGCTCCGCCGCGTCCGCGAAGTAATGGTGAGCGCTGATGCTTGCGCACCACAGCGCGCCGCAGTTCAGCGCACGTAAAATAGGCATCTACTCCCAATCTACGTTGCATTTGGGGTTCTTCAATTGCATGAAAGATGCGAATTCGGCAGGATCTGAACAAAAAAAGCAGTAGTACTCAGCGCCGGCACTCGCAGCTGGACGCGGTGAGGTGAAGGATGCCGAACCGATGAAATTGTTGTGGTGCAAGAAGAGTCGCTTCAGCGCCGTCAATTGGCCAAGCTCGGTCGGGATGGGTCCTGACAAACAACAACATTCCACAGACAGCACGAGTTAGTTCTCATGTTCAAGTAAGAGCAAGGCAAGGGCCAGTTGAACCAGTGAGCTGATTGCCATCGACGTAAAGAGCCGTCAGCGCAGTCAATTGCCCGATCTCCGTCGGAACACGTCCTGTAAAGCACCAACTAAGTGTCAAAAGTTGGACCGAGATGGAACTAGCAAACGAATAAAGTGAGCTGCACCCGTGAGACGATTCTGAAACAAGCGCACTTCTCTGAGCGCAGTCAGGCCGCAGATCTCGGTCGGAATATTTCCTACAGCGCACGCACACGTAAAGCGGCGGTCACTTTTGATGCCAAGGTTGGCCAACAGCGTTTCGGCACAAACCAGTTAGTTGATTTGCATTCAACCAAAGTCGTTTGAGGCCGATAAGTTCGCCGATTTCTGTCGGAATACGACCTAAATTAATGAACAATCACCATCAAGGTTGACACATTCGCGGATGAACAGTTCTGACAACATGAACAATCGAACCAGTGAGGGCGTTGTAACACAGCTTCAGAATTGTAAGCTTCGTCAACAGACCGATCTCTGTCGGAATGAAACCTGCACATTATTTCATGCATGAAAATGAAACCCTCGCATTGTCGACACAATGCAGACGCACGCATTCAAGCAAGAACGCCTCACCAGTCAATGAGCGCTCCTGAAGCTCCAATTTCTTGATTCGCCCGTTTTTATCCGCAAGTGCGCCCGCGGCGTCTTCGTCCAGCCAACCGTTCACAGTGATCACGTCAGTGTCGTGCCCTGCCAGCACCACAAACAACGACATGAACTATCCGCCAAAGTGCAGCTTCGAGTGACGATGGCGTAATGGATACGTACACGGCACGGCCAACACCACAAGAGGCTGGTCACAGTCGTCTGCCAGCGGAGAATCAGCAAGCGTGAGTGCGCCGTTGTCCAACTCCGTGCCACCATGACCGATAAACAATCGGACCATGCGCGCATTCGCTGACCCCCGAGCAGAAAGGACAAGCTGACGCAAATCCGCGACAGTTTTGTCCAAAGGAACGGACAAGCCTGCGTGCAACACCACCCCGCTCCCAAAAGCTTCGACGGCCACAGTGACACCACGAGACGACGCCGGCGCAGCAGTGTCGCCAGCAGATCCGTCCACTGCAGCGCTGTCAACAACGCCATCGCGCGGGTCTGCATGGTCCGCTGTTGCTTCGCTCACAGACGCGCCGAGCGACGAAGAGTTGGTGGTCGCTTCATCGGTGCTTGGTGCAGACACTTGTTTGTTGTCGGTCATATGAGTGTGCAAGGTGAACACAGGCCGGTAGTGAACCCCAACTCGCTTTTGGAATTTTGCTTCAACAATTCCTTTTTCTTTCTTTCGTCCATTCGCTCGAGAGTGGCTGACAAGCGTGTCGGGCGAGGATGAGGCTTCGCACCAACGCCGATGGTTGGCTATCGAACTGCGTTGTCTTCCTTGACAGCCCACAGTGTGTGCCCGCAGCTCCCTCGCTCGATGCTCGTCACAGTTACGACTTTCAACCCACGCATAAGCGTTCGCAAACACAGACGCACAAGCACACACAGACACACACACACACGCGCGCGCGCGCGCAGACAGCACTTTCGGACGACGACCGTGCCAGGTAGGCATCATAGGTCAGTGAGAAACGAAGAACACCCAACAAACAACAAACAAACAAAAAATAGAGTGAGAGCGCACGAAGCAGCAGCAGCGAGCAAGGCAGGGAGGTCGTGACTCGACGAAGAAGCCTTGGCGAGAGAGTGAGTGAGTGAGGAAAGAATTGAGTGAGTGAGTGAGTGAGTGAGTGAGTGAGTGAGTGAGTGAGTGAGTAAGTAAGTGAGTGAATGAGTCGGTCGGGGAGTCGGTCAGTCAGTCGTTTGTGGTTTGTGGTTTGTGGTTTGTGGTTTGTCGTGTGTCGTTGTTCGTTGTCGCTAAAGTTATCGAAGCAAACTGACCATAGACTACCTCGGTACTACCGCGCACTCACTCATTTATTTATTGTCGTCTGTCGTTCGTCGTTTGTCGTTTGGCCGCCGTTCACATATTTAAAAATTAACACCGTTCCTTGGTCGTTGTTCACTCGTCGTTTTTCGCTCGTTGCGGTCGTTGCTCTTGTGCCATCGTTCGTTGGGCATCGTCCGTCATCGATGCCACTATTGGACCTTTGTTTCTTGTTTGTCGTCATTGTGACTGTCGTTGCCGTCGTCGTCGCCGTCAATCTTTCCACCGCTGTCAACTCATCACTGCCGTCGACATTGTTGCCACGATGACTTCCAACGCCAGCGGGTTTGAAGGTGCCCTTCCTCATTGTCGTCGACGTTGTTGTCATCATCGTGTCGGTATGACGTCGTCGTCATTGTCATCTCTCACCGTCGTTGTCTCCTACTCTGCGCCGACAACGTCGTTGTCTCCTACTCTGCGACCGATCAACTTTGCTCCCCCGACTTTCTTGCTGCTGTACGTGGAAACGACTGTGCAATGTGAAATATTTCTTTGATTGTTACCACATACTATTGTGGGTCGCTCACGCACTCCCCGAGCGTTGATCGCGCCCACCAGCTTCACGCAGTCGCCGCGCGCATCTTCGAATGTTCGGCCGTGGCCGTGCGATGCTGTGCGTATGCCTCGCGTGCATGTTTGCGCAGACACAGCGAACGGCGGCGCAATGCCAGTGCGTCACTGAATGGTTCTACCTGGACGTACAAAATTTCACGTCGTGCACCTCAATGTACGAAGAGCGAGCACCGCCTGCGTGTGTGCATCAACATTGTGTCCATTTACATCGCACGACTTAGAATCGCCTTGCATGCTTGCGTTTACTTCGCTACGTAACTTTCTTACGATGCTCTTGATGTTTGTATGTATGTGCATACGGACGTGCCCGTTCCCGTGCGCTCCTGCGCGTCAGATCGTGTAGAGCGAGTTTGCTCAAAGGCACCATTCCGCCGAGCATTGGATCCCTACGTGACCTGCAGACCTTGTGCGTATCTGTGCTACCTTGCTGCATGGCGCCTGTACGACGGCTATGCAGTCGGTGCACTTACTTACGTACGTACTTACTTCCTTAATTTGGGACCGTCTGCCCCGCTGCAGGACCATCAGCTACAACGACTTGTCTGGGTCCATTCCGAGCTCGCTTGGCAGCTTGACGGGGATGATTTCCATGTACGTCGAAGCGCTGGTGGACAACACAAGGAGAACACGTGCACGCATACATACATGCATACAAATAAATTCAGGCCTACATGTTCGGCGTAGGCTCTTCAACAACAACCGACTCTCGGGTTCCATCCCTCCGTCCGTGAGCAGTCTTGTGGCGGTCAAGTCATTGTGCGTTTTGATATATGTATATATACATGTACCGAACTGCAAGCTGTTTGTAGCCTAGTGCTCGCGTGGACTTTCTCTACTCACTTGCATGCGCTGGTTGTACACAATATGGACATTAGGCATGTCGAAGGGAACGCCCTGTCCGGAACCGTTCCAAAGCTACCCGCCGCGCAGTACCTGTATGTCACGATGCGATGCACACGTGCACAGATGCAAGCATGCGCTGGTTGCCTGTTCGGCAGGGCCTTGGCGGCTGGTGTGCTGCTGGTGTCAGTGACACCTGCTGTGTATGTGTTGCATAGGTTCTTGTACGACAACCAGTTGTCGGGAACACTCCCGACCACACTCGGAACGTTGAAGACTGTGTCAAAGCTGTACGTCCACCATGTTTTACGCCGCGAGCTACAAGCCACGCAACACGCGGTCGTATGATGATATGCCGCGCGGCGATGTCGTTTGTGCCCGCGTCAACATCTATCTGTTCTCTGCAACTACATTCAGAGACCTGGCCTCGAATCGACTGACCGGACCTATTCCGTCGTCCGTCGGGGAGCTCGATTTGAGTCAACTGTATGTCACATCAACTCGTGAGCCAGCACGGCTTTGACCTACCTGCAACGTGCAATGTGCACGCAATGGCACCTTGTTTTCAACATACATGCTGTTGTGCTTCAGACACATCCAAGACAACGCACTCACAGGCACCATCCCCTCCAGCATCGGCAGTGTTGGGGCCTGCTATTGGCTGTTCGTGCCGCCCCTGCTTCTGATGTTGTTTGCATCGATTCCGTTGCCACTGCACCGGCTCTGCTAACCCTGTTCTCGCGACTTCATTGCTCGGCACGGGTGGATTTTGTATCATCTTGCAGGGAGGCGTACAACAACCAGTTGACAGGGACGATCCCGAACTCGATAGGAAACCTCACTTCACTCCTCGTACTGTACGTCCTGCACTGTTCGTTTGTATTTTTTTGGTGTTGTTAGTTTGTTTCTTGTTTGATGGAGCGCGTGTCTTGTGATTTGCCTGCCAGATCTTTGCAAAACAACTCACTTACCGGGCCCCTGCCGACGTCTATCGGGCCCTTGCCAGTGGTGACTGCTATGTAAGTGTACACCACGTTCGCGTGCGTACGTTGTTTTCCGCCCAACGGTGCTGAGGTGTTTGTGCTCGCCTATGTTGTGTGGTGCGCCGTTTCCCATTGCCAGCTCCTTGCAAAACAACGTGTTGTCCGGACCAATCCCCGACTCCTTCTGCGACGTGTTCACGTCGTTGAAGACCTGCGGGTTATCCGGGCCCCAAATGTCGTTTGACGTCCCGCTGCCGTCAGCGTGCGCCGGCAATTTGACAACGCTTTGCCACGTCGGCGCTGGCGCTGCAGGCGGTTCTGGTCCACTATTCGATGCGCTTGTGGGTGGGCTGACTAGCCTAGTAGTTGTCGGCGTTGTTGTGGCGGTGGTGGTGGTTCGCAAACGCCATGGCAAGCCTCGCCGCAGCACGAAAGCAGTCAGTGCTGAACGAGAGCGCGGCTTTTCGCTACCCGCACTGCAGCTGTTTGCTGAGACGTTGACTGCCGGCCTGTTGGGCAACAGCCACGGGCAGGACAACGAAGGCGCGTTCAGTCGCGTCGCGGCACTTGTCGGCGAAGAAGGTGTGGATTGGAAATTGTGGGCACCGGTGGAACGTCTCATCGAAGCACTACAAGGCCACGATCTCAGTGGGCACGGAGGCGGGGGGGCAACATGCGAGCAGCCGTGCCCATGGTGTGAAGCGGCAGGAATTGTGGCGGCCGCGCACGCTGACACCAAAATGCTGCTCGAGTCGTGCTTGCAAAACAGAGACTACTCTGGAACGGAGATTTACCTCGCACGCCTGCAACTCCTCGAAGTTGCCTCCGGCCGAAGCCACGACACCGACAACCACGCATCCGGTAGCGCGCAGTCCACGCTCGAGTTCGTGGTGCCGGGGCTGCTGCTCCACAAAGACCGGTTCAACCCGAACTGCGATGCGTTTCTGGGCCGCGGAGCGTCAGCGATTGTGTCGCGGGGCTTTCACGTAGAAACACTCGGCGGGCAGGAAGTGCGCACCGTCGTAGCGGTCAAAGAGGTCGCCAAGACGGGCGAGCACAGTCAGCAAGACATCGTGAAAGAGTACCTGCTGCTATCCAAGAAGCTGCAGCCACAACACCCGAACGTCATTCGATTGCACGCTTTGAAGACCACGTCGACTACGTTCTGCGTCGTGATGGAGTGCTGCCACTTCAGCGTGGAACACGTGCCGCCAGACTTCGCAGAGTTCCTGCGCGACGAACATGCCAGCGGCGCCGTGGTGCTCAACGCTTTGGTGCAGGACATGCTGAGAGGGCTGCAGTTCCTTCATTCCAGGCAAGTTGCGCACTGCGACGTGAAGCCCGCTAACATGCTGGTGCAGTTCGACCGCTCCGGCAAGCCACGGTCGCTGAAGCGGTCGCACTGGAAGGAGGCGCAGCTGAAGCTGTCCGACTTCGGCGTCTCGCGGTTGCTGGACGGCAGCAAGACTCAGGGCATGGTAACGGCGACAATGACAATGACGGCCCATTCTTGGCTGTCGGCGTCTGAGCAAGGCGAGCATATTGCGGGCACCGCTGCATTCATGTCTGCCGAACTGCTGCGCAAGTTCCACCCGTCTGCAGTCGCATCCCGCACCGAGACGAACGAGAACCTGGAAAGCCTGCTGGACAACGACACGCTGAAGTTCAATGACGCGTTCGGGTGTGGATGTTCTATCGCGGTGTTGTGCGGTGTCGGAGAGCACCGGCACCCGTTCTTCCATGCGGGCTCCACCAGCAGTGTGCCGGAGAATATTTTGGCGGGCTTCCGCGTGCAACTCGACACCCTCGGCATTCAGAACTCGTTGCACGTAGAGCTGGTGGACCGTCTGGCTAGCGGCGACGCGCAGCACAGATGGAGCGTCAAAGACGCCATCACGCAATCTGCCGTGTTTGCCGCGGAGCAGCGCATGCACAAGTCCGAGGACTGGTCGATCCTGCTGGACCACTTGTCGTTTCGCGAGAAGCCCGAGGGCTCCTGCTGGCAGCAACTACTGGATCTTCCCTCCGGCATCACCGAGTCTGAGCACTTTCCGCACATGAAGACCGCCATACACGACAAAACGCAGAGCTTGCGCGCGTCCGACATCCCACTGCCGGAGAAACTGGACGAGGACTCGCTTGTTGCGCTCGTGGCCTACACGCTGGACAACAGAGGCACGCGGGAATCCAACATCTACTTCGCGTGTAACCTGGCATTGCGGGAGCGAGACACGAACCCTACCGCGTTCAATTCTTGGAAAGGTTATCTGTTCTACTTGATGCGCGCGCTAGATATCTTGCCACCCCAAACTTTGACGGTGTACCGCGGCATCGCCACGCCGCAGGGGTTAGATGCCATGGAGCAGAACTACCAGCCGGGGCGTCCAGTGCAATGGCGCTCGTTCACGAGCACGTCGTCGGACGTGAAGAGCTGCAAGCTGTTCGTCAAGGACAAGGACCACGGCGTGATCTTCAAGATAGACGTTGTGTCCGGACGAGACATACAGGAGTACTCGCGGTTCTCCGGCGAAAGAGAGATCTTGCTGACGCCAAATACGCGCTTCGTGGTGACGCGGGCTCTGTACCGAGATGAGGAGGGGTACGCGTGCATCGACCTCGTCGAATCTGCAGGCAGCGAACTGGCGTATTAGGATCTGTGCTTGCGCCGCGCAGTGGACCTGGAAGCTCGGTTCCAGGTTGATAGCTCTGTTGGTGGCTTGCTTCGTTAAACCTTATTGTAGTTCGTGTGTACATCAATCGCGACTGGGGTTGTAATCGTGTAAATGTTTGCATAACGATTTTATCCACAATATATTTCTATTTCACAGCAGGGATTGTCGATACTATGCTGAAAAAGCGAGAGGAGCAGCGCTTAAGATAGAGAA
>ENA-OWNT01004116-OWNT01004116.1-seawater-metagenome-genome-assembly--contig:-NODE-4116-length-13069-cov-4.025554_pt1 | contig 13069 bp, 9 predicted proteins | sample MGYA00238136_ERZ651165 | MGnify/ENA primary metagenome ERZ651165 (study PRJEB26861, sample SAMN08777766) | seawater metagenome | isolation source: coastal seawater | place: USA: Florida | collected... | reverse complement strand
CGAGATCGTGGTGGCGGTCGCTCGCCAGTTGGCCGAGAGCATGGTGGCCCGTGGCAAGCGCTCGGATGCCCGTGAAGCCCTCCAGCGGTTGCTCTCGACCTGCCGGGCAGCGACCCATCGCCACGTGCCGTGGGAGGCCTCGCTGGAGCTGGTGCGGCTCGAGGTCGGCCTGGGCCACCACGACGAAGCCGAGGCCCTGCTCCGCCGCGTGCGGCAGGACGGTCCGGCGTCGGTGCAGGGGCGTGCCCTGGTCGTGCTGGCAGAGGTGGCCACCACCCGGCAGGAGCCCTGGGCGGAGGACATCTTCGCCGAGGCAGCGGCTGCCGAGTTGGGTGACGAGGACGCGCTCCGGCTCGGGCTCCTCCGGGTGGAGCGGGCGGTGCGCGGGCAGCGCGTGATGGAGGCCGAGAAATACCTGGAGGGCCTCGCTCGCCGGGCGCGTCGGCTCGGGCGTCCGGGGCTGGAGGCGCTGGTGTGCCTGGCGGCCGGCGACGTCGAGCGCCTCCGAGGGCGACCCGAGGCCGCGGCGACCGCCTACGAGGAGGGGCTGCGGCGTGCCGGAGAGCGTGGCGCAGGCAAGGCCCCCGAGGCGGTCGGTCGGCTCCAGCTCCGGCGGAGCGACCTCGCCCTGCAGATGGGCGACGCGGAGACGGCCCATCGGCTCTGCGAGGAGGCCGCGGTGGCGTTCGCCCGCCACGAGTTGCCGGTGCGGGAGGCGTGGGCGCTCCTTCGCCTGGCTCGGCTCCGGGCCACCCGCCGTGGCATGGATGCCCAGCTGGTGCAGATGGCGCGGGAGCGGTTCGTAGCGGCCGACCTGGCCTCGGGTGTGGCGGCGCTGGACTCCCTCGTCGGCGACCCGGGCGCGAGCCTCTCCTGGCACCTGGAGCGCTCCACGGCCCAGGCCCGGGCGCGGCACGATGCCCAGCGAGCCCGTCCGCCGCTCCAGCGCTGCGACGCGGACCGGCCCGAGCGTCGCCTCGGCGCCCATCGACTCGCCATCGCCGCCTGCGACGAAGGTGTGGTGCAGGCTCTCGCGGGACAGATGGACCGCTCGGCGCGCGCCATCCTCGGTCGCGGTCGGGCGACGGACCCGCCGGTGCTCCAGTACGTGGCCGCGGTCGACCTGCTCTCGGGGCATCGCTCCTACGATGCAGCCCGGGTGCTCCTCGACCACCTGCTCCACCAGCGGGTCGATGGCGTTCCGCTCCGGGCGCTCCAGGGGGCCATTGCCCGGTCTCCCAACGCGGCCCTGGTGGATGGCCTGCTCCGCTGTGTCGAGCAGCCCCAGGCGGTGCCGTCCCAGGCCGTGGCGGCGGCGGCGGAGCTCCTCGGGCTGCGGCGTGAGCGCTGTGCGGTGCCGGCTCTGCTGCGTCTCGCCAGCACGGGCTCCCCGCTGCGTCGCAAGGGGGCGGTGGTCGCCCTCGGCCGCATCGGAGACCGGCGTGCGGTCGACGGGCTGGTGCCCTGCCTCGACGAGCCGAAGCTGGCCGAGGCCGCCGCGCTGGCCCTGCTCATGCTGGGCGACCGGCGCGGGGTCGACTTCCATGGCCGGGCGCTCACCGAGCAGCGCACCGATCTCTCCGGCCACCCCGGGGAGATCGTCGGTCGTTACGGCGGCCCCGACCACCTGCTGCTCCTGGTCCGCGCGGCCCGTGGTGAGTCCGAGCAGGCCCTCGGGGCCCTGCAGGGGCTGGGACTGCTGGGCGACCCCCGCGGTGTGCCCACCCTCCTCGAAGCCCTGCATCACCGGCACCGTCGTGTGATGGAGGTCGCCAGCGGGGCTTTGCAGATCCTCTCCGGCCGGCAGGAGGACGTCGACCAGCCGGGCGTCCGCAGTCGCTGGCACCAGTGGTGGGAGGAGGAGGCCGGCCGCTTCCCCGAGGGCGTGCGGCACCGCGATGGCCAGCGCATGGACGCGGGCCTCCTCATCGACAAGATGGCCCATCCCGACGCCTGGGTGCGGCGCACCTCCTACGACGAGCTCGTGATCACCACCGGTCACGACCTGCCCTTCGATGCGGACGGTCCGTGGCGGGTTCAGCAGAACCACCTGCGTGCGTGGCGCCGGTGGTGGGCATCGGCGAAGGTGCGCATGCCGGCCGGGGCGTGGTACCACGACGGCCAACGCATGGGCTGAGGAGTCCCCCCATCGACCGTCGTGACCACCTGCGCCAGCTCCTGGCCGCGTTCTCCCCGGCTGACGACCTCGAGCGGAGCTATCTCCGCCGCTTCGGCGAGCTGCTCTCGGTGCCGGGGGATCCCTTCGCCCGAGCTCACTTCGTTCCGGGCCACGTCACGGCGTCGTCGTTCGTGCTCTCCCCCACCGGCGACGATGTGCTCCTCATCGAGCACAGCAAGCTCCATCGTTGGCTCCAGCCCGGGGGGCATGTCGATCCCGAGGATGTGGATGTCCTGGCGGCTGCCCGTCGGGAGGTCGTGGAGGAGGTCGGGCTCGCGGAGCTGAGCTTGGTCCACGAGGGCGTGTTCGACCTCGACGTGCACGACATCCCGCCCCTCAAGGGGGACCCTGGCCACGCGCACTTCGACGTGCGCTTCTTGTTTCGCGCCCCCACCCGCGATGTCCGCGCGGGCAGCGACGCCAAGGCCGCTCGCTGGGTTCCCCTCGACGAGGTGCGGCTCGACGCCTCCGACGAGTCGGTGATGCGGGCGGTGCGGAAGCTGAAGCGCCGGATCCGGTAGGATGCCCCTCCGACAGGAGGACATATGCGCGCCACGGTGCTCGGCGGCGGTTCGTGGGGAACCGCCCTGGCGACTCAGCTCGCACGGATCGGTCACGACACGGTCATGTGGGACCGCAACCCCGACCGCTGCGACTTCATCAACACGCACCACCAGAACCCGCGGTACCTGAAGGGCGAGAAGCTGCCCGAGTCGCTGCGGGCCGTGCCGGACCTGGCGGAGGCCGCCGGGCGCGCGGAGCTGCTGGTGCCCGTGGTGCCCTCTCACGCCCTGCGCTCCGTGCTGGAGGGGGCCGCGGACGCCTTGCCCGCCGACGCGCTCGTGGGTTGTGCCACCAAGGGCATCGAGAACGGCTCGCTGGACACCATGTTCGACGTCTGCGTCGAGACCCTGGGCGACCCCGACCGGATCAGCATGCTCTATGGGCCGTCGTTTGCGCTGGAGGTCACCCGTGGCCTGCCGACGGCCGTGGTGGTGGCCGGGAAGGACCCGGGCGCCCACGAGGTCGCCGAGGCCTTCCACGGCGACATGTTCCGCGCCTACCACACCGAGGACATCGTGGGCGTCTGCGTCGGCGGGTCCCTGAAGAACGTCATGGCCATTGCCTGCGGCGTGTCCGATGGCGTGGGGCTCGGCTCCAACGCCCGGGCCGGGTTGATCACGCGCGGCCTGGCGGAGATCACCCGGGTCGCGGTGGCCATGGGCGCCAACCCGCTCACGATGGCCGGCCTGGCGGGCATGGGCGACCTCGTGCTCACCTGCACCGGCAACCTGTCACGGAACCGGCGGGTGGGGCTGGCCCTGGGCGAAGGGCGTACCCTCGACGACATCCTCGAGGAGCTCGGGGAGGTGGCCGAGGGGGTCACCACCGCCAAGTCCGCTCACGACCTCTCGTCGAAGCTCGGGGTCGAGATGCCCATCACCGAGCAGATCTACGCGATGCTCTACGAGGACAAGCCCGTGCAGCAGGCGCTCATGGACCTCATGGGGCGGCAGCGCCGGGCCGAGCGCGACGTCCACTGACCCCACCCCGCGTGGCCCGGGCGTTCTGGGCTGCGCCTCCGCTCCTCAGTCCAGGCTGACGCGGCTGGCGTCGAGGAAGGCCGTGAGGTCGCCCACGAAGGGAATCGGGCCGGCGAAGTCGACCTCGAGCCGCTCGCTGTCGAGGTCGAGGGTGCCGCCGGTGACGGGGATGTCGTAGGTGAAGAAGCCGAGCAGGTCGACGCCCCCGGTGCCGGTGACCTCGCCGTCGGCCTGCTCGAGGTCGAAGAGCCAGCTCATGGGGACATCGATGCCGAGCAGCGACACGAGGCAGTCGGCGTCGCCGGTGCCGATGGCCCCTTGGTTGCCGATGTCGACGATGGCGGCGCCGGTGCAGGTGATGGTGATGTTGTTGACCGTGCCGTCGACGCTGAACAGGCCGGCGTAGGTGCCGGCGGCGGCGGACTGGACCCGAACATCGGCGATGCTGTGCGCGACACGACGCCCGTTGGGTAGGTCGACGAGGACCGTGAGGTCGTGGCGGCCCAGCTCGAGGTCGCTGGACTCGAAGCTGGCCTCGGTGCCGGTGAAGTCCGGGTCGGAGTTGGACTGCCAGAACACGGCGTCGGCGGGGAGGTCGTCGCCGGCGGGGTTGCGCACGATGACCTCGTAGAGCACGGGCTCGTCCCACGGGAGCACCTCGCCGGGCATGGGCGACACGATGCGGGCCCAGGCGCCGTCGTAGGCGGAGAGGTCGGGGGCGGTGGTCTCGCCATCGGACCAGGTGGCGTAGGGGGCGTCCGTCCAGCCGGTGGAGGGATCCCCCGGGGTCTCGATGGGCGTGGTGACGATGTCGGGCGTGGTGGTGCTCTCGTCGATCTGGACGCCCCCGGGGCCACAGGCCGCTACCAGGGCGGAGAGGGTGAGGGCGGGGAGCAGCGAGCGCGACTGGGTCATCGGGAGAACTCCGCGGGGCGAAGCTGGGTTGTACCCCGTCGCCCGGTGGGTCGCCCGCCCCATGGGGCCACGCCGTACCCCAGGGCTGGGTCCGGATCCGTTACGCAGGCAACGGAAACGTTCGGATGGAGCGGCGATGAGCTTCCACCTGGTGGTGGGCACGGCAGGCCACATCGATCACGGCAAGACCTCCCTCGTGCGGGCGCTGACGGGGCGAAACCTCGACGCGCTCCCCGAGGAGAAGGAGCGCGGCATCACGATCGCCCTGGGCTTCGCGCCCCTCGACCTGGGCGACGGGCAGCGGGTGGGGTTGGTCGACGTCCCTGGGCACGAGCGACTGGTACGCACGATGATCGCCGGAGCTACGGGCATCGATGCGGTCATGCTGTGCGTGTCGGCGGTCGACGGCACGATGCCGCAGACCCGCGAGCACCTCGACATCCTGGAGCTGCTGGGCGTGCCGGCGGGGGCCCTGGTGATCACCATGGCCGACCTGGTCGACGAGGAGATGCTCGAGCTGGCCATGGAGGACGCCCGCGACGCGGTGGCTGGCACCTTCCTGGAGGGGGCGCCGGTGATCGCGACCAGCGCCGAGGATGGGCGGGGCCTGGACGAGCTCCGGGCCTTGCTGGCGAGCTGGTCTCCCCGGCCGCGCGACGAGCGTGGGCCGTTCCGGCTGCCGGTCGACCGGGCCTTCAGCCGGGCGGGCTTCGGCACAGTGGTGACGGGCACGAGCTGGTCGGGCACCCTCGACGACGGCGCGACGGTGCAGCTGCTCCCGGGCGATGCCACCGCACGGGTGCGAGGCATCGAGCTGCACGGCGACCGAGCCGACCGAGCGGAGCCGGGCCGTCGAACGGCGCTCAACCTGGGCGGGGTCGACGTGGAGCAGGTGCCGCGTGGCACCGTCGTGGCTCACGGTCCCGTGCCCTGCCCCCACATGCTCGACGTGAGCTACCGCCACCTCGCAGGGGCCCCCCCGCTGCGCGACGGCGACCCGGTGCGGGTGTTGCTCGGCACCGCGGAGCGCATCGGTCGGATCGCCCTGGCGGACGTTCGCCTCGAGCTGCCAGGTGGCGCACAGGCCTTCGCCCAGCTGCGGGTCGACGCGCCGCTGCCCTGCCTCCCCGGCGACCGCTTCGTGCTGCGGCGCACCTCTCCCCTCGAGACCCTCGGAGGCGGCGTGGTGGTCGACCCCTGGGCCCCCAAGCTCCGGCGGAAGCACCGAGAGGCCGCCGGCAAGGAGCTCGCGCGCCTCGAGGGGGGAGACCCGTCGGTGTGGCTGGAGCGTGCCGGCGAGCTGGGCCTCGATCCGGCCGACTGGGCGCGGAGGGCTCCGGGGGCCGAGGCCATCGTGCTGGGGGGGCGCTGCTTTGCGCCGCGGGTGGTGGCGCGGCTGAAGGGGCATCTCCTCGAGGCACTCGCCACCTTCCACACCGAGCAGCCGCTGGCCCTCGGCGCACCGCGCCGGGAGCTCCACGCGGGCCGTCTCGGTCATCTGCCCGACAAGGTCTTCGATGGCCTGCTGGCCCGGGTCGCGGGAACGGGCGCCGCGGTCATGGACGGCGCCAAGGTTCGGGCAGCGGGCTTCGAGGTGCTGCTCTCGCCGGCGATGCAGGCGCTCTACGACGCTGTCCTGGCCACGGTCTCGGCGGCCGGCGTGGCGGGGCAGCGTCCCAAGGATGTGCATGCAGCCCATCCCGAGCCCGAGGTCGCCGCGCTGCTGCGTCTCCTCGAGCGGCGAGACCAGGTGCTGTCGGTCGACAAGGTGGGCTGGGTGACCCCGGCGGCGGTCGAGGCGCTCCGCGGTCAGCTGCGGGCCTACTTCGAAGAAGCCGATGCGCTGTCCACGGGCGCCTTCAAGGAGGCCACGGGCCTCACCCGTCGGGCCGCGATTCCTTGGCTGGAGTGGCTCGACGGGCGCAAGTGGACCGTGCGAGAGGGCGACGTGCGCCGGGCAGGCCCGCTGCTGTAGCCGCTACCTGCCGATGCCCAGGGAGAGCATCCCGAGGAAGGAGCGGTCGTGCTCCTTCTTGGCCTTGACGGCGGACTCGTAGGCGTCGGCGGCGTCGAGCAGGGGGGCCATGCGGGAGCGGGCCAGGTCGTCGGCCTTCACTTCGTCGGCCGTGGTGGACAGGGCCTTGGCGAAGGCCAGGGCGTCGCCGGGGGCGCTGCTCGACTCGTAGTTGGCGTACAGCCGCTGCAGGGGAGCGGCATCGGCGCCGGCGTCGGCCAGGGCGGCCACGGAGGTCTCGGCCGTGGCCACGGTGGCGACGAGGTCGGAGGCGGCCGAGGAGACGCTCATGCTGCGCCACACGTTGGTGCCGACCGCCGCACCCCAGACCGTGAGGGCGAACACCATGCCCAGCGCGGCGGTGATGGCCACCATGCGGACCACGGGGGGGCCGTCGTCCTCTGCGGCCTCCTCCTCCGGTGTGACGTGGAGCTTGGTGGAGGGCGCGGGCCGCATGGTGCTCACGGGCTCGGCGAGGCCGGCCTCCTCCAGGTAGGCGTTGGACTCGCCCGGAAGGATGCGAACCGTGGGGGCTTCGTCGAAGCCGAGGTTGGTGGAGGTGTCGTGGTAGAGGGCCGTCTGTTGGGCCTCGAAGATGCGCTGAAGATCGGCCTTGGCAGCGGGGATGTGGGTGGGCTGCTCCTCGGAGAGGCCGAGGTCGCCACGGAGATCGTCGAGGGCGCCGGCCTCGACCTGAGTGGGGGGCCCCGCCGGGAGGTCGAGCCAGTCGTCGGCCAGGTTCGCCGTGGAGGGGATGGGCGGGAGCTGGGCCTGGACCTCCTGCAGCGCCATGCCGAAGGAGGCCATGTCGGGGTAGCGGTCGTCGCGCTTGTAGGCGGCGCCCTTGATCAGCACCGGCCGCAGCACGGGCGGGATGCTGGCGAGGAGGTCGTCGTCTTCGCGCGCGTAGAACAGCTCCGCCGAGGGGCGGCCGGTCATGAGGGAGTAGAGCGTGGACGCCAGGCTGTACACGTCGGCGCGCTGGTCGACCGACTTGGCGTCGTTGCGCTGCTCGGGGGCCATGTAGGCGAAGGTGCCCATCACGGTGCCGGTGGCGGTCATGCTGGCGTCGGCGTCGCGGGCCACGCCGAAGTCGGTGAGCACGATGCGCTGGGCATCGGCGATGAGGAGGTTGTGGGGCTTCACGTCACGGTGGATGATGCCGTTCTGGTGGGCCACGTGCAGGCCCTGGGCCGACTGGACCGCTACGGCGGTGGCGATGGCCGGCGACATGGGGCCGTTGCGACGGATCCAGCGGGTGACCGCCCCGCCACGGGCGAGCTCGAGGGCCATCCACGGCACGGGCCCTTCGTGGCCTGTGTCGAGCACCCGCAGGATGTGCGGATGCTGTAGGCGCTTCATGGTGGTGGCCTCGGCCACGAAGCGCTGCCGGATCTCGTCGTCTTCCAGGTACTGCGTGGCCAACACCTTGAGGGCGACCCAACCGTGGGTGTCGCGGTCCCACGCGAGGTAGACCCGCGCCTGCGCTCCCTTGCCCAGCATGCGGGCGACGGCGTACCTCAGCCCGATGATGGGCGGCGTTCCGCCGCCTCCACCGCCGATTCGGTTCTGTAGACTCAGTGGCTGCATACAGGCCGTCGGTAGGGGGAAAGGGGGCTTTGGGCGAACGAAGTTCACCGGTACTGCCGTGCCAGCTCCAGCTCGGGCCATTGTAACGGAAGGGGTGAGCCAGGTGTGTTTCTTGCTGGGTACGAAGCGCCCGGTCAGTTAGCCGAAACGGCCTGGAGGACGACGCCATGCTGACCCGCCGCACCCACACCTGCGGAGAGCTTCGAGACACCCATGAAGGCGCCACCGTGGTGGTGCAGGGCTGGGCCCACGCGGTGCGCGATCGGGGGGGCGTGACCTTTCTCGTGCTGCGCGACCGGCACGGCGTCGTGCAGGTGACGGCCGACGATCGCTGCTCCGAGGCGGTGCGCTCTGCGGCGAAGGATGTGCGGCTCGAGTTCGTGGTGCAGGTGCGCGGCACGGTGCACCTCCGCAACGAGAGCGCGCGCAAGCCCGACCAGCCCACCGGCATGATCGAGGTCCTTCCCACCGAGCTCACGATTCTCTCCCGCACCCGGCCGCTGCCCTTCGCGGTGGCCTCCAAGGTCGAGGCCGGCGAAGACGTGCGCCTCACCTACCGCTACCTCGACCTCCGCCGCTCCGAGCTGCAGCACAACCTCATCGTGCGCCACCAGGCCATGCTCGCCGCCCGGAAGGTGCTCGACGACCTGGACTTCCTCGAGGTCGAGACGCCCATCCTCACTCGGGCCACGCCGGAGGGCGCGCGCGACTACCTCGTGCCGTCCCGGGTGCACGCGGGCCAGTTCTACGCGCTCCCCCAGAGCCCGCAGATCTTCAAGCAGATCCTGATGGTCGCTGGGTTCGACCGCTACTTCCAGATCTGCCGCTGCTTCCGCGACGAAGACCTCCGCGCCGATCGCCAGCCCGAGTTCTCCCAGATCGACGTGGAGATGAGCTTCTGCACGCAAGACCTGGTGCTCGAGGTGGGGGAGGCCCTGATCCGCGGCATCTGGCAGCAGGTGCTCGACGTAGAGCTCCCGGCCTTCCCAGTGATGACCTACGACGAGGCCATCGCCCGCTTCGGTGTCGACGCCCCCGACCTCCGCTTCGGCATGGAGCTGGTCGACCTCGCGCCCGCCCTGGCCGACACGGCCTTCCCCCCGATCCGCCGCGCCCTCGACGACGGCGGCATCGTGCGCGGCTTCGTGGTGAAGGGCGGCGCTGGCGACACCTCCCGCAAGGTGATCGACCAGTACACCGACTTCGTGAAGAACTACCGCCTCGGCGGTCTGCTCTGGGGCAAGGTCGCCGAGGGCAAGATGAGCGGCCCGCTGGGCAAGGCCGTGGGCGAGGCACTGCCCGCCTTCCTCGAGGCGGCGGGCGCCGACGTGGGCGACCTGATCCTCGTGGGCGCTGGCGCCGCCGGCCCGGTGAACAACGGCATCGGCCGTCTGCGGGTGAAGGTCGGTAAGGAGCGCGATCTCGTCGGTGAAGGCTGGGCCTTCTGCTGGGTCGTCGACTTCCCCGCCTTCGAGTACGACGACGACACCGAGCGCTGGTACGCGATGCACCATCCCTTCACCAAGCCCCGGGATGTCGACATCCCCAAGCTCGCCTCCGGCGACCTGGGCACGGTGTACTCCGATGCCTACGACCTCGTGTGCAACGGGCTCGAGGCGGGTGGCGGCTCCATCCGAATCCATCAGGAGGAGGTGCAGCAGCAGGTGTTCGCTGCCCTCGGCCTCGACGAAGAGGAGCAGCAGTCCAAGTTCGGCTTCCTGCTCGAGGCGCTGGCCCACGGGGCCCCGCCCCACGGTGGCTTCGCCATGGGCCTCGATCGCCTCATCATGCTGATGACCGGCGCCCAGTCCATCCGGGACGTCATCGCGTTCCCGAAGACGACCTCCGCCCAGGACCTCATGAGCGGCGCGCCGAGCCCGGTGCCCGTGGCCGATCTCGACGAGCTGCACATCCAGACCGCCACCGAGGTGGCCGAGGGATGACGCCCGCGCTCCATCTGCCCGGTGACTGGACGAGTCCGAACCTCCTGGTTCGGATCCTGTACACCATCGGGTCGGACTGGGAGCTGGGTGAGAAGGGCCTGGTCGACCGGGTGAGCGGCGCGGTGGTGCAGGTCCGGATGGGGCCGGCCCAGCCGGAGCTCGCGGAGCGCATGGCGGCCCACGACGACCCGGTGTTTCCCTCCCTCAGCGAGGATCGGGTCGATGCCATCGGGCGGCACAAGTCGGTGCTGGAGGCGAGCTGCGCCGAGGGCGTCGAGCCTCGGGCGGCCTGTCGTGCCCTGCTCTCCTGCGGCAGCGCCCTCATCGACGGCGGGGCCCATGCGGTGTGGGTCCCCACCGGTCTTGCCCACGGGCCCGAGCGCTGGCAAGAGCTGGCTCAGCTGGCGGGGGGCACCGAGGGGGCCACCGTCGAAGAGGCCGAGGCCGTCGCGCTGCATCGGGCCTTCGTGCGACCCATCGTGCGGGGCCCCGGAGGTTGGCGCACCGAGGGGCTCCGGTGGCTCGGCCACGACGAGGTGGTAGTCGACGAGGAGGTCGCTGAGCCCTACGCCTACGACGTGCTCGAGGCCCTCTCCCAGCGGCTGCTGGCGGGGCCGGGGCTCCTGGGGGGCGAGCAGCTCCAGCCCGGAAAGACCGGCCCGTCGTTGCTGGTCACCCGCGCGGCAGACCCCGGAGCAGAGACGGAGAGCGCGCAGATCTGGCGAGTGCGCCCGGCCTGAGCTCAGTCCTTCTTCATCTTCTTCTTGTCGAGGTCTTGCTGGCCGTCGCGGCTGTACTCGCAGGCCATCTTCGGGTCGGCCTTGAGCATCTGGATGTGCTTGTGGTCGATCCGATGCTTGTCGTCGCGGGGAGGCATGGCCAGCGCCTTGTCGAGGGTGGCCTGGCCGTCGGCCAGCATCTTCGCGTCGTCGCGCTTGGTGCCGATGCACAGCTGGGTGACCCCCAGCTCCTTGAGGATCGGGATGTTGGCTCGGCTCTTGGCGGCCTTCTGCAGGAAGTCGTGGGACTTGTCGAGGTCGCCCCGCGTGCCGGCCACCACCTGCACGATCCACCAGTCGGGCACGAGGCGGTAGAACACGCCGAGAGCCTGGTAGACATCGGCGGGCAGCACTTCCTTCTCGCCCAGCGCGGAGTAGGTGAACCCGCTGTTGGCGGTGTAGAGCCAGTCGCCCTCCACGGTGCGCGCCAGGAAGAGGCTGGACAGGACGCCCTTGGTGGTGCCGAGGCGAGCGTTGGCCAGGCCACGAGCGAAGCGGAGGTGGGGGTCGTCGGGGCGGAGGTCGAGGCCCGTCTCGGCGAGGGCGCACATCTCGCTGTAGTGAGCGAGCTTCTCCTGGGAGCTGGCGTCGACCATCAGCTCCCCCAGCTCGTACATGAACCGCACCGAGAGCCAGTAGAGGTCGGCGTCGTCCGGGGTGGTGGCCAGGCGCTCCCGCGCCGTGGCGAGGCCCTCGGCGTGCTGGTTCTGTGCGTACAGCTGCTCCAGGTCGTAGTGAGGGCTGGACTCGGTCACCTGACCGGGAAGGGCCGCGAGGGCCAGCGAGCTGAGCAGGGCGAACATGGGGGCTCCGGGGCGCGAACGGCCCGGGGTATCGCCGTCGCGCCTGGCTTTCCACCCGATCGGTCGATTGACGTCGGGAGGTGGTGACGTTTCGTGACCGATCCGCGGGTGGCTGCGGGGACTCGGCTTCGGTAAGCCTGACCTACCGGTCGGTAGGGTCATACCTACCGGTCGGTATATACGGGGTTCGTCCGTGTCCGAGATCGACAACCGAGAACGCATTCTCGTGGCAGCTACCCACCTGTTCGCCCACAAGGGCTACGGCTCCACCAGCGTGCGCGAGGTCGTGGAGGCGGCGGGGGTCACCAAGCCCACGCTCTACTACTACTTCGAGAACAAGGAAGCGCTCTTTCGCGAGGTGATCTCGTGGAAGATGGCCTCCGGGGAGCGGGTGTTCTCCGAGGCGATCGCCGCCGGTGGCACCGCGGTCGACGTGCTGCGTCGCGTGGTGACGGGCCTGGTCGACAGCGCCCGCGGCGACCTCGATGGGCTCCGCCTCGTCATGACCTGTGGGCTTCCGATGTCCGATGGGCAGCCCCGGGTCGACGTGATGGAGCGGCACCTTCGCAACATCGCCCCGCTCGCCGCGCTGGTGGAGCAGGGGCAGGCCCAGGGGCAGCTTCGCCCCGAGGTCGACCCGACCCTCGCCGTCGTCGCTCTCCTCGGCACGGTCAACCTTCAGATGATGGCGCTCCTCAAGGGAGAGCCCTTCTCGGACGACGTCATCGACGCCCTGATCGACACCTGGCTCCACGGAGTGTCCACATGATCCCGTTGTTGTTGCTGCCCACCCTGCTCGGCTGTGGCACGGCCGATGCCGAGGCGGATGCAGCCCAGGCCTCCCGCACGCCACCTTCCTCCCGCGCCGTGCGCGTCGAGGTGGTGGAGCTCGAGCCCGCATCCGCCTCCCTCGAGCTCGATCTTCCGGGCGAGGTGTCGGGCCAGCGCGACGCCGTGCTGGCGGCCGCCAATGGGGGCTTCGTCGAGCGTGTGAACGTCGATGAAGGCCAGCTGGTGCGCAAGGGCGACTCCCTCGCCCGCGTCGACACCGACATCTACTGGGCCCAGCAGCAGCAGGCAGAGGCCCAGCTGGAGCAGGCGCAGACCGAGCTCGGGCGCCTGGAGAAGCTGGGCGACCTCGCGTCCGATGCCCAGCTCTCGGGGGCGCGCACCCAGGTGCGGGTGGCAGAGGCGAACGTCTCCCTGGCCCGTGCCCGTATGAAGCGCGCCACCATCCGTGCGCCGTTCTCCGGCGTGGTGGCGAGCGTGGCCGTGGAGGAGGGCGAGGTCGCGGGCCCGGGC